>VYLE01000501.1_pt1 | contig 37695 bp, 27 predicted proteins | sample 5114391 | NCBI WGS metagenome assembly VYLE01 (sample SAMN12291771, study PRJNA351875) | freshwater metagenome | isolation source: freshwater lake | place: USA: Michigan, Kent Lake | collected 2013-08-15
GCGGTGGCACCGAAGGCGGCCCCAGTGCGCGCGCCGGCGCCGCGCCGGTGCAGGTGCGGGCTCCGCGTGGGCACGTGGTGGTGTGGAAGGCCCCGTACGGTCCCAACGACACCACGGTGCTCTATCGCGGCGGTCCGCAGCTGGGCACGGTGTTGTTCAGCCTCGACAGCAGCACCATGTTCGTGAGCGACAGCGGCGCCGTGATTGCCGTGCGTGTGAACAATCCGGCGGAACGATGGAATCTGGGGCGCAACGTGTCGCTGCCTGCCATCATTACCGGCTTTGGTGGTGCCGGCTTTGGTGGTGGCCGCAGCAGCAGTGACAGCACAGCGGGCACGCTGGTGAGCCGCAAGGTAGGCAGCGCCACATACGTGATGCTGGGTACCGACGGCAAGCAGGTGGCGCTCACCGGCACGCGGGCGCCAGGCGCCAACTGGTTCAAGCAGGCGCCGCGGCCGTGGCTCGACCGCATGGACATCACCACAAAGGCCCGCACGCGGCTCATGGACTCGCCGGCCGACGTGTACGAGGAGTTCGTGGCGCCGCTCGACCGCGACCTCCAGCAGTTCCTCGTGACGCGGGAGAATCGCACCACGATTCCCGATGCCTGGCTGCGCACCGCAGGCAGCAGCGAGGCGAAGCAGCTTACGAAGAACGTGGATGTGGGCCCCGAGGTGAGCGGCGCGCAGTTCAAGCGCTTCCAGGTCACGCGCCCGCGCGACGGCACGAAGTACTGGGTGGAGGTCACGCTGCCGCGCGACTGGACGCCGGGGCAGCGCCTGCCCGGCATCATCTGGTTCTATCCGCGCGAGTACAGCACGCTCATACAGTACGAGCAGTCGCGGCAGAGCGTGAACATCAACGCCTTCCCCCTCGTACCGTCAGCGCGACCGGCCAGCAGCATGCAGCTGTGGGTGAGCCAAGGCTACGCGTTCATCCAGCCCGACATTCCCATCTACGGGGATGCCGGCCGCATGAACGACAACTACACGCGCGACCTCGAGGAAAATCTCGACGCCGTGCTGGACGCGGCCGTGGACAGCGGCTTCGTGGACCGCGACAAGATGGGCATCGGCGGGCACAGCTACGGCGCGTTCAGCACGGTGAACGCCATGACGCTCATGCCCAACTTCAAGGCGGGCATTGCCGGCGACGGCATGTACAACCGCACGCTCACGCCCTTCGGCTTCCAGAGTGAGCGCCGCAGCTTCTTCCAGGCCCAGCCGACGTACATGGACATGTCGCCGTTCCTGCGGGCCGACAAGCTTGCCGGTGCGCTGCTGCTGTACCACGCGTGGGAAGACCAGAACACCGGCACGGCGCCGCTCAGCTCCACGCGCCTGTTTGCCGCCCTGCAGGGGCTGGGCAAGCCGGCGGCGCTCTACATGTACCCGTACGAGGACCACAGCGTGGCCACGTACGCGAGCGATCTCGACTTGTGGGCGCGCTGGGTCGCGTGGATGGACGTGCACGTGAAGAACGGCGGCAAGGTGGAGCAGCCGAGGGCGGTGCAGCCGTAGGGGTTGAACTAGCAACCAATAACTCTCACTACGAACTACAAACTCCCCGCCGTTCACGCGATCTCCCAAGTGACTGGGATCGCGCGGGCCGCGGGGAGTTTGCAGTTGTGAGTGAAAGTCTTCAGTCGTTAGTTGAACCCCATGCCCCCCATTTACGTCCCCACCCCCGCCGCCTTCCGCGCCTGGTTGCACGCCAATCACGCCAGCGCCACCGAGCTCCTCGTCGGCTACCACAAGGTCGGCACGGGCACGCCGAGCATTACGTGGACGGAGAGCGTGCGCGAAGCGCTCTGCTTCGGGTGGATTGACGGCATTCGTCGGCGCGTGGACGAGGCGCGCTACACCATTCGCTTCACGCCGCGAAAGCCCAGGAGTATCTGGAGCGCGGTGAATGTGCAGCACGTGAAGGAGCTGATCGCCGCGGGGCTCATGCAGCCGGCGGGGCTGAGGGCGTTCGAGGCGCGCAAGGACGCGAAGACCGGAGTGTACTCGTTCGAGAAGGACGCCGTTGAACTTCCGGCGGAGTTCATCGCGATCTTCCGGAAGCGGAAGCAGGCGTGGCGCTGGTTCGAGGCGAGCGCCCCCAGCTATCGCAAGGCGGCGACGGGGTGGGTGGTGAGCGCCAAGCGAGAGGCAACGCGGGAGCGGCGGTTGCAAATGCTCATCGAATGCTCGGAGCTGGGGGTGCGGTTGCCACATCTGAGGCCGAGTCCGCGGCGGGGTCAGGGCAGTCGACACTGAAAACGGAAGACTATCACTACGAACCGAGTACTCCTCGCCCCCCGCGAGTTCTGCGTCCAAAAGAAGAGGTCTCGCCGGCCTCGGGGAGTTCGTAGTGCGTAGTTGTAGTCTTCAGTTGTCAGTCCCACCCTTTATCGACTCGATCCTATATTGCACCAATGACCGAGTCCCTCACTGCCCCCATCCCCGGCTTCCGCCCCGTGCCCCGCACCGGGGTCATTTACGTCATGGACCGCGCGCGTGAACTGGGCTTCCGCGCCGGTGCCGAGGGGTGGTGCAACCTGGGCCAGGGGCAGCCGGAAACGGGTGCGCTCCCCGGGGCGCCAGCGCGACCGAGCGACGTGACCATCAGCGCCGACGATTACGAGTATGCGCCGGTGGGAGGCATCGATGCGCTGCGCCGCGCGGTGGCCAACTTGTACAACGCCCGCTATCGGCAGGGGAAGGCGAGTCAGTACGGCCCCGAGAACGTGTGCATCTGCGGCGGGGGGCGTTCGTCGCTCACGCGCGTCGTGGCATCGCTGGGCAACGTGAACCTGGGGCACGTACTCCCCGACTACACCGCCTACGAGGAGCTGCTGGAGATTTTCGGCACCTTCAGCGCCATTCCGCTGCTGCTCGAGCCGGAAGCAGGGTACGCGCTGAGTACCAAGAACCTGCGGCGCGAAATCACCGGTCGTGGACTGGGCGCGCTGCTGCTGTCCAACCCCGCCAACCCCACGGGGCGCGTGCTGCGCGGCAGCGCCCTCAATGCCTGGGTGCACGAGGCGCGTGAGCTCAAGTGCACCCTGGTGCTCGACGAGTTCTACTCCCATTACCTCTGGGATGAGGGGCTCGTGGAAGGAGCGACGGTGAGCGCTGCCGAGTTCGTGGACGATGTGAACAGCGACCCGGTGGTCATTCTCGACGGGCTCACCAAGGGATGGCGCTGCCCCGGATGGCGCCTCAGCTGGATCGTGGGGCCGGCCAGTGTGATCGAGGCCGTCACGAGCGCCGGCAGCTTCCTCGACGGCGGCGGCAATCGTCCGTTGCAGGAGGCCGCGTGCGATCTGCTGGAACCCGCCCGTGCGCGCCAGGAAGTGGTGGCCATTCACTCCGCCTTTGCGCGCAAGCGGCGCATTCTCGTGGATGGCCTGCGCGCCGCCGGGCTCACGGTGGACCACGAGCCGGACGGTGGCTTCTACGTGTGGGCCAGCGTGGCGTCGCTCCCCGCCCCGCTCAACGATGGCGAGGCGTTCTTCGAGGCCGCCCTGCGGGAGCGCGTGATCACCGTACCGGGGCTCTTCTTCGACATCAATCCCGGCAAGCGCCGCGCGAACCACACCTCGCGCTTCACGCAGTACATGCGCTTCAGCTTCGGCCCCGACGAAGCCGCCGTGACCGATGCCGTGGCGCGGCTGGGACGCCTGGTGGCGAGGAACGCGTAACTCGGGGCGCGTGAATCGCCACGCATGACCAGCAACTCGAACGCATGACTCGAAACTCGAACGCATGACTCACAGCTCGAGTGGTGAGTCGTTGGTTCGAGTTTTGGGTTTGGAGTTCCGGGCGCCGGACCCCGCCCCACAGGAGGCACTTGTCTTGAGCTTTAGGTTCTCCTAAATAGTAAGTATGATCAAGTGTCTCTCTATCATTTGCCTGCTCTTACCCGCCACGACCGCCGCCCAAGCCCGCCCCGACACGGCCGCTCGCCCGCGCTCCGACAGCGCGCGCGCCCTGCCGACCATGCAGGTCACCGCGTCGGCCGTGGCCACGGATGCGCGACGGGTGGCTCAGCCCACGGCGGTGCTCGAGGGCGCGGCGCTCCGCCGCACGCAGGACGCCTCGCTCGGCGAAACCATGGAACTCATCCCCGGCGTGCGGTCGCTCTCCATGAGCACCGGCATCGGCAAGCCGGTCATTCGCGGGCTCACCAACAACCGCGTGGTGACACTCAGCAACGGCCAGCGCACCGAGACCCAGCAGTGGGGGCACGATCACTCCCCCAACGTGGAAAGCGCCGACGCCGAACGCCTCGAAGTGGTGAAGGGCCCCGCCAGCGTGCTCTATGGCAGCGATGCGCTGGGAGGCGTGGTGAACGTGGTGCGGCGCAGGCTGCCCAGCGCCGAGGGGCCACAGAACGTCACGCGCGGACGGATGGCGCTGGCCTACAACTCCGCCAACCTGGCGCCAACCGCCACCCTCACCGGCGAGGGCGCCCGCGGGGCGTTCGGCTGGCGGGTATCCGGTACGGGTCGACGCGCAGAAGATCTGCGTACCCCCACTGGGCCGCTGTTCAACAGCGGCAACCGCACCGGCTACCTCGAGGCAGCCGGCGGCTACCACGGCACGACCCGCGATGTGGAGCTCACGGTCTCCAGCCGCGACGAAACCATCCGCATTGCCGACGACCCGGTGAGTTCGCCCGACTACACCGGGCGCCAGCGCATTCGCACCGAGCGGTTCACCCTCGAGAGCAACGCGCGCCGCGGGGAGCACCGCCTGCACATGCAGGCCGGCTACGAGAGCAATCGCCGGAGCGAATTCGAGGATGCCACCACACGTGACGTGACGCTGGGGCTCCACTCACGCACGGCGATCGCGTTCGCCAACTGGCATCACGCCCCGTGGCGAGGGATCACGGGGGTGGTGGGCACGCAGGTGCAGCACACGGATTTCCGCACCTTCGGCGGGAAAACGCTCATCCCCGACAATACGGCGCGGGCCGTTGGCGTGTATGCGTTGCAGCAGAAGACGGTGGGCGACTGGTCGCTCTCGGGCGGAGCCCGCTACGACTGGCGCACGCTCGACACCCCCGGCAACGACGTGCTGCAGCTGGGGGCCACCTCGCGCCGGTTCGATGCGCTCACGGGCACGGCCGGCGTGGTGTACAAGGCCGCCGCGCCGGTGTCGGTGGCGTTCAACGTGGCACGCGGGTTCCGGGCGCCGAGCGCCAGTGATCTTTTCGCGAACGGGTTTCACGAGGGCACCCGCGCGTTCGAGATCGGCCGCGCCGACCTGCGCGTGGAGACGAGTCTCAACACCGACCTCGGGGTGCGGCTGCGCACCGCGCGGGTGTTCGGCGAAGTGACCGGCTACGTGAACCAGATCCGCAACTACATCTTCCTCGCACCGGTGGGGGTACCGGGGCGCGCGCTCGACTCACTGGAAGTGCGTCAGGGCAACGCCCGTCTCGTGGGGCTGGAGGCCGCCTTCACGGCGCCGCTCGTGGGCGGCCTCAGCGCCAACGTGACCGGCGACATGGTGCATGCCACCAACACCGCCGACCGGACCGCGTTGCCCTTCGTGCCCCCGCTGCGCACCACCGGCACGCTGCGGTGGGAGGAGGGCGGTGGCCCGGGCCGGTCGCTGGCGATCACGGGTGAGTGGAACGCCCGCCAGACGCGCGTGTTTCGCGATGACTTCGCACCGCCCGCGTGGGGAGCGCTGCACCTGAGCGCCGGCTTCAGCCGCCTCACCAGCCGTGGTCTCGTGCATGTGGACGTGGCGTTGCGCAATGCCACCAATGCGCGCTACCGCGACTTCGTGTCGCGCTACAAGGAGTTCGCCAACGCCGCTGGGCGGGCGCTGGTGCTGCGGGTGAGCACGGACCTGTAGCGAAACCCAGTTTTCCGTCCGGCACGTAGAATGGAGGCATGAGCCATCCATTCTTTCGGGGCGTCGCGTGTGGCATGACCGCGGCCCTCCTGCTGCTGCCGGTCGCGGGAGGCGCCCAGTCCATCCCGGCCTGGGCGCCCACCCTCGACTCCGTCGTGACCGCGGCACTGGCCACCTCACGGGCGCCGGGGGCTACGGTCGCCGTGGTGCACAACGGGCGGCTGGTGTACACCAAGGGCTACGGCCTCGCCAATGTCGAAACCCGCCTCCCCATGGAGGCCGGCATGCTCCTGCGCGTGGGGTCGGTGACCAAGATGTTCACCGGCGCCCTGCTCGCCTCGCTCGCCGAGAAGGGGCAACTCGACATGCAGCAGCCCATCGGCACGTATGTGACGTCGCTCGCCGGCAAGCGCGTGGGCACCGTGACCACGCACCAGCTCATGACGCACAGCGCCGGCTGGATCGACAACGCCGTGGCGTACGGGCGCATGGGTGAGGGCGCCCTGGGCGAGGTGATGCGGGAGGTGGGGGACACCCTCTTCTTCACCGACGCGGGACGCACCTTCAGCTACTCCAATCCGAGCATCAGCATGGCCGGATATGTGGCCGAGGTGGCGGGCAAGCAGCGGTACGCCTCGCTCGTGGAGTCGCTCGTGATGCGCCCCACCGGCATGAGCCGCAGTACCTTCAAGCCGCTCGAGGCCCTCACCTGGCCCATTGCCATGGGGCATCTGGTGGCCGGCGCCAACAACCCGCCCACCATCGTGCGGCCGTTCACGGAGAATACGGCGCAGTGGGCCTCCGGCTTTCTCCTCTCGAGTGCGCCCGAGCTGGCGCGCTTTGCCATGGCCGTCATGAATGACGGGGAACTCGACGGGGCGCGCGTGTTTCCTCAGGGGGTGATCCGGCGCCTCACCACCGGCTACGTGCCACACCCCGGAGGCAGCGGGCTCGATTCGGCCATGTACGCGTATGGCCTGGTCGTTGGCCGCACGGCGCTCTTTGGCCGCCCGGAGCGGGTGTGGACGCACGGCGGATCGATCAACGGCTACAATGCCGATGTGTACATGCTCCCCGAGCGCATGACCGCCGTCGTGACGCTGGTGAACGGCCCGGGCGGTGGGATTGCCGGCATTCGCCTCAAGGCGCTCGAGTTGGCGCTGGGCACTGCACCGCAGGGGCGCCCGGTCACCGCCACGCGTGAACTCACCGCCGCCGAACGCGCACAACTCGTGGGGCGCTACGCCATGGGACGCAGGGTGGTGGAGGTGAGGGAGGCCGAGGGTGGGCTGGTTCTCGTGCAGGACGGGATGTCCGTGCCCCTGTTGCGCGGTGGTGACAACGAAATCGTAGGACGCGCCCCGGCAACGGTGCGCATGCACACCCGCGTGGAGAACGGGAGGGTGACGTACCTGTACAGCGGTTCGCGGGCACTGGCGCGGCAACCGTGAGTCGGTACGGCTGCGCGGTGGCCCAGGCATGATCGACCCGTCGCTCTCCACGCCGTTCCTCGTGGCGTCGGCCGTTCCCGTCGACGCCCCGCATCGTTCGGGCACGCTCGACGCCGCACGGGCCCTGCTGGCGTCGCAGCCCGCGCTTGCGGAACACAGTGTGTACGCCGCTGCCGTTACGGGCAACGCTGCCGCCGTACGGCAGTGGCTGCAATACGATGCCACACTCGCCACCACCAGCGGCGGCCCACACCACTGGGATCCCCTCACGTGGTGCTGCTTCTCGCGCTGGCTGCGTGACGACCCGTCGCGGCAGGCCGAGTTCGTGGAGGTGGCCCGGGTGCTGCTCGAGGCCGGGGCGCCGGCGAACACCGGATTCGTCGACCACACGCACGGCGAAACGCCGCAGCGGGAGAGTGCGCTGTATGGGGCGGCCGGTGTGGCCTTCTGCGCCCCACTGACGGCGCTGCTGCTGGCGCACGCCGCCGACCCGAACGACGAGGAGGTGCCGTATCATGCGGCCGAGGAGTATGCGCACGAGGTCGTGGCCGCGCTGCTGGCGGCGCCGGTGCCGCTCACGCGCGACAGTCTGGCCACCATGCTGCTGCGCGCCGCGGACTGGCACGATGATACCGGCGTGAGGCTCCTGCTGCAGCACGGCGTGCACCCCGATCATCCTGGCCGCTGGCCGCACTCGCCGTTTCTGCAGGCGGTGCGGCGCGACAACGCGGCGCGCATTGTGGAGCGGATGCTGGATGCGGACGCCGACCCACTCCGCCGCTTCGGAGACGCGAACGCACTGGAGACAGCGGCGTGGCATGGGCGCACCGACCTCCTGCAGCAGTTCGCCGTGCGGGGCGTGCCGCTCCCCGAAGACGGGCTCGCGGCCGTGGCGGTGGATGCCACCCTGGGTGACCTCCACGCGGTGCGGGCCCGGCTGTCCCGTGACGCCATGGTGCGCGAGGCCTTTCTGGCGCGCGCCGCAGCCTTCGCCTGCCGTGCCGCCGGCAACGGCATGCTCGCGCCGCTGGGCGTGCTGCTGCAGCTGCTCCCCACGGTGGACGTACGTTGGGGAGAGGGCGACGGCTACTGGGACATTGCGCCCCACAGTACGCCGCTGCACGTGGCGGCGTGGCGCGCGCAGCACGCGGTGGTGCAGCAGCTCATCGAAGCGGGCGCCGATGTGCACGCGCGCGACGGCCGGGGGCGCACCCCCTTGCAGCGGGCCGTGGCGGCCTGCGTGGCCTCATTCTGGATGAACCGTCGGCAGCCCACGTCGGTGCGGGCGCTGCTGGAGGCGGGGGCAAGTGCCGAGGGTATTGCGCTTCCGACTGGCTACGACGCGATCGATGCGCTCTTCGAGCGGGGAGGCATGGGGTAAGGGAGGCGCGGAGGAGCATCACGGCTGTTCTCCGTGTCTCTCCGCCTCCGTGTCTCTCCGTCTCCGTGCCTCCGCCCCTCCGTGCCTCACACACCCTCACCCCGGATGCAAGTACGCCGAGAACAGCTGCACCATATCGGGGGGAATACGGATAATGCGCCCGGTTTCGCGCGAGAGCAGCGTCCAGATGGAGCGTCCGCGGCAGAGCACGTGGTCGTCGGAGGTACGCACGATCTCGGTGAGACGCTCGAAGCGGCGCGAATCGACGGCACCGATCCAGGTGCGTGCCACGATGGAGTCGCCAAGGAGCGCCTCCCGGCGGTAATCGATCTCGTGGCGTGTGGCCACCCACCCGTAGGCGTCCTTCATCGCCCGGGGGGCGCTCACGTTCCAGTGTTCGAGCGCGACATCGAAGATCCACTGCAGGTAGACCACGTTGTTCACGTGGTCGTTGTCGTCGATATCCTGCGGGCGGACGTCGATGGGGATCTCGAAGACCTGCAGGCCGTGCTTGGCGAATGACATGAAGAAAGCGGAAGGAGACGCGACGCGGGCCTTGAGCAACCCGTGTCCATGACGGAATTTAGCGCATGCGATTCTCCTCGGGACGCGCCCTGCGCGATCAGCCGGCCCATGCCGTGACCTTCTTCGGCATGTCGGGCGTCGGCAAAACCACGCTGGCCGGGCTGCTGCAGAAGCACGACTGGTTCCAGTACTCGGTCGACTACCGCATCGGGACGCGGTACATGGGCGAGCACATCGTGGACAACTTCAAGCGCGAGGCGATGAAGGTGCCGTTCCTGCGCCAGCTGCTGCGCTCGGACTCCATCTACATCCGCTCGAACATTTCCTTCGAGAATCTGAGCCCGCTGTCCACGTACCTGGGAAAGCCCGGCAACGAGGCGCAGGGCGGAATCCCCTTTGCCGAATACAAGCGCCGTCAGGCGCAGCACCGGCAGGCGGAGATCCGGGCGCTGCTCGACGTACCGGAGTTCATCGAGCGCGCCACCGACATCTACGGCTATGCGCACTTCGTGTGCGATTCCGGAGGGAGTCTCTGCGAAGTGGTGGATCCCTTCGACGAGCATGATGCGGTGCTGCAGTGCCTGAGCGCGCACACCATGCTGGTCTACATTCGCGGCACGGCCAGCCACACGCGCATGCTGGTGGATCGGTTCCAAAAGCACCCCAAGCCCATGTACTACAATCCGGCGTTCCTCGATACCAAGTGGGCGGAATACAAGGTGGTGCGTGGCATCGACGCCGATGATCAGGTGGACCCCGACGACTTCGCCGTGTGGGGATTCGAGCAGCTGCTCGCCCACCGCATTCCGCTCTATGAGGCCATCGCGGAGCGGTATGGGTACGTGATCGACATGGAGGCGGTGCCGGGCGTGAAGACCGAGGACGACCTGCTGGCGTTGCTGGCGCGCACCATCGACACCAGCGTGGGTGGCACGGCCGGCCGTCGCGAGGAGCGCGCATGAGCGGCGCCGTCACGAGCAGTCCGTCGCGGCTGCGATCGATCATCGGCGGCAGCATCGGCAACCTGGTGGAGTGGTACGACTGGTACGCCTACTCGGCGTTCTCCCTCTACTTCGCCAAGAGCTTCTTCCCGCCGGCCAGTCAGACGGCGCAACTGCTCAACACGGCGGCGGTGTTTGCCGTGGGCTTCTTCATGCGCCCCATTGGCGGGTGGCTCATGGGGCGCTACGCCGACCGGCATGGCCGGCGCGCGGCGCTGACGTTCAGCGTCATCCTCATGTGCGCGGGGTCGCTGCTCATTGCTGTCACGCCCAGCTATGCCAGCATTGGTCTGGCAGCCCCGGCACTGCTGCTCCTCGCGCGGCTGCTGCAGGGGCTGAGCGTGGGCGGCGAGTACGGCGCCAGCGCCACCTACCTGAGCGAAATGGCCGGCCAGCGGCACCGCGGCTTCTGGTCGAGCTTCCAGTACGTGACGCTCATTGGCGGCCAGCTCATTGCGCTGGCGGTGCTGCTGGTCATCCAGCGCTACCTCGACAAGCCGGCCATTGAAGCGTGGGGCTGGCGCATTCCGTTCGTGATCGGCGCGTTGTGCGCCGTGGTGGCGATCTGGCTGCGCCGCAGCATGGAGGAAACCTCCGACTTCGAGAAGGACCGCGCGTCGCGCCCGCAGGCCAGCGCTGCCGCCACGATTCGCGGGCTCATGAAGCACCCGCGTGCGGTGCTCACGGTCGTGGGGCTCACGGCCGGTGGCACGGTGGCGTTCTACACGTTCACGACCTACGCCCAGAAGTTCCTGGTGAACACGGTGGGCTTTACGGCGCAGCAGGCCACCTTCATCAACGCGGTGACGCTGCTCGTGTATCTGTGCCTCCAGCCCATCGTGGGTGCCATTTCCGATGTGGTGGGCCGGCGTCCCGTGCTCACCGCCTTCGGCATCGCGGGCTCACTGGGCACCATCCCGCTCTTCCGCGCTCTCGAGAGCACGCAGAGCGTGAGCGGTGCCATCTGGCTGCTGCTGGCCGCGCTGACTGCGGTGAGCGGGTACACGGCCATCAACGCCGTGGTGAAGGCCGAGCTCTTCCCCACCAGCATCCGCGCCCTCGGCGTGGGCTTTCCGTATGCCGTCACCGTGGCGCTCTTTGGCGGCACGGCCGAGTATATCGCGCTCTACTTCAAGAACATCGGGCGCGAGAGCTGGTTCTACTTCTACGTGACCGGCTGCATCGTGTGCTCACTGCTCGTGTACGCGACGATGCGGGAATCGTCGAAGCTGGGCCACATGAGCGAGTGAACTTCGGAGCGTCCCGCGGGCGCTGGGGGAAACGGCGTCATGCCTGAAAGCGTCACGTCTGACCGCGTCATGATGACGACCGAACCGGTAACAGCGGGAGCCCCCGGTCGCAGTCTCCGCTGCCGCCGTTACCGGTCCGGCCGTCTTCCATGACCCATGACGCCGTTTCCCATGACGCTTTCTCCCGCCGTCACCCCCGCAGCCGCAGTTACCGGTCCGGCCGTCTTCCATGACCCATGACGCCGTTTCCCATGACGCCGTTTCCCATGACGCCGTTTCCCATGACGCCGTTTCCCATGACGCCGTTCTCCATGACGCTTTCTCCCGCCGTCACCCGCCGCCGCTACGGCCTCCACACCGCGTCGCTCGACGCGTTGCCGGCCCGGTCCACCGCGTTCACGACGATGCCGTCCACACCGGCGGCGGGCACCTCGACGGTTGACTGGGCAATGGCCACGAGCCGCTGACGCCATGCGCCGTTGGCGCGCCAGCGCACCAGGTACCACCAGCTGTCGGCGCTCCCCGAGGCAATCGACAGGGTGTGTGAGGTCGTGCCGACGGTGACGCGAAGGGTGGGCGCCGCAGGGGGCGTGGCATCGAGCCAGCTGCTCGCGGGCGGAATGGCGCCGTTCGCGTAGAGCCCGCCCGCCAGGGTGGTGGCAAAGCCGCCCAGATTGTTGCGCACGCTGCTGGCGTTGTAGAGAATGCTGCCGCTCGCGCCGCCGCTGGCGGGGGTGGCGGCACGCGTGAGCCCCACCTGCGACGGAATCTCCGCCGCGTTGAACGGCGACACGCCGGTACCAATGCGATACGAGGCGAGCCCCGGCCAGAGATGGCGGCGCATGCTGTTCTGCTGCGCCCACCAATCCAGCAGCGCAGGGAAGCTCTGTCCGCTGCTCGCGATGCTCCAGTAGAGCTGCGGCGCGAAGTAGTCCACCCATCCGCTCTGCAGCCACCGGCGCGAGTCGGCGTAGATGGTCGCGAACGCGTCGAGCCCCACGATGCCGGCGGGATTGCCGGGCCGCCAGATACCGAACGGGCTCACGCCCACGCGCGCCAGCGGCGAGACGGCGTGTGTCTCGCGGTAGAGCCGCTCCACGAAGCGGTTCACGTTGTCACGGCGCCAGTCGCCCAGCGACAGCGTGCCCCCGCCCTGCGTGTAGCGCCGATAGGTGGCGCTGTCAGGGAAGCTCGTGCAGACGTCGGGGTACGGGTAGAAGAAGTCGTCGATATGCACCGCGTCCACGTCGTAGCGGCGCACCACATCGCGCACGACCGCGATGGCCTGGTCGTGCACGGCCTGCTCGCCCGGATCGAACCAGAGCTGCCCGCACCGCCGCACCACATCAGGACGGCGCACCGCGAAGTGCGTGGGCGCCAGCCGCGCCGTGTCGCTGAGGTTGCCGGCCCGGAACGGATTGAACCACGCGTGCAGCTCGAGCCCGCGCAGCCGCGCCTGCTGCACCGCAAAGGCAAGCGGGTCATAGCCCGGGTCGCCGCCCTGCGTGCCCGTAAGCACGCGTGACCAGGGCTCGAGCGTGGAGGGGTACAGCGCGTCGCCCGCGGCGCGTACCTGCAGGATCACCGCGTTGAGCCCCGTCTGCTGCGCCACATCGAGCAGCAGCCCCAGCTCCGCCTGCTGCTGGGCGGCGGTGAGGCCGCTGCGCGACGGCCAATCAATGTTGGCCACCGTGGCGATCCACATGCCCCGGAATTCCCGCGCGATGGGCGGCACCGTGAACGCCACGGGAGGCGGCGGCGGGGGTGGCGGCGGCGGTGCGCTGCCCCCGGCGGGGTCGGTGGTGGTCCCACCGCACGCGGCCGCACCAAGCATGGCCAGCGCCATACCGGCGCGGCACGCGCGCCGCCTCACTGCCCCTGCCCCAGCGAGAAGCCGGTCTGCCCGTCGAAGGTGTACAGATGCTCGGTCTTCACGAAATCGAGCCCGGCATTCCCCACCCGCATGAGCAGCGAGAGTACCTGCGACCGCGTGGCCGTCTTGCCGGCCGGCGCCATGAAGCGGCACCGCCAGTGATCGGTGCAGAACGTTTCCGGCAAGCCGTCGGGGTATACCTTGACGCCGCGATTGGTGACCATGGTGAGCGCCAGCCCATCACCATCGAGGGCGGCCAGTTGCGGCCCCAGCACATCGGGGCGCCCCCGCCAGTGCAGGAACACATCGATGCCGGTGAGCTCCTTGTGCGCCGGATGCAGCGTGGACACCCGCCCCGTCACGGCAATGGGCGATCCGCCGGCGTACGCCACCGGCGCGAAGCGCTGCGGCACCCGGCCCAGCCGATCGATCACCGCCTGCGCAAAGGCGTGGGTCCCCACCTTGAGCTCCGACACCTTCTCGTGGTAGATGTCGCCGGTGTGCACGCCGTCTTCCAGCGTGGCCAGCCACGCGTTGTGGATCTTCTCGGCCACCTCCCCCTGGCCGATGTGCACCAGCATCATCACGGCAGCGAGCAGCAACCCGCTGGGATTAGCGATCCCCTGCCCCGAGATGTCGGGCGCACTGCCGTGCACCGCCTCGAACATGGCGCAATGATCGCCGATATTGGCCGACCCGCCGAGCCCCACCGAGCCGGTCACCTCGGCCACGATGTCGGAGATGATGTCCCCGTAGAGATTGAGCGTGACGATGACATCGAACGTCTCGGGGCGCGTGGCCAGCCGCGCCGCCCCGATGTCGATGATCATGTGATCGCTGGCAATGTCCGGGTACTCCTTCGCGATCTCGTTGAAGACCTGGTGAAAGAGCCCGTCGGTGAGCTTCATGATGTTGTCCTTCGTCATGCACGTGACGCGCTTGCGGCCGTTCACGCGCGCATACTCGAAGGCGTAGCGCACGATCTTCTCGCAGCCGGGGCGCGACACGAGCTTGAGGCACTGGTACACCTCGTCGCTCTGCCGGTGTTCGATGCCCGCGTACAGGTCTTCCTCGTTCTCGCGCACGATGACCACGTCCACGCCGGGGTGCTTGGTGGCCACGTAGGGATCGTAGCTCACGCTGGGTCGCACGTTGGCGTACAGGCCAAGCGTCTTGCGCACTGTCACGTTGAGGCTCTTGAATCCTCCCCCCTGCGGCGTGGTGATGGGCGACTTGAGGAACACCTTGGTGCGCCGAAGGCTGTCCCAGCTGGCGGTCTCGATGCCGCTGGACTGGCCGCGCTTGTACACGGCCTCACCGATCTCGATGGTCTCAGGGGCAATGCGGGCACCGGCCGCCTCCAGCACACGGAGGGTGGCGCGCATGATCTCGGGGCCGATCCCGTCGCCGTAGGCCACGGTAATGGGGACGTTCTGCATGGGTGGGGAGGTCGGTGGGAGGAGTGGGAAGTCCCGGAGGATGCCAAGCGGCACGCCGTCGTGCCAGTCCCCGCGTGGGGTGGCCCCCTCTTGCCCAACGGGCGCACGGTCCGCAACGTCGCCGCCATGCCCGACTCTCCGCATCCGACCGTCCCTGCCCCCCGCGTCCCGCCCCCGCCCCCCATTCGCATCGGCATCGATCTGGGTGGTACCAAGATCGAGGCGGTGGCCCTCGACCCCGCCGGCCACATCGTGGCGCGGGAGCGCGTGCCGACGCCCCGCAGCTACCCGGAAACGGTCCAGGCGCTGACTGATCTCGTGGGGGCACTTGAGCGCCCGCTTGGTGTGCAGGCCACGGTGGGCATAGGCATTCCCGGCGTCGTGGTCCCCGAGACGGGGCTCGTGAAGAACGCCAACTCCACCTGGCTCATTGGCCAGCCGCTGCAACGCGACCTCGAAACGGCCCTCGCCCGCGCGGTCCGCATGGAGAACGACGCCAACTGCTTCGCCCTCTCGGAAGCCAGCGACGGCGCGGCTGCCGGGGCCCGCGTGGTGTTCGGGGTGATCATGGGCACCGGCTGCGGCGGTGGCATCGTGGTCAACGGCCAACTGCTCACGGGGCGCAACCTCATTGCTGGCGAATGGGGGCACAACCCGCTGCCATGGCCGCAGCTGGACGAGATCCCCGGGCCACCCTGCTATTGCGGCAAGCGGGGGTGCATCGAGACGTGGATCTCCGGCCCGGCGGTCGCGGCCGACCACATGCGTGCGACCGGCGAGACGCTTACGGCACCGGAGATCATGGCGGCCGCATCGCGCGGGGAGCCCGGCGCCGTGGCCACACGCGCGCGCCTCGTGCACCGGGCGGCGCGCAGCCTTGCCACCGTCATCAACGTGCTCGACCCCGATGTCATCGTGCTGGGCGGTGGCCTCTCGAACACCGAGGGGTTGGCCACCGACCTCGAGCATGCCGTGGCCCCGTGGGTCTTCTCCGACCGCGTGACCACCCAGGTGGTCGTGAACCGCCACGGCGATGCCAGCGGCGTGCGCGGCGCGGCGTGGCTGTGGGGGTGAGCTCGGGTTCACCAGACAGCGGCGGGCATGGTAGTGCCCACCAGGAACCATCACCACGTGGCGACCAGGCACGAACTCACGATCGTGCGCCAGGCGGGGAGTGGGCGGATACTAGTGACTAGTGACTAGTGACTAGTGACTAGTGACTAGTGACTAGTGACTAGCAACTGCTTCTAACCCGCCGGCCGCGGCGAGATTCCCGCTGATAGGCCCACTTGGAATCGAACCAAGATCTTCGGCTCCAAAGGCCGAGGTAATAGCCGTTATACGATGGGCCACCGGACAACGCCGGAAAGTAATGCGACATGGCGAAACCGGGGAAGTGAGGATGCGAAACGGCGCCAGGGGCAACGTGCTGCCGCTGACGCCGTCGTGGTGACGCCATCGCTCCGGGCGCCGCCTCGCGGGCCTCAGAACTCGTAGCGCATGCCCAGCTGCATCTGGTACCGGTTCCCCGCGCGGACCGCGCGCCCGAAGTTCGGGTTCACCCGGTAGCGGTACTCACGCGACGCCTGATCGAAGCCGATCACGTTGAGCAGCGTCTGGTTGGCGCCCGGCACCACCCGTACCGCGCCCCAGTTGTGATTGATGAGCGCGGCGGCGTTGAACACGTCCAGGGTAAGCAGGGCGTTCTGCCCGCGAATGCTGGGCAGCTTCTGCGTGAGGCGTACATCCACCTGCGTCACGAACGGATTGCGGATGGTGTTGCGGTCGGCGATGCGTCCGATGTTGTCGCGCAGGTACGCCCCGCCGAGATTGGCCGGGTTGTTGTACACTAGGCGCAGCGAGTCGGCAAAGCCCTGACGCAGCCCCGGCGTAGCGGGGTTGAAGATGAACGCCAGATCGTTCTGGTTGCCGAACGAGCTGCCGGCGCCCACGTCGTCGCCGTTGATGTCCTGCGCCACCGTGGCGCTCCACGGCGAGCCCGACTGCCCGATGATGCGCGCGCTGAACTGGAAACCCGCGATCTCCGGCGTGGCTCCGTACAACACCAGCTTGTGGCGGAAGTCGGTGTTGCTGGCGCCCCAGCTGGGCACGCGCGGATCGCTCGGCACCGGCGTGAACACCGACGTGATGGCGATGCAGCAGTTGAACGAGCTGTTGTCGCGCGTTTCGTTCCACGTGAACGAGCCGCTGAGGGAGCCGTTGCGCGGCAGACGCAGCGCTCCGTCGATCACAAAGGCCTTCTGGTGCTGCGCGGCGTCGCTGCGCAGCTCGAGCACACGCTGGAACTGCGAGAAAGGGCGCGCCAGAACCGGGTTGCGGCCGCCGGTGGCGGTAATGCTGCTCGCCGGTACGAAGACGCTGCGGCCGGCCTCGTTGGCGAGGGTGAACTCCGGATTGGCCCGCAGGTTGAGGTCGACATAGCGGTACAGCTCGCTCGTGTGCGAATACTGGGCGGACGCGCCGAGTGTGAGGTTGCCGTTGAAGAGGCGACGCTGATAGGCCACGTCGCTCTTCCAGGTGCGCGGCACCTTGAAGTTGTCGGCAAACATGTTGATGTACGCCGGGCGCTGCGCGCTCCCCTGGGGGATGCCCGGCACGTTGGCGAACGATTGCCGGTACGACAGGAAGTCGGGGGTGGGCACCGCGGCACCGGTGAGCAGCACATCGGCGAGCTGTGTGCCGTCGTTCAGCATGTGGTTGATCTGCACCATGTAGTGCGGCTGGGCGGTGAAGTACCCGCTGCCGATACGGAACAGATTGGTGCCTGCCTCGCCGGGGGTCCACGTGAGCTGTGCGCGTGGCTGGATGGCAAAATCAGCCGGCGTCACGTCATTCGCCCTGCACGTAGGCACCGCCGTCGTACACCCACTGCCGCATGCGCGGTTCGAGGTTCTGCAACGGGACCAGACGTGCAAAGCTCGACGGCCGCCGCGCCTCGAGCGCCGCGAGATTGGGGAACTGGAAGAGTCCGTCCGTCTCGATGGAGACGAACATGGACAGGTTGTTGATCGAGTGGTCCGTACCCACCGTGAACGCCGACTTCTCACCGTCCCAGCGCAGCACATTCACGAGCTGGTACGACTCCTCGGTCTGCAGCTCAGGGCTGGTGCGCTGGCCCCCGAACTGGAGGATCTGGTTGGTGCCCGTGCCGCCGCTCGGCAGCGCCGACGACACGTTCACCCACGCGCGCGGCAGACGGGTGTTCGGTTCGTTCTCCAGCAATCGGTTGGTGTACGCCAGTCGGAAGTCGTTGGTGAGCGCCGTGCCGAAGTTGCTCTTCACGCTGCCCATGACCTGCAGTTCGTTCGACTTCTGGTTGCCGCGGCTTTCCAGTACCGACAGCTCGCGGTCGGGGATGGAGTTGCTGTAGAACCAGTTCGAGTACGTGGTGCGCAGCGTGGCGCGGTGCGCGTCGTTCAGCTGCCAGTCGAGACGCCCGAAGATGGTGTTGAGCGTGTTGCTGCGGTCGAACAGCCCCACCTGCCGGCCGGCGGGAAGGCCGTACTGCGCAGACAGGATGTTGAGGAAGCGCGCCACCGAGTCGGGGGCCACCTGCAGTCGGGCCCAGTCGGCCGCGTTGTCCACCTGCAGCGTGCTGAACGGCTCGGCCACCTGCTGGCGGTCGTATGCCACGAAGTAATGCAGCTTGTCCTTCTTGATGGCGCCGCCCATGGCCCCGCCGAACTGCCAGTTCTCGAAGTTGGTGTTGCGCTGTCCGAGGAAGTTGGTGTTCGTGGTGAAGGCCTGGTTACGGTTGTACGCGAAGAGCGACCCCTTGGTCTCATTGGTGCCGGCGCGCGTGGCCACGTTCACCGCGCCCGCGCCCTGCCGGCCCTGCGTCACGTCGTACACGTTGGTGACGACTTCGAACTCCCGCACCGCCTCCACCGAAATGGAGTACGGGCCGCGCCCGAACCCGGCACCCCAGAGCGTGTTCTTGGCCTGCACGCCGTCCACGCGAATGTCAGTGCTCGTCACGCGGCCGCCGGCAATCGACGAACTCGACGTGATGATGCCGCCGGTACCCGCACGGCTCGTCGTGGGTGCAATGATGGCGAGGTCGGCGAATGAACGATCCTGGATGGGAAGCTGCTTGATCTCCTTCTCGCCCACCACGATGCTGCCACCCACGCGTTCGGTGCGCTTGTTCTCGCGGTCGGCGCGCACGTCGATGGCGCTCAGCTCCTGTGCCGACTGATCGAGTGTGATGTCGAGCGGCACGCGATCGCCGAGATTGAGCATGAGCCCCGTGCGCCGCACCGGGCGGTAGCCGAGCTGGCGGATGGAAATGGTATAGGGACCGCCGATCGGCAGCTGGGGGAACACATAGCGCCCGCGGGCGTCGGTGGTACGCGACTGGGTGTTGCCGGTGGCCTCGTTGCGGGCAGTCACCGTTGCCCCTACCACCGGGGCCCCGGCGGCGGTGCGCACCTGGCCGGACACGAACCCTTCCGTGGCCTGGGCAGGGAGGCGCGCGGGGAAGCAGGCGAGCGGGAGGGGCGCGGAGGCCAGCAGCACGGCTGCCGCGACTTTGCGAAGACGATCGGGGATCATCCTGAGGAGTGTGGAGGGTAGACGAGCCGCCGGGGTTCCCGTACGGCCTCTGATGGTCACCATGCTCCGTCACAAGCCGGTTACCCTGCCCCTCCGTATTGGCGACGGACGTGTCACAGTCCCGCTTGTCACTTGGTGGAATGACCGCCGGACGGTCGTCGGACGGCTGCCGGACGGGACCGTTCGGGTTCCGCTCTCTGCCCAAATCGCCTATCTTTGAAGGCTGTGGGTTCGGCGCGTTCCAGTACGTGGGAACGTGCGACGTCCCCCCCGTTCCGCCTGTCGATTCCGTTCTGCCACCTTCACTCGCGCGAGCATCGCATGAGCGCCGCATCGGACGTCCCCTCCACGTCCAATCCCCGCGGATTCAAGATCCTCTCCGGCACGGCCAACCGGCCGCTGGCGGAAGAGGTGGCGCGCTCGCTGGGCGCGGAGCTGTGCAAGGTCACCTGCACGCGGTTTGCCGACGGCGAGGTGTTCGTGCGCATCGACGAGAACATCCGCGGCGCCGACGTCTTCGTGGTGCAGCCCACGAATCCGCCCGGTGAGAACATGCTGGAGCTGCTCCTGCTCATCGACGCTGCGCGACGGGCGTCGGCGGCGCGCGTGACCTGCGTGCTCCCGTACACCGGCTATGCGCGACAGGATCGCAAGGACCAGCCGCGCGTGGCCATCGGCGCCAAGCTCATGGCCAACCTCATCGAGACGGCCGGTGCCGACCGCGTGCTGGGGCTCGACTTCCACGCGCACCAGCTGCAGGGCTTCTTCGACGTGCCGGTCGATCACCTCTACGCGGCCCCGGTCTTCACCAGCTACTTCCGCCGGAAGGAGCTCAAGGACCTCGTGGTGGTGGCCCCTGACGTGGGCTCGGCCAAGATGGCGCGCGGCTTCGCGAAGCGGCTCGACGCGACCTTCGCCATCATCGACAAGCGCCGTCCCAAGGCCAATGTGGCCGAGGTGATGAACGTGGTCGGTGAAGTCGAGGGGCGCGATTGCCTCATTCCCGACGACATGATCGACACGGCCGGCACCGTCTCCGAGGCGGCGCGGGCGCTCAAGAATCTCGGCGCCAACGACATCTACGTGTGCGCCACGCACGCGCTCTTCAGCGGCCCCGCCGTGGAGCGCCTGTCGAATGCGCCCATCAAGGAAGTCGTGGTGACCGACTCCATCAATCTCCCCCCCGAGCGCCGCTTCGACACGCTGCGCACGCTGTCCGTGGGGGATCTGCTCGCCAAGGCCATCCGCTTCACGCATGCGGACCAGTCGGTGAGTGTGCTGTTCGAGTAGGAGAAGGGCGAGTCTGGTCGGGGGCCACCAACGCGAGTGGTGAGCTCCCAGTGAACGTTTCCAGTCATCGGTGCAACTGACCACTGGAAACTTCCACTCACCACTCAAAACTCGCCCGAAGTGGCAGGTAGCAGGTGGCAGGTGGCAGGTGGCAGGTGGCAGGTGGCAGGTGGCAGGTGCAAGTGCAGGTGCAGGACCGCAGGACCGGCCGGGACGACCACTTCCGGTTACTCCCGAACCACTTTTTCAGAGGCAAGACGCATGGCCAACGCTACACTCACCGCGAACGTCCGCGCCGAGACCGGCAAGGGCGCCGCGCGCAAGATTCGCCAGGCGGGGGACATTCCCGCTGTGATCTACGGTCACAACCGTGAGCCGCAGTCGCTCGTGCTCAACGCGCGTGAAACCGAGAAGCTCGTGAAGAGCATCCCCGTGAGCAGCACGGTGATCGAGCTCTCCGTGAACGGCACGACGGCCCGCACGCTCATTCGCGAGATCCAGCGCCACCCGTTCAAGCGCACCATCCTCCACATCGACTTCCAGGAGCTGGTGGCGGGCGAGACGGTGACGGTGAAGTGCCCGATCGTGTACATCGGCACCCCCGAAGGCGTGCGCCTCGAGGGCGGCATCCTCGACCAGATCATGCACGAACTGCAGATCCAGGTGGATCCGTCGAACATCCCCAACCACATCGACGTCGACATCTCGGCGCTCAAGGTGGGTAAGTCGCTGCACGTCTCCGACCTCACGGTGCCCGCGGGCATCAAGATCGTCGACGACGGGACGAGCACGGTGTGCATCGTGCAGCAGCCGAAGCAGGCGGCCGCCGCGCCGGCCGACGGCGCGGCCGAGCCGGAGCTCATCCGCAAGCCGAAGCCCGACGACAAGTAAGGTCGTCCGGGTACAACCAACGGGGCGCGGCGTTCGCTCAGCATGGTCACTCCACGCTGGCGCATTCCGCGCCCCGCGCGTCTTCCCCTTCGCATGAAAGTCATCGTGGGCCTGGGCAATCCCGGGCGCGAATACGACGCCACACGCCACAACGTGGGGTGGTGGCTGCTCGATCATCTCGCGCAGCGCTGGCATTTCGAACCGTTCCGCAAGGACGGCGATGCCGTGAGCACCACCGGGCTGGTGGGCGGCAAGAAAGTGAAGCTCGTCAAGCCGCAGACGTACATGAACAAAAGCGGCGAAGTGCTGCGCAGCTATCTCAAGCGCGACGGATGGAGCGCCGCGCAGGACCTGCTGGTGCTCGTCGACGACGTCGCGGTACCCGTGGGCGAATATCGCCTACGCGCGGCCGGCAGCCCGGGCGGCCACAACGGCCTCAAAAGCGTGGAGGCGCACGTCAAGTCGCCCACGTATCCGCGTCTGCGCATTGGCATCAAGCCTATCGACGAGCGCCGCCAGATCGGCGAACTCGCCGACTTTGTGCTGCACCCCATGCCGCGCGACGAGCGCGCGCTGGTGGAGGCACAGTACGAGCGCATCTGCACGGCCGTCGAACTCTGGATCGCCGACGGCACGGAGAAGGCCGTCAGCACCATGGGGCGCTGACGGCTGTTCCGCGGTGGCTAGCGAAGCCGCGGATTGGTGACCCGCGGCGCCTTCTGACAGGTGGGCCACGCGAAGGCGCCGGCACCGCTGCGCCCCGGCGCAATCTGTTCGGCCGTGGCGCGCTCGCGCGTGATCTTCGCGTCGTCTTCGCTGGCGAGATAGGCCAGCATGGCCACCAGGGTCGCGTTGTGCTTGAGATCGTCCCACACGACCTTGTCGTACGTGTCGCGGTTGGTGTGCCAGGTGTAGCTCCCGTATTCCCAACTGGTGCCGCCCATGCCGAAGGCCGGCGCCCCGTGGCAGGCAAAACTGGCGTCGTCGCTGCCGCCGCCAGACGGTGAACCCGGGATGCGCGGTGTCACCACGCTCGTGAATTCACTCGGCAGCCTCGCCATCCACTGCTGCAGATGCACGCCGGCATTGGGAAGCCCACCGGCACCGATGCTGAGAATGCGCCCCGTGCCGGCATCCTGATTGAAGAGTGCCTGCAGCCCCTCCACCACCTCGGGGTGATCCTCGGTGAAGGCGCGCGAGCCCACGAGACCATGTTCTTCGGCGGTCCAGTGCCCCACGAGAATGGTGCGCTTGGGCTTGGGGTACACGACGGTCAGCAGGCGGAACGCTTCCAGCATGGTGAGTGACCCGGTGCCGTTGTCGGTGGCCCCGCTCCCGCCATCGAAGGAGTCGAAGTGGGCCGAGAGCAACACATACTCTTCGGGCTTCTCGGTGCCCTTGATGGTGCCGATGGTGTTGAAGATGGGCTGCTCACCCGGCAACTCCGCGTCGAGGTTGAGGCGAAGGCGCGGCGACTGGTTGTTTTCGGTGAGCCGGAAGACGAGCCCGTAGTCTTCGCACGACAGCGCCACCGCGGGCGCGACGGTATTGTAGCTCTCGAACACGTCAATCGTGCCCCAGGCATTCTTGGGGCGCGACGTGATCACGCCGGCCACACCGCCCTGCTCGAGGCGTACACCCAGACTGCCGGTCCCGAGGGCGTTGCTGTAGCCGGTACCGCGCACGTTCGTGCCGCCCCATTCACGCTGCACGTCGGCCCGCAGACTGTCCATGCGCGCCTTGCTGGCCGGGGTAGCGTTGGCCACCCAGCTGTCGGTGGGGCGGCAGGTGGGCTGTGGTGCCGACACGAGCACGAACTTGCCCTTGGCCTGCGGCAGCCAGCGCGCGAATTCCGTGCTGTCGGCAAAGCGCGGCAGGATGACCGTGGAGGCGGTCACGTCCTTCGACTTCGTGCCGGGGCTCCACGCCAGCATCGTGCCTTCCAGTGTGCGCACCCGCGGCGACACGAGATCGATGTGCGAGTGGCCGCGGCGCCACCCGCGCCAGGTGCCGATGCGCTCGTTGCGCCCCGTTGCCCCCCACTGCTGGTAGAGCGACACGAGCCAGTCGTTGGCGGCCTTCTGCCGGGCCGTGCCCGTGAGTCGCGGACCAAGGGAATCGAGCAGCACCTGCCCCAGTCGCTGCACCTGCGAGCTGTCCATTCCCAGGCGCCAGAGACGCTCGAGCGTAGGCTCCGGCGTGGGGAAGCTGGCCGGCGTCTGCGCCGAGAGCGGCAGCGGTGCCGCGGCCAGCAGGAGGGCGGCCCCGCTTCGGAGCCAGGGAGCAGCGGGACGTGTCACGAGGGAGGAATTCATCAGCGTGGGTTGTGAAGGGGCGGAACGGCCCCGCACTTTAGTGCATGCGCCGTCCCCCTAATCTGCTGACTGGCCGCGGTCGCGGCGCCTCCCGGCGTCGTGTGGCGGCCCTGCTGTCACTTGCTCTGCTTGGCGGCTGCGATGGCGGGAAGGCCTCACGCGATGGCGCCCTGCCCGCGGCGGACACCCTGATCGCGATGCCGTCGCCCGCGACCCCCGGCAGCAACACCCCGCATCTGGCGCTCGACGCGAGCGGCCGCGTGCTGCTCTCATGGACGCAGCGGCTCCCCGATTCGTCGGTCGCCATTCAGATGGCCACGTGGAACGGCACCGCGTGGGACAGCACGCGCACCATATCCCAGGCGCGTGACTACTTCGTGAACTGGGCCGACTTTCCCGCCATCACGGCGCTGGGCAACGGGGACCTGGCGGCGCACTGGCTGGAGCGCGAGGCGGGGGGCAAATACACCTACGGGGTGCGCCTGGTACGCTCGAGTGACGAGGGGCGCAGTTGGAGCGCCCCCGTTACCCCGCACACCGACGGTCTCGCCGCCGAGCACGGGTTCGTCTCGTTGTGGAGCGAGGGGGCGAGCGACGTGGGGCTGGTGTGGCTCGACGGCCGCAAGAGCGCCATGGCCGACAGCGCGCGCGAGATGACCATTCGCACGGCCTCGGTGTCGAGCACGGGGGTCATTGCGCGCGAGGCGCTCATCGATGCGCGCAGCTGCGACTGCTGTCAGACGGGTACTGCGGCCACCCGCACCGGTCGCGTGCTGGTGTACCGTGACCGCAGCGAGGCCGAGATTCGCGACATTGCCATCGTGCGCCAGACGGCCACCGGCTGGACGGCTCCGGTACGCGTGCATGCCGATGAATGGCACTATCCGGGGTGCCCCGTGAACGGCCCGCAGGTCGCGGCCACGGGCGACACTGTGGTGGTGGCGTGGTACACGGCGGCGCACGACACGGCGCGCGTGCACATCGCCCGCTCCGTGGACGGGGGCGCCACCTTTGCCCCCCCGGTTCGCGTCGACGACGGCGACCCCATGGGCCGCGTGGATGTGGTGCTCGACGATGCCGCCAACCCGGTCGTGGTGTGGCTCGAGCAGCGTGGCCCCGACGTGGCCGACGTGCTCGCGCGCACGGTGCATGGCAACGCCCCCGGACCCGTTCGGGTCATATCCCGTACCTCGGGCGCGCGCCAGAGCGGTTTCCCGCGAATCATCCGGCACGGTGCCCACGTAGTGGCGGCGTGGACCAGCGTGAATCCACTGCAGGTCCACGTCGCTCGTTTTCCGCTCTCTCACACATCGACTCGATGATCTCGCTGACTTCGCGCCATCGCCTGGCCGTGGCGCTGACGCCACTGTGTTTCGCCGCCGCCACGGCCGGCGCTCAGGACGCCCCCAAGAAGCAGCCGGTGGACGCCGGCGTGAACAGCTCGCCGCTGCCGCTCAAGCACACGCCGCGCCCCACCACGGGAGCCATCACGTCGCAGGACCTGATGACGCGGCTGTACATCTTCGCCGATGATTCGCTCGGCGGCCGCGACGTGGGGACCGAGGGGCACTACAAGGCCACCGAGTATCTGGCGCGTGAGCTGAAGCGCCTCGGGCTGCGCCCGGCCGGCGACAGCGGCAGCTACTTCCAGACGCTGCCGCTCAAGTCACGCAAGGTGGATCGCATGTCCAGCTTCGTGGCCGGCGGCACCAACCTCACGCTCGGTCAGGCGTGGGGCTTCAGTGGTCCCGCCAACATCAGCATCGACGACGCCGAAGTGTTCTTTGCGGGTCCGCTGGCGGAAGAGGGGATGCCGGCGGTGACCCCCGAGCAGGCGAAAGGACGCGTGGTGGCCTACAGCATCACCAACAACGGCGCGCTGCAGCGGGCCGTGGTGGGGCGCATCGAGGCGCCGGCCGGTGCGGCCGGCGTGCTGTTTCTCATGCCACAGCAGGCGCGCGGTGTGCTGAACTACGTGCTGCAAGGCGGCCTGTCGCCGGTCGACCCCACGCAGCCCGCCGACGCGCGGCTCTTCGTGACCGACTCGGCCACCATGCGCATTTTCGGTAGCGGCATGCAGCTGCTCGTGCCGGGCGCACTGGGGGCCAAGGTGAATGTGAAGGCGCTGGTGGAGATGCAATCCCCGCCCTTCCCGGCCCGCAACGTGGTGGCGATGCTCCCCGGCAGCGACCCCAAGCTCGCGTCGCAGTACGTGGCCATTGGCGCCCACAGCGACCACGTGGGTACCGCGCGGCGCGGCCTCGATCACGATTCGGTGTACGTGTTCAACCGCATCGTGCGCCCCGCCGGCGCCGAGAACGACGACAAGATGGGGAACGCCGAACAGTTCGCGCAGATCAACGCCGAGCTGGCGGAGCGACGCAAGAACAGCCCGGCGCGCAGCGATTCCATCTTCAATGGCGCCGACGACGACGGCTCGGGGTCGATGGCCGTGCTGGAGATGGCGGAATACTTCGCGACGCAGAAGGTGAAGCCCAAGCGCAGCCTGCTCTTCGTGTGGCACGCCGGCGAGGAAAAGGGGCTGTGGGGGTCGGCGCACTATACCGAACACCCCACCGTACCGCGCGACAGCATCGTGGCGCAGCTCAACATGGACATGGTGGGGCGCGGCAGTGCCACCGACCAGACCGGCATGAGCGCCGACGGCAAGGAGCTGCGCGGCGGTCCGGATTACCTGCAGCTGGTGGGGTCGCGTCGCCTGAGCACGGAGCTGGGCGACCTGGTGGAGCGCGTGAACACGAGCAAGAAGCACAACTTCTCGTTCGACTACGCCATGGACGCCAACGGGCACCCCATGAACATCTATTGCCGCAGCGACCACTACGAGTACGCCAAGTGGAACATCCCGGTGACCTTCTTCACCACCGGCGGACACTCGGCGTACCACCAGCTCACCGACGAGCCGCAGTATATCGATTACCCGCACATGCAGCGCGTGACGCGGCTGGTGGCGGATATTGCCGCCGAGGTGGGGAATCGGGCGAGCCGACCGCTGGTGGACGGGAAGAAGATGGACCCGCGCGGGAGCTGCAAGCAGTAAGCCGGGGGTGAGACTCGAGAGTTCAGTTGAAGAACTGAGAACCGAGAACTGAAACTACGAACTACAAACTCCTCGCCGACCGCGGGGAGTTTGTAGTTTTTGGTCTTGGTTGCCAGTCGTAAGTGCCAGCGCTTGACGCGTGTTCGTCACCGACTTCCTTCGAGCACTTTCCGTCGAAGCACTGCAATCATTCGCTGGAGTTGTCCGATCTCATCGATTAGCGCGAGCGAGTCCGCGGTGTTCAGCGCGCCGATTCGCATCGCGAAATCGAGGTGGCTTTCCGTTTCTGAAGCCGAACCTTGGGCGATTTCGAGGAAGTGGCCGAACTGCTTCGGCGTTCCCCTGGCGGCTCCTTCTGCGATGTTCGCCCCGATTGATTGCGCCGACCGCCGGAGCTGACTCCGGCAAGCGCCGTACGCACTGCCGGTCCCAGCTTCCGTGAGTTGGTGTACCCGGACGGCGAAATCCTGCGCGCGGTGCCATATGTGAAGTTTTCGGTGGTCCTGCATCCTCCACCATAAACCGTCCCCGCCTGCCCCCCCGTACCATTTCCAACCGCGGTGGACCATTCGTACGCCCCCCGCTCCCCATTACCTTTCAAGGCTGCCCCCAAACTCAAGCCTCGAATCATGCTCCGTCTCGGTATCGTCGGTCTCCCCAACGTCGGCAAGTCCACGCTCTTCAATGCCCTCACGGCGGCGAAGGCGGAAGCCGCGAACTATCCGTTCTGCACCGTGGAGCCCAATGTGGGCATGGTGGAGGTCCCCGACCCGCGGCTCGACACGCTGGCGAAGATCGTGCAGCCCAAGCGCACGGTCCCGGCGGTCGTGCAGTTCGTGGACATCGCGGGGCTGGTGAAGGGCGCGTCGCAGGGGGAAGGGCTGGGGAACAAGTTCCTGCAGAACATCCGCGAGACCGACGCCATCGTGCATGTCATCCGCTGTTTTGCCGACGACGACGTGACGCACGTGATGGGGCAGCCCGACCCGGCGCGCGACAAGGAAATCATCGAGCTCGAGCTCGCCCTTTCCGACCTGGCACAGGTGGAGAAGCGGCTCGACAAGGCGCGTCGGGCGGCCAAGGCCAACGACAAGGAGGCGCTCGCCGAGTTGCCGGCGCTCGAGGCCGCCAACGCCGCGTTGGCGGAGGGCAAGCCGCTCTGGCGCGCCGGGCTGTCGGCCGACGACCTGGAGAAGCTGGCCGGCTTGCAGCTGCTCACCGCCAAGCCGGTGCTGTACGCCGCCAACGTGACCGACGCCGAGCTGTCGGGCGACGAGGGGGCGTACCTCATGGCGCTGCGGGCGGCGGTGGCCGCCGGCGGGGAGCACGCGCAGATCGTGCCCTTCTCGGCCAAGATCGAAAGCGAGCTGGCCGAGCTGGGCGCCGAGGAGCGCGCGGAATTCCTCGCTTCGCTTGGCATCGAAAGCGCGGGGCTCGACCGCCTCATTCAGGCCGGCTATGCGCTGCTGGGGCTCGACACGTACTTCACCGCCGGCGAGCAGGAAGTGCGCGCCTGGACGATCCACAAGGGCGATACGGCCCCCAAGGCGGCCGGCGTCATTCATACCGACTTCGAGAAGGGGTTCATTCGCGCCGAAACCGTGGCGTACGACGACTTCGTGACGCACGGCGGGTGGAAGGGCGCCAAGGAGAAGGGGGTGGCCCGCTCCGAAGGCAAGGAGTATGTGGTGCAGGACGGTGACGTCCTGCTGTTCCGCTTCAACGTCTGAGTCGCCACGCGTGCCCCGCCGCACCTTTTTTGCCGCTGCGGGGTAGCAGCGCTCCATGATGCGTGCGCGTTACCAACAGTTGGCACTGCTGGCGGCAGCTCTGGTCGTCGGCCCCACCGCCATGCCGGCGCAGCCCCTGGTTGCGGGGGCCGGCGCCCCGGCGTCGCCGTCGGCCAATGGCGTCCCCGTTCCGTTCGCCGTGGGTGAGCGCCTCGATTACCAGGTAAAGTTCGGGTCGCTCAAGGTGGGGAACGGCAGCATGGAGGTGAAGGAGATCACCGAAGTCCGTGGCCGTCCGGTGTGGCACACCACGTTCACGATCAAGGGGGGCATTCCCCTGTATCGCGTGAACGATGTGTACGAGTCCTGGTTCGACGTGCAGACGCTCAACACGCTGCGCTATCACCAGGACGTGGACGAGGGGAGCTACGAGCGGAAGCGTCGGTACGAGATCTATCCGGAGCGCGGGATGCTGCGCGAAGGCGACCGCGAGGAGGAGCCCACGGTGGCCAATCCCCTCGATGAAGGGTCGTTCCTGTACTTCGTGCGCACCCTGCCGCTGGAGGTGGGCAAGAGCTACGAATTCCAGCGCTACTTCAAGGCGCAGGGGAACCCGGTGCGCATTCGCGTGCTGCGTGCGGAGACCGTCACCGTGCCCGCCGGCACCTTCAAGACGGTGGTGCTGCAGCCCACCTTCCAGACCAAAGGCATCTTCAGCCAGAACGGCCGGGCCGAGGTGTGGATCACCGACGACGACCGGCGCCTGATGGTGCAGATGAAGTCGAAGCTCAGCTTCGGCAGTCTCAACCTGTACCTCGAGCAGGTGCGGGGCGCGAAGTAGGACAGGAAGACTCGTCACTGTCGACTTTTACTACGGACTACAAACTCCTCGCCAACCGCGGCGAGTTTGTAGTTTGCAGTGAGAGTTCTCAGTGGACAGGTCCCGCTGCGTCCTACCCCCGACGCCTGCTCCCCCTTCCCCCCATGTGCGGCCGCTACGGCTTCGGCAACCCCGCCCGCCTCTCGTCGCTCCCGCTCGGCGTCGAGCTCCCCGCCCTCCAGGCGCGCTTCAATGTCGCGCCGTCACAGGCGGTGCCCATCGTGTTCCACGATGCGGCGGGGCGACACGCGACCATGGCGCGGTGGGGGCTGGTCCCGTTCTGGGCCGATGACCCGTCGATCGGCAACCGGCTGGCCAATGCTCGCGGCGACACCGTGGCGAGCAAGCCCAGCTTCCGGGGCGCCTTCAAGGCCCGGCGGGCGCTGGTGCCTGCCGACCGGTTCTACGAGTGGCAGGCGCTCCCCGGCCAGAAGGTCAAGCAGCCCTGGTGCATCCAGCTGGACCACGAGGCCCCCTTCTGCTTCGCCGGCCTTTGGGAGCGGTGGGTACCCAAGGGGGAGCCGGACGCCGACCCGCTGCTGAGCTGCTGTCTCATCACCACCGAGCCCAACGCGGTCATGGCGCCCATCCACGACCGCATGCCCGTCATCGTGCCCCCGCCCGCCTACGACCAGTGGCTCGACCCGGGCACCTCGGCGGCGGCGGCGCAGGCGCTGATCCGCCCCTACGAGGGGGCCATGCGCGCCTACCCGGTGAGCACCTACGTGAACGCCCCCAGGAACGAGGGGGCCGCTTGCTCCGCCCCCCTTGCCTGACTAGGCTTCAAGGCTCATCCGGAATCGTCCCCGTCAGGGGGTGGTTCCTTCGACCCTCCGCCCGCGGCTCGGCACTGCGGGTGGCACTCATGACCACAGGGAGGATTGCCGAGTGGCAAAGCTCAAGATCCGCCGTAATCCTACGCGGCGGTACGAGGCCGTGTACATCTTCGACAGTGCGCTCGAAGACACGACCATTGCAGAAAAGCTCGAGAAGCTGCAGGGGCTGCTCCATCTCGCCGAACCGGCGACGATCGAGCACTGGGGCCGCCGTCAGCTCGCGTACAAGATCGGCCGTCACGAGAACGGCTACTACGTGATCAGCAACTTCACCGCCGTGCCGGCCGTGCTCCCCGAGTTCGAGCGTGCGCTCAAGCTCGACGAGAGCGTGGTGCGCTACCTGGTGACGCTGTATGAGCACGAGCTTGGTGCGCCCAAGCTCTCCGACGAAGAGCTCGCCTCGCGCCGTCGCGCGGGTGATGACGACGACGACGACGAGGATTAACCCATGCGCCGCCAGAAGAAGCCCTGCCCGATCACTGAAGCGGGCATCCGCTATGTGGACTACAAGGACGACCGTCTCCTTGCCCGGTTCATCACCGACTACGGCAAGATCCTGCCGAGCCGCCTGAGCGGGGTGGACGCGCGCCATCAGCGTCAGCTCTCGAAGGCCGTGAAGAAGGCGCGTTTCCTCGCGCTGTTGCCGTACGTGAAGGGCCAGACGGCCTGAGCATGAACGGAGCGGTCGCGCCGGACCCCGCCGCGACTGCTCCCGCAGGAGCGGCTCCGCAGGAGCGCGGGTGGCGGTGGTTCGTGCTGGGCATGGTGCTCATGGTCGCCGTGACTGCCGCGCCGGCCTGGCCACCGGCCCTCGCCCTGCTGGCCGGAGCCGTGCGGTTGCTGTTGCCGGTAGAGCAGTTTGCCCTGCTGGTGCTGGTGGCCATTGCCGCCTGTGCGGTCGTGGGCTGGTGGGCCGGCGGTCGCCTCACGCTGGGATTGGTGTGGGCGGCGGCGGCGGCGTGGGTGGTGTGGCGCGTGCCATTGCCGCTCTCCGGATACGGCGCGTTCCTGCGCGGTTGGGCCGTCACGGCCGGCGCCGCGTTTGGGCTCGTCTGCCTGGTCACCGCCTCCAAGCCGTTCCTGTCGCGGGCCCTCGCGGCTACGGCGCTGGCGGGGGTGGTCACCATTGGTGGGCTCTCCACCCGGGCGGCTGGTCGCGGCGCCTTCGACGGGGCGGCCATCATGCTGTCGCAGGAGTACCAGCAGCGCCTGACGGCGTCGCTCGATCTCTGGCGGTCGCGCACCAGTTCGCCCTCGTGGCAGGCCTTCGCGGCACGGTTGCCGGAAGCGGCAGCGCGGGCCGATCGCATGGATTCGCTGTTGCATCGGCTGGCTGATCCGCAGCCGGCGTCTGCGGCGGTGGGCGGGGTGACGCTGGCTCCGCTGGTACGTCTGGCCCCGGCGCTGCTGGGACTGGAAACCCTGTTGGCGTTGGCGTTGGGGTGGGCGGCATACCACCGGTTGGCCCGGGCGCGCATTGGCCCGCCGCTGGCGGCCTTGCGCCACCTGCGCTTCAACGACCAGTGGGTGTGGGGGTTGATTGTCGGCTTCACCGCGCTGCTGCTGCCCACCATGGCGGAGTGGCGCACGGCGGGCATCAATCTCGTGGCGTTTTTCGGGACGCTGTACGCCCTGCGGGGCGCCGGGGTCCTCACGTGGTACATCCCCGATCGGGCTGCGGTGTGGGCGCCGCTCGGGCTGCTGGTGCTGGTGCCGGTCCTCGGGCCGGTGTGGGTGCTCGTCGCGCTGCTGACGGTCACCTTCGCGCTCGGTCTGGGTGACACCTGGCGTGATTTTCGGGCGGGCGCGGAAGCGCGCCGGCCCTGGTCATCCTAGGGGCGTCCCCGCCCTTCCTTCTTTCAGTTTTCCTTTACCGGTTCGACCCGGAGTTCCCATGGAAGTCATTCTCCGCAACGCCGTCGACAAGCTCGGACATCCTGGTGACATCGTCTCCGTGTCGCCGGGCTACGCCCGCAACTTCCTCCTGCCGCGCGGCCTGGCCTACGAGGCCACGGCGGGCAACCGCAAGCGCATCGCGGCCGAAAAGAGCCGTCTCGAGGCGCTCGAGAACGAGCGCAAGGCGGCGGCGCAGGCCGTGGCCGACAAGCTGGCCGAAGTGTCGGTGACCTTCGCCGCCCGCGTGGGCGAAGAGGGCAAGCTGTTCGGCTCGGTGACCACGTCGGACATCGCGCACCAGCTCGAGGCCCAGGGCTTCAAGATCGAGAAGCGCCAGATCGAGCTCAACGAGCCCATCAAGGCGCTCGGCATGTACAAGGTGCCGATCAAGCTGCACGCCGACGTGCACCCCGAGATCAAGGTGTGGGTCATCAAGCAGTAAGGCGTCCGCTTCCGCCCCCCGGGGCAGGTCGCGCGAACAGGGGGAGTCCGGCGTCCGGACTCCCCCTTGGTTTTGTGATCCTTCCGGCAGACTGGGCATCCACCCCCCTGTCCGGTTCGTTGTTTCTGAGCCAACCTTCGGCAGGACGGCGGGGTACCGGAGTTGCGTTTGGAACTCGCGGCCCGCCACGATGCCCTTACCCTGTAATCGCCCATGGCTGAACGACGCCCGAGTCCCGGAGAACCCATCGCCCGCCGCGCTGCTGCGCTGGCCAGCGACCTCAAGGCCACCGATATCGTGGTCCTCGATCTCCGCGGGGTGACGGACATGACGGACTTCTTTGTTATCGCCTCCGGGACCTCCGACACCCATGTGCGGGCGGTCGCCGAGCACATCCAGGCAGGGTTGAAGGAGGGTGGCGTGTCTACCACCATGACCGAAGGACTCACGCAGGGACGGTGGGCATTGCTCGATTATGCCGACTGCGTAATCCATGTCTTCCATCCCACCTTGCGGCAGTTCTACCAGCTCGAGCGGTTGTGGGGTGATGCCACCCCCCTCAAGCTGAACGCCCAAATCACGCAGGGAGCATAACACGCATGGCGCAGGCGACGCGGTGGACTCGACTCGGCAGGGCACTCTCGTTCGCGGCCGCCGCGCTCGCTGCCTCGGCGTCGCTCACGCCGGCGGACGCCCAGTTCTTCGGGCAGAACCAGGTCCAATATGACCGCATGGATTGGCGGGTCATCGAGACCGAGCACTTCCTGGTGCACTACTACCCGCAGATCGCCGACGTGGCCCCCGACGCCGCGCGCATGTCGGAGCGCGCCTACGCCCGGCTGTCGCGGCTCACGGCGCACCAGTTCCGCGAAAAGAAGCCCATCCTCATCTTCGGCTCGTCGGGCGACTTCGCGCAAAGCAACGTCTTTGGCGACCTCGGCGAAGGCACCGGCGGTGTGACCGACCCGCTGCGCCAGCGCATGGCGCAGTTCTTCAGCGGCGACTGGGCCAGCTTCGAACACGTGCTCATCCACGAAATGGTGCACGTGTTCACCTTCGACATCTTCTCGCGCGGGCGCGCGGGGGCGGGGCTGCAGAACCTCGCCATGGTGAACCCGCCGCTCTGGTACATGGAAGGGCTCGCGGAGTATCTCTCGATCGGCCCCAACCATCCCTGGACCGATGCGTGGGTGCGCGACGCGATCGTGAACAACACGCTCCCCACCATCGCCCAGATGACGGAGCGCCCCGACAAGTACTTCCCCTACCGCTACGGCCTCGCGCTCTGGCAGTACGTGGGCGCGCGCTGGGGCGACGAGGTCATTGGGGAGATCATGAACGCCACGCCCAGCCTCGGCATCGACCGGGCGTTCCGTCGGGAGATCGGCCTGTCGCTGGATGAACTCAGCGCCGACTGGAAGGCGGCGATGCAGGCCAAGTACCTCACGGCGGTCGCCAACCTCGACCGTCCGCGCAGCTTCGCCGAACCGCTGCTCACGCAGTCACGCACGGGCGGCTTCGCCAACACGTACGTGGCGCCGGCGCTCTCTCCCGACGGCAAGTACATCACGTACGTGGGGTACGGCAGCTTCCTGCGCGGCGAGGTGTTCCCCGAGCTCTACCTGGCCGACGTGGCCACCGGCAAGCGCCTCAAGCGCCTGGTGAAGACCACCACCAACCCCGACTACGAGCAGCTGCGCTTCATCTATTCGCAGCCGAGCTTCTCCCCCGACGGCAAGCTGCTGGCCTTCACCGGCCAGCGCGGGGGACGCGATGTGCTGTACGTGCTCGATGTGGCACGTCGCAAGGTGGTGAAGGATTTCGACTTCGGCATGGACCAGGTGCTGAGCCCCAGCTTTTCTCCCGACGGGCGTCGCATCGTGTTCAGCGGCATGCGGCGGGGCACCAGCGATCTGTACATCGCCTCCATGGATACCCCGGGCTTTGTCCAGCTCATGAAGGACACCTACGGGGACCTATCGCCGTCCTGGTCACCCGACGGCAAGCAGATCGCGTTCATCACCGAGCGCGGCCCCGACACCGACATGGAGATCCTCAAGGTCGGGCCATGGCGCGTGGCGCTATACGACTTCGACTCGCAGAAGACCACGCTGCTTCCCAACCAGGGCGGGCGCAACATCAACCCGCAGTGGGCGCCCGATGGCAGGTCACTGGCGTTCATCTCCGATCGCACGGGGATCGCCAACATTTTCCTGTATGACCTCGCCGATGGCGAGCATTACCAGCTGACGAATGTCCTGGGGGCCGTGACCGCCACGGCCGAGCAGTCACCGGCGCTCACCTGGGCGCGCGGTGCCGATCTCATGGCGTTCGTGTATTACGAAAAAACCGACCACTCGATCTGGAAGATCGAGAACCCGCGCAAGCTCAGGAAGCAGCCCTATCGGGACCCGGTGGTGGTGGCACAGGTGCAGCGGGCGGCGCAACTGGGCGCCCGGCCGACCGTGCCGCTGGACCCCACGGCGCACCTGCGTCGCGCCACGGTGCAGGACACGTCGGCCGCGCGCCAGTCGTTCTATCGCCCCGTCACGGGCGCCACGGCGCGCCAGTCGTCGGAGCTCCCCGCCTCGTTGCTGGCCCGGCAGGCCGAGACGATCAGCGTGAAGGCGATGCTCGACAGCTTCGACTTCAATCTGCCTGATACCACACGCCTGTCGGACTCGCGCTACAAGGGGAAGCTCACCCCCGAGTACGTGGCGCAGCCCAGCATTGGCTTCCAGCAGGGCGGCTTCGGACAGGGCACCTTTGGCGGCACCACCATCGTGCTCAGCGACCTGCTGGGGAACCGGCGGCTGGCGCTGTCGGGGTCCATCAACGGACAGCTGAGTGATGCGCAGGTGTTCGTGGGGTACACGAGCCTGGGGCGCCGTCTGCAGTACACCACCGGTGTCATTCAGCAGCCGCTGTATCTCGTGTCGGGGTTCTTCGAAACGCCGCAGCAGGGCAGCCAGACGCAGTTCGTGCAGACGCAGGAGATTACGCGCCTGGTGGTCCGGCAGATGTTTGCGGCCGGGCTGTATCCGCTCAATCGGTTCACCCGCTTCGAACTGGGCGCGCGCTTCCAGAATGTGGACCAGCAGGTGTTCTCGTTCAACCGGCTGGTGGACTACAACTTCGGGTTTGCCACCGGCTTCGAACGCGGGCCCACGCGCAACGTGGCATCGGCCAACACCGTGTCCCCGTATCTGGCGTGGGTCACCGACAACACCATGTTCGGCTTCACGGGGCCCATTTCCGGGCGCCGGGCGCGAATTGAAGTGGAACCGAGTGTGGGCACGTGGCGATGGACGGAGTACATGGCCGATGCCCGCTCGTACGTGCCCCTCCTCTTCAACTACGTGACCTTCGCCACGCGTTTCACCACCAGCATGTCGGTGGGCCGTGACGAGGCGCGTTTCCCCAAGTGGATTGGGCGCCCCGATTTCGTGCGCGGCTACAACCGCGAGGATATCGGCACGGTGGGGTGCACCGGGCTCCCCAGCGACAACGGCAGCAGCTGCAGCAGTGCGGAACTGATCGGCAGTCGCGTGGCCTTCGGCAACGCGGAGCTGCGCTTCCCCATCCTGCGCCGCTACGGCAACCGCACCAACCTGCTGGGCGGTCTCCCGCCGGTCGATGGCCTGTTCTTCTACGACGCCGGCGTGGCGTGGTCGCAGGGGCAGAGCGTGACGTTCACGCGCGGTGACAGCTACAATGTGGACACCCAGCGTGCCCTGCTCCAGAGCTATGGCTTCGGCCTACGCATGAACCTGTTCGGCATCGCCATCATTCGCTGGGATTGGGCGGTTCCGGTTAGCCGGCCGGGGGCGCGCGGCTTCGGGACCTGGTTCTTCGGCGCCTCGTACTGATTTCGCACCACCCGGGGCGCCGGGCGCAACCCCTCCCTTCCCTCCCCCGAGACGGGTACTTTTCGCCCGTGCGCACGCTCATCGCGTCGGCGCTCGTGCTCCTCGCGTGCGGCTGCGGTGACGGCTCGTCCCGCCCCTCTGGAGCCGACGCCACTCCCAGCATCCCCGGCGGTCCCGATCCCATTGTGCTGCGCGTGGCGCGCACCGGGGGCGTACTCACGGCTGCGCGCTATCCGGTGCTCGACCGTACCCTCTGGCGCTCTGCCGCCCGCCTGCCGGCGCTCGGGTCCATCGTCGGGTTCGGGGCGGACGACGGCTATCTGGCGGCCGTTGACACCAGTGGGGCCCCGGTCCGGGTCGACCTGCGGCTCGGCACGGTCAGCACGGTGCGCAGCGACACCGTGCGCGCCATCTCCTCGGCCGACGGGGGTTCCATCTTCGGCCTGACGGCGGATGGCGAGATCGCCCGCTTCACCCCCAGCGGCAGCGACTGGCGCATGACCCCGCCGCTCCCGGCACAGGCGCTCTACGCCCAGGCCGACGGGTCGCTCATTGTTGCCGGTGCGCGCAACGACCGGGTGGTGGTGTGGCGCGTGCGCCCCCCGCAGCAGACCGTCTCCGACCGCCTCTCCTTTGCCGTGGGGAGCACCGAAGCCGCCATCGCGCAGGCGCTGCAGCGCACCGCCGGTGCGGTGGGCGACCGGGTCTTTGCCGGTGCCGGCGATCGGGTACTGGCCGTGCGGGCGCGCGATCTGAGTCAGGCGCTCGATGTGGACATGGGCGATCCGGTGCAGGCCATTGCAGCCACCCCCAGTGGTGACCGCCTGTTCGTGGCGCTGGCCGACGAGGCGGAGCTGCGCGTGGTCGATCGCTTCGAGGAGGGCGTGACCGGAACCATCGCGCTCCCCGGCACCGTGCGGGCCTTGCGCATGGATCCGCTCGGGCGGGTGCTGCTCGCCCGGGGGAACGGCGACTCGGTGTTCGTGGTGAGCCTGGCCGCCGACGAAGTGATCGGCGTGGTACGCACCGAGTGGCGCGGGGACCTGCCGCTGGTGCTCCCCGACGCGGCCATCGCCATCACGCGCGGCGACGATGTGGTGTTCGCCCATCCGCGCACGCTCAAGGACATGCA
>VYLE01000282.1_pt1 | contig 37364 bp, 43 predicted proteins | sample 5114391 | NCBI WGS metagenome assembly VYLE01 (sample SAMN12291771, study PRJNA351875) | freshwater metagenome | isolation source: freshwater lake | place: USA: Michigan, Kent Lake | collected 2013-08-15
GCGGTGGCGGCGGCAGGCCGGGCCAGCGGGCGGCGGAGGCCGCCGCCAGGGCCGCGCCCTGGGCGACCAGCTCCGCCTCCGTCTGGCGGACCAGGGTGTTTTCGTAGACGCGCAGGCCCACGGCGCTGAACACCGGCATGGCGGCCACGAACAGCAGCACGCCGAGCAGGATGGTGCGCAGCTTCAGCGCCGGCCAATGCCGTTTGATCACCGCCTTGAGCCTTTGGATCAAGTCAGCCCGCCTCTCCCCTGCCCGTCTTCTCCCTTGCAGGGGCCCAGGCGATAGCCGACGCCGGCCTTGGTCTCGATGACGTCCAGGCCACCGAGCGCGGCGAACTTGCCCCGCAGGTTTCGGACATGACTGTCGATGGTGCGGTCGGTGATGGCAAAGCCCGGGCCGTGCAGGCGGTCGATGATGGCGTCGCGCGTGAAGACCCGGGTCGGGGCGGCGGCGAGGGCCTTGAGAATCCCGAACTCGGTGACGGTCAGGGCGACCTCCTGACCGGCCCAGGTCGCGGTCCAGCCGTCGGTATCGAGGGTCAGGCGGCCATGGCTGACCAGACTGCCGGGCGCAGCGACCGGAGCGGGCGCGGCCTGCGACCGGCGCAGGATGGCGCTGATGCGGGCGGTGACCTCGCGGGGGCTGAACGGTTTGACGACATAGTCGTCAGCCCCGAGTTCGATGCCGAGCACGCGGTCGATCTCGTCGTCGCGGCTGGAGAGGAAGAGGATCGGGGTGTTGCCCTGCGCCCGCAGGCGGCGGCAGACCTCCAGGCCGTCAAGGCGCGGCATGTTGATGTCGAGCACCACCAGGTCGGGCGCCTGTTCCTCGACCGCCGCCAGGGCCGCGACACCGTCCTCAGCCTGGCGGGTGGCGTAACCGGCCTTGGTCAGGGCGAAGTCGAGCAGTTCGCGGATGTGGGGGTCGTCGTCGACGATCAGGATGGAGCGGGACATGGCGGGCATCATTCCGAAGGCGGGGCGAAGGTCAATGTCGCGCGTGTGGACGGTGGGGGTCATCGGCGGGGCTCCTGCGGCGGCGTATCGGGATCGGGGGCGGTATCGGGGCGGGCGGTGGCCGAAGTGACGGGCGGCGGCGCGGTGACCGGCGGCTCGACGGTGGAGATGTCGAGCGGCTTCGGCGGTGGCGCGGGTGGCGGGCGCCAGGCGCGCAGGTCGGGACGGCCGGCGGCGAGGATGGCCTGCGCCTCGGCCAGGCGACGATGGCCCCGCCAGGTCCAGGCCTCTTCCTGTCGCTCGCGCAGTTGCGCCATCGCGCCCCAGCGTCGGCCGGTGAGCATCTGCTGGTAGGCGGGCGGCAGACCGGGCCGCTGTTCCAGCCGGGAGACGGGCATGAGGCCAGAGTCGCCGAGCCGGTTCATGTAGTCGACATCGAGGGTGGCGCCCGTGCCGTCGATTTCGCGGGCATGGCGCAGGTTCCAGTCGGCGGCGATCTCGCCGCTGTCGACGACGGCGAAGACCAGCAGGACCAGGGCGGCGGCGGCGGCGCAGCGGTTGATCAGCCAGGCCGCCGTCTTCTCGCGCAGCAGGCGCCAGCAGATGAGGACCAGCCCGACGGCCACCAGTCCCATCCAGGCCAGGGCGGCGATGCGCATGCGGGTGAGGTCGAAGCTGTCGATATAGAGCAGGGTCCGCTGGATGGAGAAGACGACCAGCAGGACGTTCTGGGCCACCCAGGCGGCGACCAGCCAGCGGACCAGCGGGCGGCGACTGGTCTCCGATCCGGGGGCCATGGCGACCAGCACGAAGAGGCCGGCCAGCAGGGCGGTGGCGATCAGCGGATAGGCGCCGCGATGGGCGTATTCGGCCAGGGTGTGCTCGGTAGGCAGGCGGGCGCCGCTCCACAGGAAGGCGATGTCGAGGCCGTTCTGCAGGGCGAACAGAGCGTTGAACAGGATCAGCGACAGGGTGATCGAGGCGGCGTTGACGCCGGGCAGATTTGTGTCGGTGCGGGCGGCCGGCATGGCGATCGGCCGGCGCAGATGAACGGGGCGCAGGAGGGCAAGGCCGGCCAGCGCTGCCGCGACCCACAGGACGACCTGGGGCCCCCTGAGGTCGGGGCCGCGCAGGGCCGCCAGGGCGTCGTGCAGAAGCGGGTTGGCGGCTGAGAACAGGGCCAGGAAGACCGCCCCGCCGATTACCGGCAGGGCCAGGAGGCGCACCGCTGTGACGAGCGAAGGCCCCGGGCGCCCCTTCAGCCGCTTGATGCCGAATTGAACCAGGGTCTCGATCGGTGTCCGGACGACGCCGGTGGCCATGACGATCAGCCGCTGGGCCCAGGTCCAGACCCCGTCTGCGAAGCCGGCGCGGGGGGTGAGGGCGGCAACAGCAAGCGCCAGGCTCCAGAACATCAGGCCCAGTCGCGACAGGGTCTCAAGCTGCAGGACAGAAAGGGCTGCGGCGGCGAGCAGGAAGGGCCAGCCGTGTCGCCGGGCCGCCGGGCTGGCGATCACCAGGGCGACGACACCGGCGAACGTCAGGATGGCAAGGGCGAGACCCGGCGCCTGCATCGCCCAGACCGTGCGGTCGGCGACGACGACCAGGACCAGGGTCAGGGCGACCCTGATCCAGAAACTGTATCGACCCCTGGCCAATGACCCCATGCGCGCCTCCCAACGTCAGGCTGCGAACCTGGGGCCGGGGCATGGAGGCGCGGTGGGGGACAGGATGCAGGGGCGGACCGGGCCCGTGCAAATTCGGTGCAGAGGCCTGTGTTGTAGGCCCCTTACGCCAACAATTGGATCAGGCCGCCAGCTTGTCCGGACCCGGGATCAGCGAGGAGATGACCAGACGGCTGAGCATGCGATCCTTGAGCGGCAGGATGGCGTCGACGAAGGGGGTGTCTGTGTCGATGGTCAGATCAGGCGGCGCCTGGAAGAGACTGGCCTCGACGACAAAGGTGTCCTGCACCGCGTCGACCAGAAGACCAGCCAGGCGGGGGCCGTCCTGGATGACGATGATCACATGCCGGCTCGTCTGTTCGGTCACACCGAGACCCAGGCGGAGACGCACGTCGAGAACCGGCATGACCGCCCCCCGCAGGTTGATGACGCCCAACACATAGTCCGGCGTCTGGGGCAGCGGCGCGGCCTGGGTCCAGCCGCGGATCTCCCTCACAGAGACGATGTCGATACAGAATCCCTGGCCGCCGATCTCGAAGGCGATCAGTTCGACCTTGGCAGGGTCGGCGCCATTGCCCGGAACCGGTTCCATCAGAACTCCTCCCATTCGGTGGCCGCCGCCGTCGCGGTGCGGCCTCCGCCGATATGCGCGGCAAGGCGCTCGCGGGCGCTGGCGACCGGGTTCGGCGCAGGCGCGTGCCAGTTGTCGAGGAATCGCACGCTTCTGCTCCAACGGTACGGAATGCCGACGCAAGACGGCATCCTTCGTTCGAGCAGCGACGTTAACCGCGCCTCCCTTCTCAAATCTTAATGCCAATTCCCTTTGACAACGGAGCGCAATACTGGCGCTTGCGGGCCCAGATTGAGGAGGCCATTACTTATTTTGATCATTTGAATGCAACGGCAGCACAATCTGCACCTGTGACATCAGCCCTGACGGGATCTCCGCGAGCTGAAACCAACCGGAAATCAGCGCCGCGATCCCAGCAGGTTCCGGGCCACCACCCATTGGTGAACCTCCGTCGGGCCATCGTAGATGCGCATGGTGCGGATCTTGGACGCCATCATGTGCAACGGCAGTTCACGGGTCATGCCCATCGCTCCGAAGGTCTGCATGGCGCGGTCGACGACCTCCCAGGCCATCTCTGTGGCGTAGGCCTTGATCATCGAGATCTCGGTGCGGACGTCGCGACCCTGGTCCATCTTCCAGGCGCAGTCATAGGTCATCAACCGGGCGGCGTGGATGCGGGTGTGGGCGTCGGCGATCCAGTTCTGGATGGTCTGGCGTTCGGACAGAGGAACGCCGAAGGTTTTCCGCTGCGGCGCGTATTCGATCATCATCTCCAGAGCCCGCTGGGCCATGCCGATCGACCAGGCGGCCATTTCGCAGCGGCGGGTGCCGAGCCGCACCTGCATCGGCGCGAAACCCTGGCCCTCGACGCCCAGCAGCTTCCAGCCGGGGACCCGGACATCGTCGAGCGCGATCTCGAAGGTCGACTGGCCGCCGAGCATGGGGATCTTGCGCAGGACGTTGAAGCCGGGGGAATTCTGGTCGACGAGGAAGGCGCTCATGCCGCCGCGCCCGCCCTTCTCCTTGTCGGTGACGGCCATGACGATGGTGAAGTCGGCGTAGTCGGCCTTGCTGATCCAGATCTTGCGGCCGTTCAGCACCCAGTCGTCACCGTCGCGCACGGCCGAGGTCAGCATGCCGGACGGATCGGCGCCGGCGCCGGGCTCGGAGATGCCGATGGCCGAGACCGTCTCGCCGGCGACGTAGGGGGCGAGGTAGGCGACGCGCTGCTGCTCGTTCACCGTCGCCATCATCATGCGCAGGTTCGGGCTGTCCGGCGGCAGGGTGTAGTTGGTGATGCTGCGGCCGAGCTCCTCATTGACCGCGACCATGGCGACATGCGGCAGGTCGGCGCCGCCGACGTCCTCAGGCGCGTCGAGACCCCACAGGCCCATCTCCTTGGAGACCGCGTCGACCTTGAGGGTTTCCTCACCGGTCAGCGCCGCCGCGCCGCCGGCCGCCTCGCGTTCCAGGACACCGGCTTCCAGCGGGTTCAGATGGTCGTCGACGAAGCGACGGACCAGGTCCTTGAGCATGCGGTGGTCTTCGTCGAGGTCGAAGTTCATGGCGCGTCCCTTGGTGTTTTGCCGGGTTTAGCAGGATGACCGTGAGGGAGGGGAAGCGCTTTTCTGCCCTACGCCCGCTCCAGGGCCACCATCAGCTCGCCCATCACCAGGATCCGGCCGTCGCCGATGACGGTGATGGCGTATTGCAGCGCCGCGCCTGTGGCCGCGAGCTGTTCGGCGCGGACCTCCAGATCGCTCTCGACGTCGTCCAGCCGGTCGCGGGTCCAGGTCAGGTTGTTGATTACCGCCAGGAAGCCGCGGCGCGGTTCCTTTTCGATGCCGGTCAGCTGGGCATGCAGGGCGATGGCCTGGGAGGCGTATTCGGCGCCGGCGCTGGCAGGCAGGCGGCCGTCGTGGCGAAGAGGGTTGGCCGGGTCGCGGTGGCTGACGGCTGTGCAGGTTATCCAGTCAGGACCGCCGGCGGTGACCGCCTCCAGCAGGTTCATGGCCCCCGCATGGGGAATGGCCCGGGCGATCGCGGCCTTGTCCATCGGCGGGAGGTTCGACATCGGGGGCGTCACGGGCGAAAAGGGACCAAATGATTCTGCGTGAACCCTGATGACTTCCGCCTTCACGATCAACCCCGACCATCCCGCCCTGCCCGGCCATTTTCCGGGCAATCCCGTGGTTCCCGGCGTGGTGGTGCTGGAGCATCTGATCGACGTGCTGGCGGCGGTCCACCCCGGCCGCACCTGCACCGGCGTGCGGCGAATGAAGTTCCTGCGTCTGCTGCGGCCCGGCGAATCCGTCGAGGTCCGTTTCGGCGAGGCCAAGGCCGACGGAATCACCGTCAAGGCCAGCGTCGGCGGCGAGCCGCTGGTCGACGGGCGACTGACCCTGGCTCAAGACCTGGCGCTCTGACGCACAGCGATTCGGCGCCGGAGACGCGGCTCGCCGAATCCCTCTGCTAACCGACGAAATTCGCTGAGCGTTTCGTTGCCAGAACAGCGCGCTTTCGCCTATGGATTGAAGCAGTGCTTTTGGGGGAAGTCGGGGCGGTTTGATGAAGCGGGTGCTGGTCGTTCACTATTCGCAGACGGGGCAGTTGAGCGAGATTCTCAGCTCGACCGTGGCCCCGCTTGAGGCCGCGTCCGATATCGAGGTCACCTGGCTGCCGATCGAGCCGGTGACGCCCTATCCCTTCCCCTGGCCGGCGGGGTTCTTCTTCAACACCTTCCCGGAAACGGTCTTTGAGGATGTAGACCCCATTCTGCCGCCGACAATGCCGGCCAACACCGATTTTGATCTGGTGATCCTGGGCTATTCGGTGTGGTTCCTGTCGCCCTCCAAGCCGATCACCGCCTTCCTGCAGAGCCCGGAGGCCAGGACCCTGCTGGCCGGCAAGCCGGTCATCACCGTCATCGGCTGCCGCAACATGTGGTTGTCGGCGCAGGAGCGGATGAAGGAACAGCTCAGCGCCCTGGGCGCGCACCTGATCGACAATGTGGTGCTGACCGACAGCGCCCACAGCGCCTTCACCTTCATCTCCACTCCGGCCTGGATGCTGACCGGCAAGAAGGGTCCCTTCATGGGCGGCGTGGTGCCGGAGGCCGGGGTCAGCCAGGAAGACATCGCCGGCTGCGCCCGCTTCGGCGAGGCCATCGCGGCGAAACTGCCTACCCGTTCGAAGGGCGACACCACCCCGATGCTGAACGAGCTTGGCGCCGTGTCGATCTTCGAGGGGCTGATGAGTTCGGAAAAAGTGGCCCGCAAGAGCTTCCTGATCTGGGGCCGCCTGCTGCGCGCCTGCGGCAAGCCCGGGACCCCGCTGCGGGGCGCGGTGCTGGTGCTCTATGTTGCCTTCCTGTTCACCCTGATCTGCACGGTCGTGCCGCTGCTGGCCATCATCAAGAGCCTGATCAAGCCGCTGGCCAGGGCGAGCATCGCCCGCCAGCGCGCCTATTACGCCCAACCCTCTGGAGAGGGCCGCGCCCTGCTGGGAGCCGCCCAATGACCATCCGCAGCGTCTACATCACCGGAACGGCGTCGTTCCTGCCGAACGAGCCTGTGCTCAACGACGAGATGGAGAGCGTGCTGGGTCAGGCCGGCGACCGTCCGAGCCGCGCCCGCCGCACCATCCTGCGCAGCAACGGCATCAAGTCGCGGCACTATGCGATCGACCCCGCCACCGGCAAGGCGACCCACAACAACGCCCAGCTGACCGCGGCCGCCGTGCGGCGCCTCGGCCAGACGGTCAGCCTGCCGGACGTCGACCTGCTGGCCTGCGGCACCTCCATCCCCGACCAGGTGATGCCCAACCATGCGGCCATGGTGCAGGGCGAGCTTGGCCTGCCGGCCTGTGAGGTGATCGCCACCTGCGGCGTCTGCCTCTCGGGCATCACGGCCCTGAAGTACGCCTTCGTCACCGTCGCCGGCGGCCTGCATAACAATGCCGTCGCCACCGGCTCCGACTGCCCCTCGCCGGTGCTCAGCGCCGGCAATTTCAGCGCCGAGATCGAGAGCAAGGTCGAGGAACTGGAGAAGGCCCCCGAGATCGCCTTCGAGAAGGACTTCCTGCGCTGGATGCTCAGCGACGGGGCCGGCGCCTTCCTCTTGCAGGACAAGCCCCGCGAGGGGGCGACCAACCTGCGCATCGACTGGATCGAGACCTTCTCCTACGCCGGCGACATGGAGACCTGCATGTATGCGGGCGCCAGCAAGAACGAGGATGGCAGCATCACCGGCTGGTCGGCGATGAGCCCGAAGGAACGCGAGACCGACTCGGTGATGTCGATCAAGCAGGACGTGCGCCTGCTGAACGAGAACGTCATCCACTACACGGTCGAAAAGCCCCTGCCCGGCATCGTCCAGAAGTACCAGCTGCGGCCCGACGACATCGACTGGTTCCTGCCGCACTATTCGAGCGAGTACTTCCGCGACAAGGTCCACGCCGGCATGCAGGTGGCGGGTTTCGACGTGCCGCAGGACCGCTGGTTCACCAACCTGACGACGCGGGGCAACACGGGCGCGGCCTCGATGTTCATCATGATCGACGAGCTGGCCCAGAGCGGCGACCTGGAGCCCGGCCAGCGGCTGCTGTGCTGGATCCCGGAGAGCGGCCGGTTTTCCAGCGGGTTCATGCACCTGACGGTGGCCTGATGAAGACCGACGAGGTTCCCCAGGAGACGGCCCGCACCTATGGCGGCACCAAGAAGCTGCTCTACGCGGTCGATGACAGCGGGGAATATACCGAGGTCAACTCGGCCGGCTGGGAGCCCGAGACCTTCGCCACCGTTCAGGCGGTTGATGAACTGAACCGGCTGCGCGATGAGGCCCTGGCCGATGCGCGCGCGGGCAAGGTGAGCCCCCTGGTCTACTGGATGTACCAGCGGCGGATGGAGCCGGCGACGCTGGCCGCCACGACGGGCCTGTGGGCCTGGCGGGTCAACCGTCACTTCCAGCCGAAGGTGTTCGCCGGCCTCTCGGACAAGGTCCTGGCCCGCTACGCCGAGGTCATGGACATTCCCCTCGCCACGCTGCGCACGCTGCCGGACGCTCCCTGACATGACCGACTTCGCCCACCGCCAGTCGGCCCACTGCGAGAGCGGCGTGGTCGCCAACATGGTCAGCCACGGGGGCCTGGCCATGAACGAGCCGATGGCCTTTGGCCTGAGCTCGGCTTTGACGTTTGCCTACATGCCGATGATCAAGATGGCCGGCATGCCGCTGATCGCCTACCGCATGCCGCCCGGCCACATCATCAAGGGCGTGGCCAAGCAGCTGGGCATGAGCTGGAAGCGCCAGACGTTCAGCGATCCGGCGGCGGGCAAGGCGGCGCTGGATGCGCAGCTGGACAAGGGCCATGCGGTGGGCCTGCAGACCTGCGTCTACTGGCTGCCCTATTTCCCGGAAGACATGCGCTTCCACTTCAACGCCCATAACCTGGTGGTCTTCGGCCGGGACGGCGACGACTACCTGATCAGCGACCCGATCTTCGAACAGACGGTGCGCTGTGATTCCGCATCCCTGCAGAAGGCCCGGTTCGCCAAGGGGGCCATGGCCGCAAAGGGGATGATGTACTACCCGGAAGGCACGCCCGGCGAGATCGACTATGCCAAGGCGGTGCCCAAGGCGGTGCGGATGAACCGCCGGATCATGGTCGGGGCGCCGCTGCCGATCATCGGGGTCAAGGGCATCCGGTTCCTGGGCAGAAACATCGCCAGGGTGGCGGCCGGCGCCGACGCCGAAACCAAGCTGCCGCAGTATCTGGGTCACATCGTCCGCATGCAGGAAGAGATCGGCACCGGCGGGGCGGGCTTCCGCTTCCTCTACGCCAGCTTCCTGCAGGAGACCGGCAAGATCCTCGGCAACGACCGGCTGAAGGAGGCCTCCGCCGCCCTGACCGACGCCGGCGACGACTGGCGGCGGTTCGCGCTGGTGGCGACGAAGATGGCCCGCAAGCGCCAGAAGCTGGACGTGAAAGAGCTGGACGCCATCCTCAACCGCATCGCCGACAAGGAACTGGCGATGTGGCAGGGGCTGAAGGGGATCTGAGGCGACGTCCGTGCGTCTTTCGACACGCCCGCTGCAGCAGGCTACTCAGGATGACGAACGCCTGTGAAGCGCTCCAACGGTCGTCATCCTGAGTAGTGGCCGGCGGCGCTTATCGAAGCGGGCTACCATTATACCGCGCGACGGGGGGGGCAAGGGGCAGGGAGTGGGCTTTAGCGTTGAAAAGTCTCAGAGAATGGTGGTCGGGGCGTAGTTCGAGGCTTTGAAAATGTAGCCTGGCGTGTAGGTCGGGCGTAGGTCGGCTGTCAGCGAATGTGGGTTTGTTTGTGGGCGGCAGGACCTACATTGGCTGACCGGATTTGCCATACGGGCGAAAGCGCGCCGAAGGGGCCGAAAATGATTATGTCTAGACATATTCATCGACGTTTTGGAGGGATCAGGGGGCGGAACCGGACGCTCGCAACGTCGCCGTTCGGTGGCTGGCGGACGTTCAGACCATTCGCGGGGAAAGGGTATCCAGGAGCGCCTGGGCCTCCTCGCGCTCGAACTCGGAGATGTAGAACGAGCTGTTGGCGACGGCGAGGCATCGCAGTGCGGCCTGCACGTTCGTACGAACGCCCACGCCGTTGCGATAGCACCGGGCCATATCCAGGTGAGCGCTGCCATCGCCCGCTTTCGCGACCCGTTCGAACCAGCGGAACATGAGCCCTGGTTTGCCCTGCTCTCGAAAGAGGATCGCAATATTGGTCGCAGCGGCGTGGCTGCCTAGTCGCCAGGCCTTGCGGTACAACGTCATGGCCCGCGCTTTGTGCTGGGTCACCCCTTCGCCGAGGTCATACATGTAGCCGAGCGCCTGGAGACACTCAGGATCGCCAAACACCGCGCCTTGCTCGTAGTGCCGCCTCGCCGGTTCAAGGTCGCCACGCTCGCCCGCCGCCCAGGCAAGCCGAAGGAGGGCGTCGGTACTCACCAGCGCCATGGTCGCCACGTTAGCGACCTGACCCCAATGTCCGCAACGGGTCGGGTCCGGAAATCAGGCAAGCGCTCCAAACAGGGCGCTGGACCTTTGGCCCCCAGGCAGACACCGCAAACTGCCGAGAAGGGTGGGAGCGGCCGCTCGATCCCGGCCGCAGCTATTCGGCAATACTCTCGCCCGACCCTCCGAAGTAGGCTGGGTAGTCCTTGAGCTTCGTCAGTCCGGTCCGGGTCGAACGGACAACCTGTTGAGAGCCAACACCTAAGGGCCGACACCCGAATCGGGACGAACGCGTTCCCCCGCCGCTGTTACCGACCAGACCGGGTTTCACCCATGCAGGGTATCACTCAGACTGAGATCGTCACCTTCAGAAAGGTGGCGGGGATCTGTGTGCGGTTGGGCTCACCGCTGAGATTCTGAGCCTGGAACAGGTCGTCCAATTCCCGGCGCAGCGCGTGCGCGCGCCCTTCCGCCTCCGCCGCGGCGAAAGCGTTCATCGTCGGACCGTAGTACGTCGAGAAGTCATTCAGCAACTCGGACGGCGCGCCAGGATGCTCGAAGACATATGTGCTTCTGGCAAAGGTGATGTGGTCCTTTGGAACGCCGGCGCAGGCAAATCGCGCGATCACCATGTCTTCCAGACCCCAGGTCATGGGGCTGACGAAGCCCGCCGCGGGTGGCGGAGAATAGGCTGCGCTGATCTTCAGGATCTGGGCGACCAGGGTCGGGTCGTTGGGAATCCAGTTGCCCATGACGATCCGCCCGCCCGGCCGAGTGACCCGGACCATTTCGCACGCGACGGCGTCGGGCCGCGGCGCGAACATGGCGCCGAATATGCTGACCACCAGGTCAAAGGCGTCGTCGGCGAGGCCTTGCAGATCAGAAGCATCGCCCTCCTGGAACCGACAATTGGCGAGGCCTTCGTCGCGGGCGCGCAGGTTTCCGGCCGCGACGAGATTGGCTGCGATATCGATGCCCAGCACATCTGCGCCGACTCTGGCCGCCGGCAGCGCTGTGGTGCCGTCGCCGCATCCGAGATCGAGAACCCTAACTCCAGGGGTGATGCACAGTTCACGGACCAACGCCTGACCGCTGGCGCGCATACTGCGGGCGATCTGCGTGAAGTCGCCCTTCTCCCAGAGCGCCTTGTTAGGGTTCAAGAGAGCGACCCTGTGAAGGCGATCGCATCCACAGCACTCTCGAAGGCGATAAACAGCGTACAAGGCCCGTCGCCCTTGCAGGTGGCCACGTGGGGTAGCCCGGCCGGGCCGTAAGCGTACTCTCCCGGGGTCAAATCCTCTGCCGGGCTGCCCTGGTACCGAACCGTGAGCAGACCCTCAACGAGGACGATGCGCTCCGCCGACGTGTGGGAGTGGGCGGGGATCGTGTAGCCGCTCGGCACGCGCAGGAAGATGTCGGCGTTAGGCTTGGCGGGGTCGCCGTTCAGGACGGCGATCTGGCATCCGGCCGGGAAGATCTGGGGGCAGGGGCCCCACTCCAGCGCCGAGTTTAAGCTGGCGGTGACGGGTTTCGGAGCCTGTGCGGCCTGGACGTTCGCGCCCAAGGTTGCGAGGGAAACGGCGGAAATCGCCAGGGCGATGTGGACGCCGGACGTCAGGGTTTTGGTCATCACGTGTCTTCCGATCTGTCACGATCTCGGGAATGGCCCGAGGCCTTACCGCACACCTAATGGGTATCCGGCGCGGGGGCTTGAAGGCGGTCTGGAGATCGTGTGGAGGTCGACCGGAGATTTACGCTATGGTGCCGCGCGATGATCTTTCAGTTTGCCAATTTCGAGCTGGATGTCGAACGCGTTGAGCTTCGCGCAAACGGCGTCGCGCTGGCGGTCGAGCCCCAGGTCTTTGCGCTGCTGCGACTGCTCATCGAGAACCGCAGTCGCGTCGTCACCAAGGACGAGATTGTCGCGCAGGTCTGGAAGGGGCGGATCGTATCGGACTCGGCGATCTCAAGCCGGGTCAAGTCTGCCCGGCAGGTGATCGGCGACGACGGCCAGGCGCAGGCCCTGATCCGCACGGCGCACGGGATCGGCTTCCGCTTTGTGGCCGAGGTGGTCCAGCCGCCGACCGTCTCGTTCGCCCCGCTGCAGGAACCCGCCCCGGCTGAGGCTCCCCTGCCGTCGCAACCCAGCCTCGCTGTGCTGCCATTCCGGATGGTCGGCGCCGCACAGCCGCAGTTCCCGATCGCCGACGCCCTGCCGCAGGACCTCATCACGGAACTGTCGCGGCTGCACTGGTTGCTGGTGATTGCGCGCGGCTCGTCCTTCCAGTTCAGAAGTTCGGAAACGAGCCTCGAATCCGTGCGCCAGAAGCTGAACGTTCGGTACTGTCTGTCCGGCGTCGTCGAGAAATCGGGCCCGTTCCTGTCGGTTTCGGTGGAACTCGGCGACACCCAGACCGGCGGCGTCGTCTGGAGTGAAAGGTTCCGGGCTGACGTGAGCGCCATCCACGAAGTCCGCAACCAGATTATCGCCGCGGTGACCAGCGCCGTGGAAGTGCGGATTCCCTTCAATGAGGCGCGGCAAGCGCTGTCGAAGTCGCCGGAAAACCTCGACGCGTGGTCGACCTATCACCTGGGCCTGCACCACATGTACCGCTTCAATAAGGCGGACAACGATATCGCGACGGGTCTGTTCGAACGCGCCGCGGCCATGGAGCCTGGCTTTGCGCGCGCCTATGCGGGGCTGTCCTTCACCCACTTCCAGAACGCGTTCCTGCGCTATTCAGATGACCCCGCCTCCGTGAGGCTTGCGCAGCGTTACGCGTCCCAATGCCTGGAGCGGGATCCGCTGGATCCGTTCGGTCACTTCACCATGGGACGGGCGCAGTGGTTGAATGATGATCTGGAGGCCAGCCTCCCCTGGTTGGAGCGGGCCAACGCCCTGAATCCAAACTATGCGCAGGCCCGGTACTCCCGGGGCTGGGCCGAGGCCTTGCTGGGCAGCGCTGACGCAAGCCAGCTCAATATCGACACGGCGCTGGTCCTCAGTCCGCTGGATCCGCTGGTCTATGGCATGCTGGGGGTGCGGTCGATGTCCTACCTGGTCCTCGAAGACCCGGCGCAGGCGGCGTTCTGGGCCGAGCGTGCGGCGAAAGCGCCCGGCGCCCATGCGCTGATCGAGATGATCGCGGCGACCGCCCATGGCCTCAACGGCAATGCGGGGAAGGCCCGTGCGTGGGCCGACTCGGTACGCGCCCGCGCCGCTCACCTCGACAAGGCTGACTTCCTTCGCGCCTTTCCGTTTCGTGACCTGCCGACGCGCGCTCGAGTGACAGGGATGCTGGGAAAGCTCGGCTTTTAACAGGGAGATGACAACCCAACGCGCTGGAGCCCGCAGCCTCGCCGGCCGCAGCTTCGCTACGCTGCGGCCGCTTCCGCTCATTTCCGATTGGCCTAGGCCCGGAACTGGCGAAGTGACAGCCCTTCAGAACGCCACCGTCAGCTTTGGGTCGGAAGCCGACCTGACGCCAGCAATTCCCGCAGTCGATACTCGAACCCGGTCGCCGCCCCCCCGGACCGATCAGCCCCTTACCGTGAACGCCGCATACCGCCCGGCGCCATCCGTCGACACATGCAGCATCGTTTCCCCCGGCGTCGCCTGCGCCAGGAAGGCCGAGGGGGCGGCGGCGGTGTGGCTGTCGTAGTAGGGGCGGCCCGTGCGGTAGTCGAAGGTGCGGGGCAGGTTGAAGGTGTCGCCGGCGAGGGCTTCGCCGAGGCCCAGGACGGTGGTGGCCGGGTTGAAGGTGGCCACCCAGGCCATGAGGTCGTCGCGGCTGGGGAAGAAGCGGCAGTCGGGGAGTCCGCCGGACTCGCCGTCGGCCGTCAGCCAGAGCCAGTGAGCCGCCTCGCCAATCGGGGCGTCCGGGGCCTGGGCCAGGCGTTGGCGGTGGATGGCGACGGGTTCCAGCACGATGTCCGCCGAGCCGATCAGGGCGGACGTCACCGCGCCCATCTTCAGGTCGAGCATGGCCAGCTGCAGCGCCGTCTCGAAGCCGAAGGCCCGGTTGCCGAGGCAGGTCGAGCGGCCGGACAGGCCGAAGGACTTGGCGACGTAGAAGCAGGCGGCGTTGCTGACGGTGTTGATGAAGCTGAGCGGTTTGGGCGGGAAGCCGTCGCGGAACAGGTGCTCCATGACCTCGACGGTGACCTCGAAGTCGCCGCTGCCGGTGGTGAAGTAGACGGCGGTGTCGGGCGGCGGCGTCTTGCCTTCCAGGCAGCGGCCGGCGCCGATCAGGGCGAGCGAGATGAAGCGGCCGATGCGGCGGACCGGCGCGCCGAGCGTCGCCTTGACGATAGGCTTGAGGTCGGTGAGCTCAGCCCCTTCCTCGCAGAGATAGTTGCCGATTCCGGCGATGCGGGCCTCAGTCATTGGCCACCACCAGGCTGGTGTTGTTTCCGCCGAAGCCGAAGTAGTTGAGCAGGAAGGCGCCTTTGGTGACCGGCGCCCAGGTCTGGTTGAGCATGAGGCCCAGCTCGCCAGGCTCGGCGCTGATGCCCGGCATCGGCGGCAGGTGGCCGCGCTGGATCGCGCCGCAGACGAGCAGCAGCTCGCTGAGGCCGCAGGCCCCGAAGGTGTGGCCGATGAAGGGCTTCATGGCCAGCATCGGCGGGACGGCGGCGAACACCCGGTGCATGCCGGCGGCCTCCGCCTCGTCATTGAGCAGGCTGGCGGTGCCGTGCGCCTTGACCGCCAGGATGTCGGCGGCCTTGAGGCCGGCCGCGTCGATGGCCTGTTGCATGACGGCGGCGACCGTCGAGCCGTCCGGGTTGGCCGCCGAGACGCCGTGGGTGTCGCAGAGGTTGGCCCCGGCCCTGAAGCGGAAGCCGGAGGGGCCCGGCGTGGCCCCGACGATCAGGGCCGAGACGCCCTCGCCCAGCACCAGACCGGCTCGCCGGGCATCGAAGGGGCGCATGCCGTTCGGGGCCAACAGGGCCAGGGACTGGAAGCCGAGGGCGGTGATGAGGTTGAAGATTTCCAGCCCGATGATCAGGGCGTGGTCGACCAGCCCCTCACGGATCATGGCGTCGGCGTAGATCAGGGCGTTGGCGCTGGAGGTGCAGGCGGTATTGATCGTCAGATCGGGGCCGCGCAGGCCAAAGCGCCTGGCGATCGTTTCGGCCAGGCCGCCCATGGCCGCGTTGGTCATCAGCGGGTGGGTGGCGACCCCGGCCTTCAGCTCCCGGGCGTAGCGCGCCTCGGCCATGGAGATGTCGAGACTGGAGGTGCCCAGCAGCAGGGCGCAGCGCTCCCGCTGGAGCGGGGTCAGGTCACTGGCGGCGAAGGCGGCCTCGATGACGGGCTCGAGCGCGCGCCACAGGCGGGTCTCGATGTCGTCCAGCGGCAGGCCGGCCAGGAGCATGCTGGGCACATGTTCGACGGCGTCGCCGAGCGGCACGGCGGTTATACCCGGCGGCGGCGGGCCGGCGGGCAGGGCGTCCAGATTGTCGGAGAGGGTGGCGCCCAGTGCGGTGTGCAGCCCGGCCCCGTGGAACCAGGCGCGCCTCATGCCGTCTTGCTTCGCTCGGCCTCGATGAAGTCGGCCAGGGCGTTGATGGAGGCCAGGGCCTTGCGGGCGTCAGGGCCGCCCTCGATGCGGACGCCGTAGTTTTCCTTCACCGCCATGCTGATCTGCAGGGCGTCGAGGCTGTCGAGGTCGAGGTCGCCGCCGATCAGGCGTTCGTCGTCGCCGATCTCGCTGGGGTCCATCTCTTCCTTGTCGCACTCGCGCACGATCATCGCCTTGAGGTCGGCCAGCATTTGCGCGCGGTCGGACATGGAACGAACCCTACTTCTGATACCGATGGACGAGCCAGGCCGCGCCCAGGGTGACAAGGCCAAATCCGGTCAGCTTGGCCAGCTCGGCCCAGATGTCCGCCACACCGCCTCCGCGTAGCAACAACCCGAGGAAGCCGTCCAGCCCCCAGGCCATCGGCGACAGGTCGGCAATCGCCTGCATGCCCTCCGGCATCACGAACTTGGGGATCATGATGCCGCCGAGGGCCGCCAGGACGATGGCGCCGAGGCCGGACGCCATGGTCGCCTGCTCGCTGGTGCGGGCGGTCACCGCGATCAGCAGGGCGAGGCCCAGGGCGGCGAGACTGACCGCCGCCGACAGCAGGACCAGGGCGAACGGGCTGCCGTTCAGCTGCAGGGCCTGGCCGCCGAGCAGGGGGACGAGGAAGACGCCGGCGGCCAGCATCAGCACCACCTGGATCTGGTTGACCAGGAAGTAGGGGATCAGCTTGCCGAGGAACTGGGTCACCGGCCCGACGTCGATGGTCGCCAGGCGCCGCTGCACCCCCAGCTGCCGCTCGCGGATGAAGGTGTTTGAGAAGGGGATGGAGACGAAGAAGATGGCGAAGACCAGCCAGGCCGGCACGCTCTGCTGCACGGCCGAGGGCGCGGCGCTCGGGGCGGCCGGGGCGTAGGCGTAGAAGAGGTCGATCTTCGGCGGCTCGACCGTCGGCGGGTCGAGGGGAAAGCCGAACGGGTCCTCGGTCGGCAGGAAGCTGATCAACTGCTCGGTGCGCTGCAGGCCGGTGGCCTCGCCAAGCGCGGCGACCATGAGCTTTTCCGTGCGCTTGTCGGTGTCGGGGGCGACGGTGAGGGCCAGCAGGGTCGGCGCCTTGGGATCGGGCTGGCCCTCCAGGCTCTTGCCGTAGCCCTTGCGGATTTCGACAGCGAAGGCGTAGCCGCCGGCTTTCAGGGCCTGCCTGATGTCCTTTGGGGCGGCTTGGCGCTTAATGCCGAAAGCCTCGTTTTTCGCCAGACTCTCCTGCAGCATTTTCGATTTGGCTGTGCCGTCGTGGTCGATCAGCAGGATGTCGGCCAGGTGGCCGCCGCGCGAGGCGAACAGGTCCTGCAGAGCCAGCGACATGATCAGGATGAAGACCAGCGGCAGGATGAACAGCAGGGCCAGGCCGTGCAGGTCGCGGCGCAGCAGCCGCAGTTCCTTGAGGATGGTGGCGAGGAGCGGGCTCATGCCGCCGACTCCGCCGCCGCCTGGTCGAGCAGACCGAGATACAGGGTCTCCAGCCGGCTGACGCCGTATTCGGCGCGGGCGACACTGAGGCCGGCCGCCTGCAGCTTTTCCAGCACGGCCGGCAGATCGGCCTGGCTGGCGAGGTCGAGGTCGACCTTTCCGTCTGCCGACCAGTCGGGCGACAGGGCCTGCAAGGCCGCCTTCGCCTTCGCCGTGGCGGGCGTAGCCAGGGTGACGGTCAGGCGGCGGGCGGCGGCCTCGGTCAGCAGCTCGGCGGTGCGGCCCTGCAACACCAGCCGGCCATGGTCGATGACGGCGACGGCGTCGCAGAGCTGCTCGACCTCCTCCATGTAGTGGGAGGTGTAGACGATGGTGACGCCCTGGGCCTTGAGGGCCTTGATGGCGTCGAGAATGGTCTGGCGCGAGCGGGCGTCGATGCCGACGGTCGGCTCGTCGAGATAGAGGATACGCGGGGCGTTGATCAGGGCGATGGCCAGGTTCAGCCGCCGCTTGAGGCCGCCGCTGTAGGTCTCGGCCGGCTTGTCCAGCCAGTCCTCGAGCTGGGTGGCGGCGACGGCGGCGGCGCGGCGGGCCGGCCAGTCGGCCTTGGGAATGCGGTAGAGGCCGGCGAAGAAGGCCAGGTTATCGGCCCCGCTGAGGGCCGGGTAGAAGGCGAAGTCCTGCGGCGCCAGGGCGCCGGCGCGGCGCAGGGCGCGCGGGTCTTTCGCCGCTGATGTGCCTTCGACGAGGATCTCGCCCGATTGCGGGGCGATCATGCCGGTCATCAGCGAGATCAGGGTGCTCTTGCCGGCCCCGTTGGGTCCCAGCAGGCCAAAACAGCTGCCGCGCTCGATGCTCAGGTCGATGCCGGTCAGGGCGTCACGGGCGCTGCGCGGATAGCGATGCGACAGGCCCCGGACCAGGATGGCCGGATCGTCTTTCATCGGACTGTTGGCTTCACCAGGCACGCATCTTCCCCCACCCCGGGCTTAGCGCAGGGGTGGCGGCGCGTCACCGCAAAATCCGGCCTGCCCCGTACCGAAGGCGCACGAAAAAGCCCCCGGACGACGGTCCGGGGGCCCTTTGAACAGTCGCCCGGCGCCGTGCTAGCGGATGCCGGCGACTTCCAGGTCGCGGTCGCGGGCGGCCTTCTGCTGCATCTTCAGGTCGCCGTACTTGCCGAATTCATCACGCGCGATGGTGCGGCAGTGGACTTCGTCCGGACCGTCGGCGAGGCGCAGGGTGCGCTGGCCGGCGTAGGCCGAGGCGAGGCCGAAATCGGTGGTGACACCGGCGCCGCCGTGCGCCTGGATGGCGTCGTCAATGATCTTCAGGGCGATGCGCGGGGCGGCGACCTTGATCATGGCGATCTCGATGCGGGCCGACTTGTTGCCGGCCTTGTCCATCATGTCGGCCGCCTTCAGGCAGAGCAGCCGGCACATCTCGATGTCGATGCGGGCCTCGGCGACGCGCTGTTCCCAGACGCTCTGGTCCGACAGGTATTTGCCGAAGGCCTTGCGGCTCATCAGGCGCCTGCACATCTTTTCCAGCGCCACTTCCGCCGTGCCGATGGTGCGCATGCAGTGGTGGATGCGGCCGGGGCCGAGGCGCCCCTGCGCGATCTCGAAGCCGCGGCCCTCGCCGAGCAGCAGGGCGTCCTCGACCGGCACGCGGACGTCCTTGAGCAGGACCTCGGCGTGGCCGTGCGGGGCGTCGTCATAGCCGAACACCGGCAGCATGCGGACGATCTCGATGCCCGGCGCGTCGAGCGGCACCAGGATCTGCGACTGCTGGGCATGGCGGCTGGAGTTGTCCGGGTCGGTCTTGCCCATGACGATGGCGACCTTGCAGCGCGGGTCACCGACGCCCGAGGACCACCATTTGCGGCCGTTGACGACGTAGTGGTCGCCGTCGCGCTCGATGCGGGTCTCGATGTTGGTGGCGTCGGAGGAGGCGACGTCCGGCTCGGTCATCAGGAAGGCCGAACGGATCTCGCCGTTCATCAGCGGGCGCAGCCAGCGCTCCTTCTGCTCAAGCGTGCCGTAGCGCATGAGCACTTCCATGTTGCCGGTGTCCGGCGCCGAGCAGTTGAAGACCTCGGAGGCGAAGCCGATCTTGCCCATCTGTTCGGCGATCAGGCTGTATTCCAGGTTGGTCAGCTGGATGCCTTCGAACTGGAAGGTATCGTCGACGTGATGCTGGCCGCTGTGCGGCGGCATGAAGAAGTTCCACAGGCCGGCGGCCCTGGCCTTGATCTTCAGCTCCTCGACGACCTGGACCACCTTCCAGCGCGCATCGCCGATGACGTTCATTTCCTCCTCGTAGCGCGGGATGGCCGGGCGGATGTGCTCTTCCATGAAGGCGACGACGCGGTCGAGGAACTGGCGCTGCTTGGGGGAGATATCGAAATCCATGACGTGGGCCCTTCCGAACGATTGTTTCAAACACTTGTTTGACGTGAAGATGCGCCTAGGTAGCCCATTGGGCAAGAGTCGGCTTTGACGTGCGTCAAAACCGATTGCCTGGCCTCACGACGTCCCACCGCGCGGGGGCAGTTCACAATTCAGACGGGCCCTGCCACCATGGGTTCATGAATCTCAAAGGCAAACTGCTGAAGGGCCGCTACGTGCGGCTGGAACCGATCACTGCTGAGCACAGGGAAGAGCTGCGCAGCGCCGTCGACTGTGATCCCGAGGCCTGGGAGATCATGTCGGTCAACGGCTGCGGCGAGGGCTTCGACGACTGGTGGGGCGCGCTGAAGGGCGAGACCGAGCGCGGCGAGCGCATCGGCTATGCCATCCGTCAGCTCAGCGACAAGCGGGTGGTCGGGACGAGTTCCTTTCTGAATATCCGCAAGCTGCACAAGGGCGTCGAGATCGGCTCGACCTTCCTGCACCCCGACGTGCGGTCAGGGCCGGTGAACCCCGAGAGCAAGCGGCTGATGCTGGGCCAGGCGTTCGACGCCGGAGCCATCCGGGTCGAGTTCATGATCGACGAGCGCAATGCCCGCAGCCAGGCGGCGGTCGAGAAGCTGGGCGCCACCCGCGAGGGGACGCTTCGCAACCACAAGATCACCTGGACCGGCCATGTCCGCGACACCGTGGTGCTGTCGATCACCGACGACGACTGGCCGGCCGTGCGCGACCGTCTGGACTTCCGGCTTAAATCGACCTTCCCGGCCTAGCGGACCCGGTCGTAGGTCCACTCAATCCGCTCGAGCTTGCCGTTCATCGTCCCCTCGATGGCGGCGCAGAGTTGCTGGCCGCAGCGGCGATAGATGATGCGCTGCGGGAAGTCGTGAGCGGGGTTTTCGAAGACCACCTCGTCGGTGGTGCGGCTCTTGGCGACGAAGGTGGTCGGGGGCTGGCGGCCGACGATGGCGGTGAAGGCGATCTGGCCGCCCTTCTCGTCGATCCGCATGTATTCGACCCGGGCCTTGTCGCCCTCGAGGGTGCGGCTGATCCCCGGCATGACGCCGCCCTCGGCCGGCAGCCAGGTTTCGGTGACGACGGCGCCGTCGCCTTGCGTGGCGCGCCACTGGCCGGTGATCCAGGCGATGTCGGCCAGGCTGTCGGCGGCGATCGCGGGCGCGGCGATGGCCAGGGCGGCGGCGAGGGCGAGCAGGGTCTTCATCGGTGTCTCCGGTGTCTGGCCCCAGCACAGCATGGGCGAGCGGCGCACGCTTGTATCGAAGCGACAGCTCAGGCCCGGGTCAGGCTGGCGGCGAGGCCGGCCTGCTGGGCGAGGAACTGGCTGGGGGTGCAGCCGACGAAGCGGCGGAAGTCACGGGCCAGCTGCGGGTGGTCGAAATAGCCGGCGGCCTGGGCGGCGTCTGTCCAGCTGGTGACGCCGGGTTCGCTCAGGGCGTCGAACACGCCGCGGAACCGGAAGATGGCCGCCAGCCGGCGCGGCGGCACGCCGACGATGCGGGCAAAGCGGCGTTGCAGGTCGCGGCTTGCTTCGACCGTTTGGCCCGATTGCAGACGGGCGACGGCCGCCTCGACGGCCAGGTCGCGCGGGGCCGGGTTGGCGGCGATGCGGGCGACGACGTGGTCCTGAACGGCGGTCAGGCGGGCGGCTTCGCTGAGGCCAGTGAGGTCGAGCTCGATGGCCAGCGGTGTGCGGCGGTCGGTGTAGCGGCTGGCCGGCTCGCCGAGATAGCCATAGGCGCCAGACGGGTGAAAGCGCACCCCGATCACCCCGGCCGGCCCGTCGGCGCGCAGGTGCAGGGGCCGGGTCAGCTGGCCGGCGAAGACCACCGGGGACTGGCGGAAGGCCGAGCCATCGTCGGCGCGCTCGAGATAGGGCCGGCCGAAGTGGGCGATCAGCTCGCTGCAGCCGTCCGGGGCGATCCGCTGGTCCTCGGTCTCGGCCCTGCCCTCGAACAGCCAGACACAGCGGACGTGGGCGGCGAGATCGGGGCGGGGGGCGTGCTCTTCATAGCGCGGGATCATCGCGGCTAGAGCGCTTCCACCAAGGCCGCCAGCCCCACCTCGCCAGCCCTCCGAACGAGCTTCTCATCGGCGGTGAGAACCGGCGATCCCCGCGCTTCGGCAAGGGCCAGATAGAGCCCGTCGTAGGCCGAGAAGCCGTGATCCGCCGCCAGGGCATAGGCGCGCCTGTAGTGGTCCCGGCTCGGGACACTCCGGGTGATCAACTCGCCGACCTGATCCAGCGCCGCCTCCGCCTGGGCCGGATCGATGGCGCCGCGACGAACCTTCTTCGCCGCGATGCTGGCCATCTCCACGAGGAGAAGATCCGGCGCCAGAAAGACGGTGTCCGTCGTCAACCAGGCCCTGGCGCGATCCGTCCGGGCCTCGGGGAACAGGGCGGAGGCCAGAACGGACGCATCGAGGATGCGCTCAACGGCCATCCCGGTCCCGATCCTGGCGGACCAGTTCCGCGCTGCTCACGCTGTCCGGCTTCATGCCCAGCGCATCCAGTTGCGCAAACAGCGCGCTTCGGTGGTTGAGACCCGCCCGGTCCAGCAGGGCGGCGGCGGCCTCTGCCTGATCGCAGCCGTGCTCTTCGGCGTAGTTTTCAATGATCTTCATCGCGGCAGGACCCAGCCGCCCCTCCGGAATTCTGATGGCGGGCGATGCCCAGGGGCCTGAGGGCGCAGAGTCTCCCGAAGTCGGTCGGCCTTGAGGGCGCGGGTGGCGCGTTCGCCTGAACACCACCCTTTCGCCGCCCAGGTCGACGGACCAGACCTGCCAGCCCGCATCCATCCAGGATTTGGACTGGCTGCGATTCTGGTTGGCCCACCATTCCCGATATTGGAAGGCCGATGAGGGCAAGGGCTTGCCCAGCATCTGCTCGACCTCGGAGAATCGCAGAGGCTGCTCTTCAGCCTGACTGGCAGAGAGAAACTGGGCGAGCGGTTCGTACTTTCCCATGGCGACTCCTCGCCTCAACGATTTAATATACAAAGCATAATTATACTTTTGTATAAATCAACCCTTGCGACGGGCCCGGAAGAAGCCGCGCAGCAGCTCGGCGCTCTCTTCCGCCAGCACCCCGCCGGTCACGGCCGGGCGCCAGTGACAGGTGGCGCTCTCGAAGAAGCGGGGCCCGTTGACCACCGCGCCGCCCTTGGGGTCTTCGGCGCCGAAGACGACGCGGCCGAGGCGGGCGTGGCTGATGGCGCCGGCGCACATGGCGCAGGGTTCCAGGGTGACAACGAGGGTCAGGTCGGTGAGGCGGTAGTTGCCGATCTTGGCGGCGGCGTTGCGGATGGCGGCGATCTCGGCGTGGGCCGTGGGGTCGTGGCCGGAGATCGGATGGTTGGCGCCGACGCTGACGATGTGGCCGGTGACCGGGTCCATGATCACCGCCCCGACGGGGGTCTCCCCCGCCTCAGCGGCGGCGCGGGCCTGGTCCAGGGCCAGTTGCATCAGCGATTCGTCAGAGGGGAGCAAAGGGGCGGCGTTCATGCTATGGGGCGTGTCCGACCGTCGGGAGACGGCCCAAGTCCTGTTTATGGAGCGGCAATCATGGCTGCGGAAGACTACGAAGACGAGCCCATGCCCTATGACGCCAGCGACAAGGTCGCGGAGGGCGCCGAGAGCGAGGGGCATGACCGGGTGGCCAAGGTGCTGGCCCGGGCCGGCGTCGGCTCGCGGCGCGAGGTCGAGCGGCTGATCGAGGCCGGGCGGGTGGCGATCAACGGCCTGCTGCTGACCACCCCGGCCATCAAGGTCGAACCCGATGACATTCTGACGGTCGACGGCGAGGTCATCGCCGGGGCCGAGGCCACGCGGGTGTTCCGGTATCACAAGCCGGTCGGGCTGGTGACCACCCACGCCGACCCCAAGGGCCGGCCGACGGTGTTCAGCGCCCTGCCCGAGGGCCTGCCACGCCTGATCTCGGTCGGGCGTCTCGACCTGGCGTCAGAAGGCCTGCTGCTGCTGACCAACGACGGCGGTCTGACCCGGGCGCTGGAGCTGCCCTCCACCGGCTGGAAGCGGATCTACCGGGCCCGGGCGTTCGGCGAGGCCAGCCAGGCCAAGCTCGACAAGCTGAAGGACGGCATCACCGTCGAGGGCGTTCGCTACGGCGCCATCGAGGCCAAGCTGGACAAGGTGACGGGCTCCAACTGCTGGATCACCGTCACCCTGGCCGAGGGCAAGAACCGCGAAGTGCGCCGCGTGCTGGAAGCCATCGGGCTGAAGGTCAACCGGCTGATCCGCCTGGCCTACGGGCCGTTCTCGCTGGGCACGCTGGCGCCGGGCTTCGTGGAAGAGGTCGGCCCCCGGGTGATCCGCGAGATGCTGGGCGAGTATATCGACCCGGCCAACATGCCGGCCGGCAACGGGGTGCAGTACAAGGCCCCGCCGCAGGCCCAGTCGCGGCGCGACCCGACGCTGAGTTCGACCTCCAAGGTGCTGGCCGAGCAGAAGCCGGACAAGCCGGTCTACAAGGAAGGCTGGGCCAAGCCGAAGAAGAAGGCGGTCACCCACGTCATGCCCAAGCGGCCGAAGGCCAAGATCGTCGCCGATTTCGGACCCGGCAAGCGCGAGGTCAAGCCGGTCACCTTCCGGGGCAATGCGCCGAAGACTGACGCGGACCGGGTCTCGAAAAGCCACAAGACCCCCGCCGCCACGCCCGGCCGCCCCCCGCCCAAGGACCTGCGCCCGCAGCACTTCAAGGACCGCGAAACCGCCGCGGCGGCCGAGGACGCCAAGGCCCTGGCCCTGCGCAAGGCGCTGGCCGGTCTGGACGATGGCCCGGGCAAGGGCGGCGGCCGGGCAGGCAAGCCGGGTGGCAAGCCGTTCGGCAAACCGCCGGGCAAGTTCGCCGGCAAGCCCGGTGAGAAGCCGGCCGGGACGTTTGCCGGAAAGCCTCCTGAAAAGGCCGGCGACAGGCCGGCCCGGACCTTCGCCGGCAAGCCGGAGAAGGCGCCCAAACCGCTGGGCCGCCACCTCGAGGGCAAGGCCAAGGGCCACTGGTTCACCGCCCCCGGCGAGGCGCCGAGCACGCGCCCTGCCCCGGCCGGCAAGGCCAGGCCCGGCGCTAAGCCCGCTCGATCCGGACCCCCGGCCGGGCCGAAGCGGCCAGGCCCTGGCGGGCCGAGTCGGTCTTCAGCACCGCCGCGAACGAGCGGCGCTCGTCCGCCAGGCCCTCCTTCAAAGGGTGGTCCAAAGCCGCGCGGGTAAGGCGTTTGGCGTAGGCGATGCCTTCGGCGCCGCGGGTCTCGAACTCGGCGGCGATCTCGAGGGCGCGGGCCAGCGGGTCGGCGGCCAGTTCGTGGACCATGCCGAGGCGATGGGCCTCCTCGCCGGTCACCGTCAGGCCACACAGGATCATCTCCAGCGCTTTGGCTTCGCCGATGACGCGCGGCAGCCGCTGGGTGCCGCCGCCGCCCGGGAAGATGCCGATCCGGGTTTCGGGCAGGCCGATGGCCTCCACCGTCGGTGAGGCGATGCGCAGATCGCAGGCCAGGCTGAGCTCGAAGCCACCGCCCATGCAGAGCCCGTTGATGGCGGCGATCACCGGCTTGGGCGCGGCGGCGATCAGGTCGACCAGTTCAAGGTAACCGGGCTCCGGTTCGCTCGGAGCGGGCCGGGGGGCCGCGCCGCCCGCCACGGCGTTGCTGGCCGCCGACAGCTCGCCGACGTCGTAGTGGCGGATGAACACCCCCTCCAGCCCGCCGGTGATGACGATACAGCGGACGGCCGGATCGTCGGCGGCGGCCTTGACGGCCCTGTAGGTCTCGACGGCCCCGGCGTGGGTCATGGTTCCGCGCGGCGGATTGGCGAAGGTGACGACCAGGGCGGCGCCATGGCGGGCGGTGGTGACGAAGGACATGGCGGCTTCCTCAGGGGTTGGGCGCACCGGGCGCGTCGCGCAACTGGCGCATCAGGCGGCTGGCGCGGCGGTAGCAGGTGATGGCGCTGCCGAGCGCGATGATGGCGAGTCCCGCCAGGATGACCTGGCCCGTGCCGCCCCACAGGGGCTCGAAGGCGGCCACCAGGCAGGTCAGAGTGAGCACGAACATGCGGTGCGGCTTGGCCATCGGGCCCGAGAAGTCGGCCGCGAAGCCGAGGCCCCGGCCAAGCTCGCGCACATAGGCGGTCAGCACGGCCAGCACGGCGGCCAGCCAGCCCAGCCATTCGCCGGCCGGCAGGCTGGCCGCGGCGGCGTAGCCGGCGGCGACGATGAACAGCACGTCGGCGATGCGGTCGGGCAGCTCGTTCCAGACCGGGCCGGTGGGCGAGCCCATGCCGTGCTCCACCGCCACCATGCCGTCGATCATGTTGCACAGCAGGCGAAGCTGGATGCAGACGGCCGCCAGGATGAGGGCGATCGCCCGGCCGACACCGTCCCCCGTGCCTGCGGCCAGCATCAGGGCGGCGCCGAGTGCGGCGAAGACCACGCTGATCGCGGAGATATGGTTGGGCCGCACCCGCGCCTTGCCGAGCGCCCGGGCCAGACCGACGGCCCAGCCCTTCGAGCGGGTCTTCAGGGGGCGGCGGTTGTCGAGATCGGTCATGCGGCGTTCCGGCTGCGGACCAGCGCCGCATTGTAGACAATGGCGTAGAGGGTCGAGAGGCTCCACGGAAAGGCGATGGTGGCGACCAGTTCCGGGGTGCGGATCAGGCTGTGGACGGCGACCAGGGTGGCCAGGACGCCGAGCGCCGTGGCCAGGGGCGGGGCCGCAAAGGCCGGCGGGCCAGTGAAGCGGCCGACGAACCACTCCAGCACCCGCTTGATGACGCCGGTCAGCAGGGCGCTGATCGTGCCCTGGGCGATGGCGGGCGGCCAGGCGGCGAGTCCATGGTGGCGGTTGGCGAACAGGGCCCAGCCGCCCATCAGCAGGAAGCCGAAGGCCATGTGGACCAGGCTGGACTTCATCAGGCGCTGGATCATGGCCCCTCCCCGCTTATCGAAGCGCCCCACCATTGTAGCATGGAAGGGGGGCGGCAAGGCCTTTCCCCCGAGCAATCCCTTTGCCTGCAAGGGGGCGAAGGTGGTGCGCGGGGGGAACCGCCGGGGGGCAGCGGTGGGGGTCCGATGGGCAGTCGGTGGGGACCAGACGCGGCAGAAGGGGGGCAAGGTGGGCGCCCGTTCGGCGGCGGCTTCGGGGTGTGGGCAATCAGGCCGGATGAATATGTCTAGACATATTCATCCGGCTCTAATGCGCGAGCGTGCGCCGCCTCAATCGTCTCCCTCACCGCCCCCGTCCCGCCCCTCGCCCCGACTTTCATGGGCGTTGCGATGGCAGGCGACACAGTTGCCGATGTCGCCTCTGACGCCCTCTTCCCGGTGCTTGGCGATGATCTGCGCCTGGTCGTGTTCGTGACAGCTGAAGCAGGTGTAGCGGCTGAAGTCGTTGCCGAGATGGCAGGTGGCGCATTTGACGTTGTGGTCGCCCTCCAGGGCGAACAGGCGGCTGTGGTCGAAGGTGGAGGGCGTCCATTGCCGGGGGCTGTGGCATTGGCCGCAGTTGGTCGTCAGCTTGTTGTGGAATGGGTCGGGCGGTGGCCTGTGGCAGTCGCTGCATCCGGCCCTGGCGGCCGGCAGGAGCAGTTCGTGGGAGAAGCTCGGGCTTCGCCGGGCGGCAAATCCGGCGCCGGCGTGCTCGCCGTGACAGGACAGGCAGTTGGTCGTGGCCAACTTCTGGTGAAACGGCGGCAGGACGGCCTTCTGGCCAAAGGGCCTGACCAGGCGCGCGCCGGTCGTCGAGCGGACGCCGATGTCCTTGACCGCGTGGCAGCCGATGCAGCGATCAGCGACGGCTCCCCGGAATGGAGCGTGGCAAGCAAAACAGTCCTTCGTCAGGTCGGCGTGGGCCGGCGACAGCCTTCCGGGACTGATCATGGTCTGGGGCAGGGCGAAGGCCAGACCGACCACGGTCGCGACGCCGGCCAGAATGGCCAGCAGGTCCCAGCGGGGCTTCATGTCCAGCTCCAGAACAGGAAGATGCTGACAATGTGGGCGATGGCCAGCAGGGCGAAGGCCAGGGTGATCGGCACATGCACCACCCGCCACTTGCGGACGATGTCGAGGGTGGCGCTGTCCCAGTGCAGGCGTTCGTCGATTTCCGCCTTCGAGAGCCCCTCATCGCGAAGCCGCCGGGTCTCTTGATCCAGCCGCTTTCGGGCCCGCTGCAGCAGGAACTTGCCGGTCAGGCCGCTGGCGACATTGATCAGCATCGCCCAGGTGGCCAGCCAGGCCAGCCAGGCGTTGAAGTGGATTCCGGCGTGAACCAGGATCAGCAGGGATCCGGCCCAGGCCATGCGCTCATGCAGTCTCAGCAGGTCGACCGGCTTGCCCCGCTTGATCAGCTGGCGCTTGCGCAGGGAATAGCCGAACGAGAAGACGATCAGCAGCACGCCGGGAATGCCGAGGTATCGGCCGATCCAGACGATGCCCAGGAGATGCAGGATCGCATCGACGGCCAGGGCCGCCCCGCCGAGCATCGCCAGCGACAGGTAGAAGGGAATGACTTCCCTGCCGAGCAGGCTGCTCTTCATGATCCTAGCGCTTTCGGCGACAGGGCGGGGCCGGTGGGGCCGGTGGGGCCGGTGGGGCCTGGGGCGGGCGGACCTGTAGGCCGCAGATTGGCACAACGGCGTCGCGGCCCGGTTGATCTGAATCAACCGGGCCGCGGCCTGCCCGGCTAGGCGGCCGCCGCTTCGGCGACAACGCCGCGCCGCCGGGCCACGACCCTGGCGAACTCGTCGAGGTAGCGCGGATTCTCGGTGCCCATCAGCCGGTCCCACCAGGTGAAGTAGAGGCCGTAGTTGGAGCCGGCCTGGGCGTGGTGCAGGTCGTGATGGGTGACGGTGGTCATCCAGTCGAACAGGGGGCGGCCATCACGGCGGGCCGGGAAGAGTTCGTAGCCGCAGTGGCCGATCACGTTGCGGGCGATCTGGTGGATCATGAACAGGCCGAAGGCCGGCCAGCTGACCGGGACCAGCAGCAGGAACAGCGGCGAGAAGGCGGCCATCAGGGCGGCCTCGCCGAGGTCGAAGCTGTAGGCGGTGAAGGGGGTCGGGTTGTTGGAGCGGTGATGCCGGCGGTGGAAGGCGCGGAACAGGCGCGGCCGGTGGATCAGGCGGTGGACCCAGTAGAAGTAGGCGTCGTGCGCCAGGATGGTGAGGACCAGGGAGACGATGGTCCAGACCAGGGTCGGGGTCTCGCGGAGGGTCTCGCCCCAGAGCAGGCCTGCCTTGGCGAGGCCGACGGTGATCAGGGTGACGGTGGAGAAGACAGCGACCGAGCGGACCGAGCAGAGCAGTTCGACGACGTGCTGCAGGGCCGGCGGACGGTCGGGGCGGATCTTCCAGGTCTTCAGGACCGGGGCGAGGAGGACGCAGATGACGAGCCAGACCAGCGGCGCGGCGACGATGTAGCGGATCAGGTCAACCTGCAGGCCGACCAGCCAGGCGTGGCCGAGCTCGAGCAGGGTTTCGGGGAGGGTCATGGGATGGGTCTCGCGGTGATGTTGGCGAGACTGTGGGGTGGAGGGGGTTGGGGCGCTTCCCTGGGGGTTGGAGGGGGTCGCCGGTTTTGGAAACGGCGAGGGTTTTTCAGGATCGGCGAGGTGGGGGGGCCTTCTCCCGCTTGTCGGGAGAAGGTGGCAGCCGAAGGCTGACGGATGAGGGCAGCGCCAGCCCGTCAGGCACAGGCGCGTGGTGGCGCCGTCTGGCCGCCAATCACTTTCCGCTCGCTCTGCCCTCATCCGACCCGCTTCGCGGGCCACCTTCTCCCGACAAGCGGGAGAAGGAACGCGCTAGGAGGCTTTCGCCAGCGCCTGAACCCGCCACTCACTGGGCGTCTGGCCGGTCGCGTCTTTGAAGGCGCGGTTGAAGGGGCCGAGGCTGGCGTAGCCGAGGTCGAAGGCGAGAGCCGAGATGGAGGCGCGGGCGTTGGCCGGATCGGCGAGGGTGACCTTGGCGGCGGCGATGCGGTGGGCGCCGATGAAGTCGGCGAAGTTGCGGTGGCCAAGGCCGCTGTTGATCAGCCGGCGCAGGCGATGCTCGGGCACGCCGACGTCGGCGGCCAGTTGGCCGATGGTCAGGCCTTCACGGCGCCAGGCGCCCTCGTCCATCAGCGCCTGCAGCCGGGCCAGGGCCGGGCGGTCCTGGGGATCGACGGCGTCAGGCTGCGGCGCCGGGCGGGCGGCGACGAACAGTTCGGGCCGGGCCTGCAGGAAGGCGGCGGCGGTGAGCAGGCTGACCAGGGCCAGGCTGGCCCCCTGCAGGGGCGCGAGCCAGTGATTGTCGCCCCCGAGCGCCCAGGCGATCTCGAAGATCGAGTCGATCAGGGCGTAGCCCCCGATGATCAGGATGACCGGGGTGCGCAGGGCTCGGCGGGCCTCGACCAGGTCGCCCTCGCGGCGGCGCCAGATGATGCTGACGATATGGAGGACGAGGGCCATCTCGAGGATGTTGTGCACCACCCAGACGCCCCGGTTGACCGGTTCGGGCACCAGGACGCCGGCAATGCCGACGAGGGTCATCACCGCCGCCGGGATCCAGCGCTCCAGGGTGAAGCGGCTGTCCTCGAACAGGGTGATAGCGAACATCCAGAAATAGGCGGTCCCCCCCAGCGACAGCAGCCAGATCGGCACGATGATCGGCATGACAACCCGCGTCTCCGGCCCGCCCGAATGCAGGGTGAAGGCGGCGGCGGCGAGCGCGAACAGGGCTCCGGTCCAGCGCGCCGGGATCAACGGCCGGCCCCGGATGAGAGCCAGCGCCGTGCACAGCATGGCCCCGACGGCGATACCGCGCAGCAGGACTTCCAGGGTCTGCAGGGTGTTCATGGCCTCTCCCGGCGGGGACTATAGCCGGGCGCGGCGGTGTTGGGGACAGGTTGGGCGCTTTGCGGCCAACCTGTCCCCCGCTAGGTTCGGCGCCATGAGCGCCACCCTTCACCTGATCTGCGGCCTGCCGGGCTCCGGCAAGAGCACTCTGGCGCGGCGGCTGGCGGCGGAGACCGGGGCGTTGCGGCTGAGCTCGGATGTCTGGCTGAAGGCGCTGGAGGCGGACGGGTATGACATCGTGGCGCGGGCTCGGGTCGAGGCTTTGCAGTGGGGGTTGGCGCAGGAGCTGTTGGCGCGGGGGGTGAGCGTCATCCTAGAGGCCGGCTTCTGGACGCGGGCCGAGCGGGACGTTTGCCGGGCCGGGGCCGCGGCGGTGGGGGCGACGGCGGTGCTGCACTTCTGTGATGCGCCGGTCGAGGAGCTGCAACGGCGGCTGGCGGCGCGGAATGCGGATCTGCCGGAGGATAGTTTTGTGGTGCCGCCGGAGGATTTGCCGGGGTGGGCGCCGTTGTTCGAGCGGCCGGGGGATGACGAGCTGGGGTGAAGCCCTCCTCCCCCCGCCCGCGGGGGGAGGAGGGCCATTCGGGCGGCGCGGGGGAGCCTGGATGACTGCTTGACCCCCAGCGCAAGCCCGGCAAGGTGGGCGCACGGAGGCGGTGCGTGCAGATCCTCGAGATGGTGAAGAGCTTCCTGGCGGCGCAGTCGTCGATCCTGCTCTGGGGGCTGGGCGGGGTCGTGGCGTTATTGACGGTGGCGGCGGTGATCAGCGCGGTGTTGCCTCTGATCAACCGGTCAAAGGACTACACCGAGCTGCGCCAGCGGATCACCAGCTGGTGGGTGATGATCGCCCTGCTGGCCGCCGCCCTGCTGGCCGGGTGGCAGGCGACAACGCTGTTGTTTGCGGTGATCAGCTTCATCGCCCTGCGCGAGTTCCTGTCGATCGCGCGGACGCGGCGGGAGGACCGGCTGATCATCCTGGCGGCCTATCTGGCCATCCCGGTGAGCTACGCCTTCATCGCCCTCGATCTGTACATGATCTTCCTGGTCATCGTGCCGGTCTACGCCTTCCTGCTGACGCCCTTCCTGATGGCGGCGCTGGGCCAGACCAAGGGGTATCTGGCCCGGGTGGCGATGTTCCACTGGGGGCTGATGACCTGTGTTTACAACATCGGCTATGCGCCCTTCCTGATGCGGGTGCCGGACGAGCAGACGCCGGCCGGGGCGGCGGGGCTGGTGCTGATGCTGCTGGTGGCCACCGAGTTCAACGACGTGGCGCAGTACGTCTGGGGCAAGACGCTCGGGAAGCACAAGATCGTGCCGACGGTCAGCCCCAACAAGACCTGGGAAGGGTTCATTGGCGGCTGGATCAGCACGGCGCTGCTGATCTGGTTCGCCGGTCCCTACCTGACGCCGCTGTCGGGCTGGGGGCTGTTCACGGTGGCGGTGACCCTGCCGCTGGCCGGGTTCGCGGGCGATGTGACGATGAGCGCCATCAAGCGCGACATCGGGGTCAAGGACACCAGCCATCTGATCCCCGGGCACGGCGGGCTGCTGGACCGGATCGACAGCCTGACCTTCACCGCGCCGCTGTATTTCCACCTGCTGGCCTTCTTTGCCGTGGCCAAGTTCTAGATGCTGCGCTGGTTGCGCCTGGCCCTGATCGTGGCGGTCGCCCGGCCGGTGGCGCAGTTCTTTGCCGGGACCGATGTGATCGGGCGGGAGCGGCTGCCGGTGACCGGGCCGGCGATCATCGCCGCCAACCACAACAGCCATGTCGACACCCTGTTGCTGCTGACCATCTTCAAGGCGCGGGCGGTGCATCTGGTGCGGCCGGCGGCGGCCAGCGACTACTTCCTGAAGGACCCGGTGATCGGCTGGTTCTCGCGCAACCTGATCGGCATCGTGCCGGTGGCGCGGCGAAAGGCGGGGTCGGGCGAGGATGTGCTGGCGCCGGCCCGGCAGGCGCTGGCCGAGGGGGCCATCGTGGTGGTGTTTCCGGAGGGGACGCGCGGCGATGCGTCGGACACCATGGCGCAACTCAAGAACGGCGTGGCGCGGCTGGCCGAGGCGTTTCCGCAGGCGCCGGTGATCCCGGTGTGGATCCAGGGGGCCGGACGGGTGCTGCCCAAGGGGACGCTGATCCCGGTGCCGATGACCTGCTGCGTGCTGGTCGGCGAGGCGATGTGCTGGGAGGGGCGGCGGACGGCGTTCATGGAAGGCTTGCGGGATGCGCTGCTGGCGCTGAAGGCGGAGGCGCCGCCGTTGCGGTGGAGCGAGGACGAGGAGCCGGCGCAGGACTAGCGCGCCCGCCCGATTGGAGGCACACCGGGGCCATGCGCATCGTCTCCGGCCAGTTCAAGGGCCGCCCCATCGTCACCCCGCCCGGCCAGACCACCCGGCCGACGTCCGACCGCGCCCGGCAGGCGGTGTTCAACATTCTCGAGCATGCGGCCTGGGCGCCGGAGCTCCAGGGCGCGCGGGTGCTGGACCTGTTCGCCGGCAGCGGGGCGCTGGGGCTGGAGGCGATGTCGCGGGGGGCTGCCTTCTGTCTGTTCGTCGAGACCGACGATGCGGCGCGCGGGGCGATCCGGGAGAATATCGAAGCGTTCGGGCTGTTCGGGAGCACCCGCATCCATCGGCGCGACGCGACCGACCTGGGACCCCGGCCAGGCAGCGCCGGGCCGCCGTTCGATATGGCGGTGCTGGATCCGCCCTACCACAAGGGACTGGCCGAGAAGGCGATGGCGCAGTTGGTCGAATTCGGCTGGCTGAAGCCCGGGGCGGTGGTGATGGTCGAGCGGGGGTCGGACGAGAACGCCTTTGCGCCGGCCGGGTTTGAGGTGCTGGACGCGCGGGACTATGGCGCGGCGCGGGTGCATTTTTTGCGGGCCGGCTAGGGGACAGGTAGGCCGCCTGAGGGCGGCCAACCTGTCCCCTCTCACCAGCTCTTCGCCGTCACCCGGTTGTTAAGCTGGGCCCGCAGGTTGGCGAGGCCCTGGCGCGTGATGCGGTAGGGGCCGCCGCCGGTGCTGGCGATCAGCTTCTTCTGCTTGAGGCTCTTGAAGACCGACAGGGTGCAGTCGGTCAGCAGCCAGCCTTCGCGGGACCAGCATTCGACGTCCGTGATCCTGTCATCCTCGCGCACGAGGTCGATCCGGCCGCCCTGGGCCAGGGCATGCAGCACGCGTTGCTGCGTCTTTGAGATGTTCACTGGGAAGTCCGATGTCGTGAGGCATGACGAGCCACGCCCTCACCGGTCGGTGGGGCGGGCGGTTCAGCGGGCTCGTGCGACGACCGGCGTGGTTATCCGGTCGCCTTAGGCCCAGGCCTCGACGGCAAGGGGTGACATAGGGCGTACCTCAGTTGACGGCTCTGGTTAGCGCGGAGAACGGCGTTCGTCGAGATGGTCAGGGTGGGCCGGCGCGGAGGGTTGCGGGAAGGTCACATCTGCGGCCCCGGCCGAAGGGCTGAACGCCGGGCTCGCTTCATCCCTCCCCGAATGGGGAGGGAGGTGGCGCTAGCGTCTGCCGAACAGCCGCTCGATGTCGGCCAGGCGCAGTTCGACGTAGGTCGGGCGGCCGTGGTTGCATTGGCCGCTGTGGGGGGTGGCTTCCATTTCGCGGAGCAGGGCGTTCATCTCGGCGCCGTTGAGGCGGCGGCCGGCGCGGACCGAGCCGTGGCAGGCCATGGTCGAGCAGACCTCTTCCAGCCGCTCCTTCAGCGCCAGGGCCTGGCCGTTTTCGGCGAGATCATCGGCGATGTCGCGGATCAGGCCGGCGGCGTTGGTTTCGCCGAGCAGGGCCGGGGTCTCGCGGACCAGGACGGCGCCGGGGCCGAAGGGCTCGATTACGAGGCCCAGCGCCGCCAGTTCGTCGGCGCGGGCGCAGACCCGTTCGGCCTCCGAGGGGTCGAGGTCGACGACTTCGGGGAGGAGCAGGGTCTGACGGGCGACGCCGCCGGCCTCCATCTCCTTCTTCATGCGCTCGTAGACCAGGCGTTCGTGGGCGGCGTGCTGGTCGACGATGACCATGCCGTCGCGGGTCTGGGCGACGATGTAGGTCTCATGCACCTGGGCGCGGGCGGCGCCGAGCGGGAAGTCGACGGGGTCGATGACGCCGGGTTGAGGGGCGGAAGGACGCTCCATCAGGTCCATGTCGAAGCCGGCCATGGCCTCGGCCATGCCGCCGGGCTCGACGCGAGCCGAGACATCGGAGAGGCCGGGCAGGTTGCCGGTCCGGGCCGGCTGCCAGCCGCCCTGCTGCCAGGCGGAGAAGCCGGTGGCGGGCGGCCCCGGTCGATAGCCGCCGTAACCGCCGCCGGGGCGGAAACCGGCCAGGGCCGAGTTGGAGGCGGTGGTCGAGGAGCGGTGGCCGGCCCCGGCCAGGGCGTGGCGCAGGGCGCCGATGATCAGGCCGCGCACCAGGGCAGGGTCGCGGAAGCGGACCTCGGCCTTGGCGGGGTGGACGTTGACGTCGACCAGGGTCGGTTCGAGCTCGAGATAGAGGGCGGCGGCCGGGTGGCGGTCGCGGGCCAGGTAGTCGGCATAGGCGGCGCGCAGGGCGCCCTGCAGCAGGCGGTCGCGCACCGGGCGGCCGTTGACGAACAGATACTGGTGGGCGGCGTTGCCCCGGTTGTAGGTCGGCAGGCCGGCGAAGCCGCTGAGGCGGACCCCTTCGCGTTCCTGGTCGATCTCCAGGGCGTTCTCCTGGAACTCGCGGCCGAGGACGGCGGCGAGGCGGGCGAGACGACCCTCCGGCCCCGGCGGCTCGGCGGGGAGGCGCAGGACGCGGCGGCCGTCGAGGTCGAGGCTGAAGGCGGTGGCTTCATGCGCCATGGCCTGGCGCTTCACCTCCTCGGTGATGGCCATCTGTTCGGCCCGCTCGGACTTCATGAACTTCAGGCGGGCGGGGGTGGCGTAGAAGAGGTCGCGGACCTCGACGCGGGCGCCGTGCGGACCTGCGAAGGCCGAGGGGCCGGGCGCGCCCGTGGCGCCGCCCTCGACGAGGATGGCGTAGGCGTCGCTGCTGCCTTTGGGGCGGCTGGAGATGGTCAGGCGGGCGACCGAGCCGATCGACGGCAGGGCCTCACCGCGAAAGCCCATGGTCGAGATGTTCAGGAGGTCCCAGCTGCCGTCGGCCTGGGGGCTGAGCTTGGAGGTGGCGTGGCGCTCGACGGCGAGGGTGAGGTCGTCGGGGCCCATGCCGGAACCGTCGTCGGCGATGAGGATGCGGCTGAGCCCGCCGCCGTCCGCCTCGATGGCGATCTTCAGGGCGCCGGCGTCGAGGGCGTTTTCGACCAGTTCCTTGACCGCGCTGGCCGGGCGTTCGACCACCTCGCCGGCGGCGATGCGGTTGACGGTCTCGGGCGGAAGGCGGCGAATGGGCATAAGAGCAGCAACCTAACCGATTCCGGGCGCCATGACCGCAGCGATCCGCAGACCCATCCTGACCACGGCGCTGGCCGTGATGATGGCCATATGGCCCTTCGCGCCGGTCATCGCCACGGCGCAACCGGCTGTGACTGCTTCAGGCGACGATCCCGAGGGGACGCTGGTCGAGGAACTGGTCATCTCTTCCAACCTCGGCGGGCCGGCCTTCTGGAAGGTGTCGGACGGCGACACGACGATCTATGTGCTGGGCGTGCCCGGGTCCCTGCCCAAGGGGACGAAGTGGGACGAGCGGCGCCTGGTCATGCGGCTGGACGGCGCCAGGGCGCTGATCCTGCCGCCGAAGATCAAGGCCCGGCCGGTGGTGATGACCACCTATCTGCTGACCAACCAGAAGAAGTTCCAGGGCGGGCCGCCGGTCGAGGGGGCGCTGGCGGCGCGGCTGGAGCGCAACCGGGCGGCCCTGAAGGTCAAGCCGGAGACCCTGGCCCGGTGGAAGCCGGGGGTTCAGGGGCTGATCCTGGCCGGCGAGATGCAGAAGCCGCTGAAGTTCGACGAGGACCAGCCGGAGGGCCGCATCCTGGCCCTGGCCCGCAGGGCGAAGGTGAAGCAGGTCCGGGCCGGGGCGGCGATCGATCCGATGCCGGCCCTGAAGTCGCTGGTCAATATCGACGCGGCCGGCCAGCGGGTCTGTCTGGAAGACGCCCTTGATCAGGTCGAGGCCGGGCGGGGGCCGTTGAAGGAGGCGTCAGCCGGATGGGCGCGGGGGGATGTGAAGGCGGCGCTGCGGGCCCAGCGCGGGTTCGACCGCTGCCTGGCCCGGCTGCCGATGCTGAGCGCTCTGAGCCGCAGGGCGATGGACGACAGCGCCCGGACGATCGGCCGCCAGATGGGCGTGCCTGGGAAAGCTGTGGCGGTCATCGACCTGCGCCAGCTGCTGGCGCGCGGCGGGGTGCTGGACCAGCTGCGGGCGCGGGGGTTCAGGGTCGAGACGCCCGCCAGCGCGGGGTAAGCAGCGAGCGCTATTCGGTTTCAGACTGAAACCGGTCGTCCGGTTTTCGGGTCGCCCAAAAGGAAAAGGGGACAGGTGCGGCTTCTGCGAAACCGGACCTGTCCCCAAAATCACTGAAGGTCTGAGCCCTAGAGGCCCGGCAGTTTCACCCAGCCGCTCTTTTCGCGCTTGATGACGACGTTCTTGCCGCCGGTCAGGGACTTGATGCGCTCTTCCTCGGCGGCGGCGTCGACGACCGGGGCGGCCGCCGGGTCGATGGCGGCGGTCGGGGCCTTGTCCTTGCGCCAGAACATCACCGTGTCGGCGAAATTCTTTTCCTTGTGGGCGACATCGCCGAACTCGTCGTCGACGACATAGCGGACCAGCGGGTCGGCGCTATTGGCGCCGGCCTTGGCGACCAGCACCTTTTCACCGTCGGAACGCTCGGTGGCCTGGGCGCGGGCGAGGGCCGAGGCGCGGGCGGCGCTGTCGGGCTCCAGCTCGGCC
>VYLE01000283.1_pt1 | contig 37336 bp, 47 predicted proteins | sample 5114391 | NCBI WGS metagenome assembly VYLE01 (sample SAMN12291771, study PRJNA351875) | freshwater metagenome | isolation source: freshwater lake | place: USA: Michigan, Kent Lake | collected 2013-08-15
ACGGTTCAGGCCGGGCAGCCGCCGGTCGGCGCCAACGGCCGTCCGCTGACGATCGCCTCGCTGCCGCCCGAGGAGCAGCCCGATGCCGCGCCGGCGCAGCTGCCGCCGAACCTGCGACGTCAGGAAGTTGCGTTCCAGACCAAGGAGCCGCCCGGGACGCTCGTGGTCGATACGCCGAACACGTATCTCTATTACATCCTCGGCAACGGCCGTGCGATCCGCTACGGCGTCCGCGTCGGGCGCGACGGGTTCACCTGGACCGGCGTGCAGAAGATCACGCGCAAGGCCGAGTGGCCGGATTGGCATCCGCCGACCGAGATGATCGAGCGCCAGCCCTATCTGCCGCGCTTCATGGCCGGTGGTCCCGGCAATCCGCTCGGCGCCCGCGCAATGTATCTCGGCTCCACTGTCTATCGCATCCACGGCACCAACCAGCCATCGACGATCGGCAAGTTCGTGTCGTCGGGCTGTATCGGCATGCTGAACGAGGACGTTTCGGACCTGTTCGATCGCGTCAAGGTCGGCACCCGCGTGGTGGTGTTGCCGGGCGGTCCGCCGCCGGGCACCGCGACAGCCTCGGCAGCGCCCGTACCGGGCGCTGCCGCGCCCGCTCCGATGTCCGCCCAGGCCGGCCCGGTCCCGGGGACCCAGCCGACGGTGGTGCCGCCGCTGCCCGCGCCGGTGACGGTGCGCTGAACCGACGCCGACAAGTGAATCTGACGCAAAAGGGCGTGCCGTCGGCACGCCCTTCGTCGTTCAGGCCAGCTTGCGCGGCAACTCGCCGCCCTTGGTCCAGGCATCGATCGCCTCGACCATCTGGCCATAATGGATGCGCAGGCCGTCCTGCGTCGCGTAGCCGAGATGCGGCGTCAGCACGAGATTGTCGAGCTTGCGGAAGGGATGATCGACCGGCAGCGGCTCGATGGAAAACACATCGAGGCCGGCGCCTGCGATACGGCGTTGCTGCAAGGCGTCCAGCAGCGCCTGTTCGTCGACGATCGGTCCACGCGCGGTGTTGACGAGGAACGCAGTCGGTTTCATCCGGGCAAGATCGGCGCGGCCGACGAGGCCCCGCGAGCGTTCGCTCAGCACCACATGGATGGTGACGATATCGGCCCTGGCGAACAACTCCTCCTTGGTGGCGTAGCCGACGCCGGCCGCCGCGCACTTCTCCGGCGTGAGGTTCTGGCTCCAGGCGATCACGTTCATGCCGAACGCCTTCGCGATCGCGGCCATCCTGCTGCCGAGCTTGCCGAGCCCGACAATGCCGAGCGTCATTCCCTCGATCTCGACGCCGGCAAAGGTCTGCCAGGCCTCGCCCGCATGCATGCGGGCATTCTCCCGGCCGATGCCGCGTGTGAGTTCCAGGATCAGCCCCATCGTCAGCGGCGCAGTCGGGTCGCGGGAATATTGCGTGCCGGCGACCGCAACCCCGCGCGCCTTCGCGGCCTCCAGGTCGATCGCAGCGTTGCGCATGCCCGAGGTCAGCAACAGTTTCAGCTTCGGCAAATGCTCGAACAGGCTTTTGGGAAACGCGGTGCGCTCGCGCATCGCGCAGATGATGTCGAAATCCGCCAGTGCGCTCGCGGCCGCCTGTTCCGAGGCGAAGGGATGGCTGAACACGGTGGCGTCGATGCGGTCGGACAGTTTCGGCCAGTCGGCGACGTCGAGGGCGAGGTTGAAATAGTCGTCGAGGATTGCACAGCGCAGCCGCGTCATCAGCTTTGATCCATGGCAAGGGGGGACGGCGCGACCGGGGGCGCCATCGTTGGACATGGGGCCATGGTTGCGCGCAATCACCCTTGCGCGCAAGCCGCCGGCGTCTTCAAAAGATCGACAGGGAAGACGCGCTCAGAGGTCGCGGGGCCTCAGCCGGACCGGCGCATCCATGCCATGCTTGGCACGCCAGGCCGGGCCTGGGCCGCGCATATAATGCAACTCGGGTCGGTAGGGGTTGAAGGCGGTCGTGAAGAAGCGCTTCCAGAAGCCCTTGATCCCGGTGCCGCGCGCAGAGCGGTGTTCGGCCTTCAATGGGGCCGGAAGGTGATGGGTCTCGACCAGAGCCATGATGGGCCTCGCTGTGCTCTCCGATCGTTCTGACCGGATGGCGCTGTTGCCGCGCGAGATCGAGCTTTGGGCCGATTCATTAAAAGATAGTTTCAATTGTCGGGATCGGGGCCGGGAAGGTGTCCGTTCCGTATTCGTCCGTGGTGAACGGAGGGAAAACATTGCCCTTTGGAGGCGGGATCGCTACATCGCTGACCAAGCAAATTTCCTCAAATCGAAGGTTTCACGGGACCGATGGCACGCCAGTTCATCTATTTCATGCAGGGCCTGACCAAGAGCTACCCGACCCGGAAGGTGCTCGATAACATCCATCTGTCGTTCTACCCGGATGCCAAGATCGGCGTGCTCGGTGTCAACGGCTCGGGCAAGTCGACCCTGCTCAAGATCATGGCCGGCCTCGACAAGGAATATACCGGCGAGGCCTGGGTCGCCGAGGGGGCCCGCGTCGGCTATCTCGAGCAGGAGCCGCAGCTCGATCCCAAGCTGACGGTCCGCGAGAACGTCATGCAGGGTGTCGCCAAGCAGAAGGCGATCCTCGACCGCTACAACGAACTGGCGATGAACTACTCCGAGGAAACCGCCGACGAGATGACCAGGCTGCAGGATGAGATCGAGGCCCAGGGCCTCTGGGATCTCGACAGCAAGGTCGACCAGGCGATGGATGCGCTGCGCTGTCCGCCCGACGATGCCGACGTGACCAAGCTGTCCGGCGGTGAACGGCGTCGCGTCGCGCTGTGCCGTCTTTTGCTGGACCAGCCCGAACTGCTGCTGCTCGACGAACCCACCAACCATCTCGATGCGGAGTCCGTGTCGTGGCTCGAAGGCCATCTGCGCAACTATCCCGGCGCGATCCTCATCGTTACCCATGACCGCTACTTCCTCGACAATGTCACGAGCTGGATTCTCGAGCTCGATCGCGGTCGCGGCATTCCCTACGAGGGCAATTACTCGTCCTGGCTGGTGCAGAAGCAGAAGCGGCTCGAGCAGGAAGGCCGCGAGGATGCGGCGCACCAGAAGACCATCGCCCGCGAACAGGAATGGGTCGCGTCCTCGCCCAAGGCCCGCCAGGCCAAGTCGAAGGCGCGCTATCAGCGCTACGAGGAACTGCTGAAGCAGGCCAGCGAAAAGCAGACCCAGACCGCGCAGATCATCATCCCCGTCGCCGAGCGGCTCGGCGCCAACGTGGTCGATTTCGAGGGCATCAGCAAAGGCTTTGGCGATCGCCTGCTGATCGACAATCTGACCTTCAAGCTGCCGCCCGGCGGAATCGTCGGCGTGATCGGTGCCAACGGCGCCGGCAAGACCACGCTGTTCCGGATGATCACGGGGCAGGAGAAGCCGGATGCCGGCACCATCACGGTCGGTGAGACCGTGCATCTCGGCTATGTCGACCAGTCGCGCGATGCACTCGACGGCAAGAAAACCGTTTGGGAAGAGATCTCCGGAGGCAACGAACTGATCCTGCTCGGCAAGAAGGAGGTGAACTCGCGCGGCTATTGCTCGTCGTTCAATTTCAAGGGTGCCGACCAGCAGAAGAAGGTCGGTGCACTTTCGGGCGGCGAGCGCAACCGCGTGCATCTGGCCAAGATGCTCAAGTCCGGCTCCAACGTGCTGCTGCTCGACGAGCCGACCAACGACCTCGACGTCGACACCTTGCGCGCGCTGGAAGAGGCGCTGGAGGATTTCGCCGGCTGCGCCGTCATCATCAGCCACGATCGCTGGTTCCTCGACCGCATCGCGACCCACATCCTCGCCTTCGAGGGCGACAGCCACGTCGAATGGTTCGAAGGCAACTTCCAGGATTACGAGAAGGACAAGATGCGCCGGCTCGGCCAGGATAGCATCATTCCGCACCGCGTGAAGTACAAGAAGCTGACGCGGTGATGCCGGCATGATGAGGCGGGCGCTCATCGTTGCGGTGATCGCGCTCGCCTGCGGCTGGTCGTCCGCCCGCGCCGCCGACGCGGCCTTCACCCAGTTCACCGCCTCGCTCTGGCCGGAGGCGCAGGCCGCCGGCGTGTCGCGCGCGGCGTTCGATCGGGAAACGCGCGGGCTCGAGCCGGACTACAAGCTGCCCGACCTGATCCTGCCGGGACGTCCCGCGACCGGCGCGCCGTCGCAGGCCGAGTTCGTTCAGGTGCCGGCGGATTATGTCAGGGAAAGTTCGATCGCCCGGCTGGCCGGCGAGGGGCAAAGGCTGCTGCAGAAGTACCGCCCTGCGCTGACCGAGATCGAGAAGAGCTCCGGCGTGCCGGCGACCGTCATGCTCTCGATCTGGGGCCGCGAGACGGACTATGGCCGCTATGCGCTGCCCTACGACCTCGTCCGCGTGCTGGCGACGCAGGCCTATGTCGGCCGCCGCAAGGACACCTATCGCAACGAGTTCATCCTGGCACTGAAGATCCTCGGGGACGGCGTGGTCACGCGCAAGGACATGCGCTCGTCCTGGGCCGGCGCCACCGGGCTCACGCAATTTCTGCCGTCCGAATACTACAAGCATGGCGTCGATTTCGATCGTGATGGCCGCATCGACATCTGGCATTCGGTGCCGGATGCGCTGGCCTCGGCCGCGCAGCAGCTCGTCAACAAGGGGTGGCAGAGCGGACTGCGCTGGGCCTACGAGGTGCAGGCGCCGGCAAAGGTCGATTGCACCGTCGGCGTGCCCGAGGTGACCAAGCCGATCGGCCAGTGGCTGCGCGAGGGCTTCGTACCTGTCCGCGGGCAGAAGCTGAGCGCCGCCGAACAGGCACAACCGGCTTCGCTGCTGCAGCCCGAAGGCATTTACGGCCCGTCGTTCCTGACCACGAAGAATTACTTCGTCATCAAGGAATACAATTTCTCCGATCTCTACGTGCTGTTCGTCGGCCATCTCGCCGATCGCATGACGAGCCCTCTGCCGTTCGCCACGCCATGGTCGGCATCGAAGCAACTGCGAACGAAGGATGTCGAGACGATGCAGCGCGGCCTCACGCGCGTCGGGCTCTACAAGGACAAGATCGACGGCAAGGCTGGCATGCAGACGCGGGCCGCGCTCGGCGCCTACCAGAAGTCGGCGGGACTGAAAGTCGATTGCTGGCCGAGCGAGGAGGTTCTGCGCTCGATCCAGGCGGCACGATAATCGCAGCCGCCGATCGGAAAAGAAAAAGCCCGGCCGATGGTTCGGCCGGGCTTTGATCGCGGCGCATCAGGCGCGCGGCGATCAGATCAATAGCAAACGCGCACCGGGCGGACGACCCAGCCGTAGCCGTCCCAATAGCGCTGGCGCTGCCAATAGCAGGGCGGGGGCGGCGGGGGCTCGGCGACATAGACCGGTCCGCCATAGGCCGGACGGCTCGAGGCGATCGCGCCGCCGACGATGGCGCCGCCGATCAGCCCGGCGGCGATGCCGGCGCCGATGTTGTCACCGGCCTTGGCCGGCGGGGTTGCCGTCACCAGCGAACCGGCGACGGTTGCAACCGTGAGGGCGGCAACAAGTGTCTTCTTCATGCTCTGGACTCTCCTCGGAGATGGACGTCCCTTGTTAGGAGCGCCCGGGGTTCAAAGGTTCACGCAAACATTGATGAATTGTCCGTCCGGCTAGCAAGCGCGCAAATGGTCAATCCACGGTAAACGCACACGGAGCTGTGACGAGAAAAAGCGGTCGTTTTTAGGCTGGTAGATGAACAGGCAGCGCGCGCCAGACCACGTTTCAGCCGGCTCAGCCACAGACACGGACGCGGCGAATCCGCCAGCCATAGCCGTCCCAGAACCGCTGCCTCTGCCAGACGCAGCCGCCGTAATAGCCGTCTGCGACATAGGCGGGGCCGGGGGCGTAATAGCGCGGCGGGTAATAGGCCGGGCCGTAATAACCGGGACCGTAGGCGTAACCGGGTCCGTAATAATACGGAGAGGCCAGCGCGCCCCCGACGATAGCGCCGCCGATGATGCCGGCTGCAACCCCCGCGGCGATACCGCGCTGAGCGTGGGCCGGCGATCCTGCCGAAAGGGCCAGGGTGGCGACGGCCGCCACCGCCAGGAGTGTCTTCTTCATGGTTGCGCCTTTCACACACGCCGGACTGTTTGAGGACTGAGAGTTCCATACTTCGCTTGAATGATCAATGAACGGCCCCTCCGCCGAATGCGACCAATTGGTGGCGTCTCCAGAACCCCCTGGAACGGATATGGGAGCAGATCGATGACCGGTGCCCTGACCGATGCCCTGATCGCGATCGGGATCACCTCAGCGGTCGGCTATGTCGTCGTTAGCCATGTGCAGAACCGCAGCCGGCGCTCGCGCGCTGGGGAGCGCGGCAGTGGCGCTGGAAGCGACAGCTATGGCAGCACGAGCGACAGCTCTTCGTCGGGAAGCTGGTTCTCGAGCGATGGCTCGGGCAACGCGACGGATGCCAGCACTTGCGCGAGCAGCGACAGCGGCGGTGGAGATTGCGGCGGCGGCGGTGATGGTGGTGGCGACTAGCGCCGCAGCGATCTTGATCCAGCGCAATATCGCATTTTAGAGCCGTTCTAGGCTGATTTCCGGGCAGTTTGGAATAGCTTCAAATACCGGTTTTTCCTTTTGCATCCAGCCGGCCCGTTAAATATCGATGATGGCACATCACCGAAGGGCTCGCCGCTTCCATGATTGTCTGTTCCTGTAACGTGCTGAGCGATGACGACATCCGCGCCGCAGTCGCCGATTCGGGCGATGCCCTGCGGCACGCCAAGCAGGTTTATGGCTGTCTTGGCTGCAGCGCGGAATGCGGACGCTGCGCGCGCACGATCAAGACGATCATCGATGAAGCGCTCGGCCCGTGCGCGCAATCCTGCTGCGCCGGTTGCCCCCACACCCATGCGATGACTGCAGGCACCGAGATGTCCGAGCCTGCCGAGTTCGCCCTGGCGGCCTGCTGACCATATCCGGCGCCTGAGTGTTTCAATTGTCCCCGGCTGCGTCCTTGGGGACCGTTGCCCTCGTTCCAAAAGTGATTTAGAAGCGTTCTAAATTCGTCGGAAATGACGATGTGGACGCAATGAGCTGGAGTGGATCATGCAAGGCGACGCGAAAGTCATCGATTATCTCAACAAGCGCTGCGTCATGAACTGACCGCGATCAACCAGTATTGGCTGCACTACCGCTTCCTCGACAATTGGGGTCTTCGGGACATGGCCAAGGTCTGGCGCAAGGAGTCGATCGAGGAGATGGAGCACGCCGACAAGCTCACCGAACGCATCCTGTTCTTCGACGGTTTCCCGAACATGCAGGTGCTGGATCCGCTGCGCATCGGCCAGAACGTCAAGGAGATCATCGATTGCGATCTCGCTGCCGAGATGAGCGCGCGGGCGCTCTACCAGGAGGCGGCGACCTACTGCCACAGCGTCAAGGATTACGTCACGCGCGACCTGTTCGAGAAGCTGATGAGCGACGAGGAGCATCACATCGACTTCCTCGAAACCCAGCTCGATCTCATCGGCCGCATCGGACTCGAACTTTACACCCAAAAGCATGTGGGTGGGCTCGAAGGCGAGGGGCACTAAAGCCTCGCGAACGCCCCGGCGCCGCCGATCGTGGCGGGCGCCCGTGATGGAAGTCGTCACCAGACGACTTTTTGTAACGATGGTCCCGGATCAGCGCTTCGCTGTCCGGGCCGGCAGTGAAAGCGGCGCTACAGCTGTGTCTTGTAGCGCTCTTCCACCAGGGCCTGGCTCTCCGGCTCGCCGAGGCTGGTCTGGTCGTGGATGACTTCGCTGATGCTGGGCATCACCGAGCGCTGCACCTTCTCCGGCGACCAGAGCTTCGAGCGCATCAGCGCCTTGCCGCAGTGGAAATAGACCTCGCTGACCGCAACGCTCAGCACCGCGCGCGGTGGCTTGCCGAATTCCACCATTCCGGCGAGCAGGTCCGGATCCACCGACAGCGTGCCGCGTCCGCCGACGCGCAGGGTCTCGTCAATGCCCGGCACGAAGAACAACAGATGCACGAAGCCCGAGCCCTCGACCACATTGCGGAAACTGTCGATCCGGTTGTTGCCGGCACGGTCGGGCATCAGCAACTGGTTCGGGCCGGCGACACGGACGAAGCCGACGCCGCCGCCACGCGGCGAGGCATCGACGCTCCCGTCGGTGCCCGAGGTCGCGAGCACGCAGAACGGCGACATCTCGATGAACTTCTTCGCATGTGCGTCGATGGAGGGACGCGCCTTCGCGATCACGCGGGGCGTCGGTTGCGGATAGATGGCGGCGAGGTCCTCGGCGCAAAGCTCGGTCACATCGTTCTCCCTTGAATTACCACATCAAGGATATCACAGCCGGGCCTGCGCGCTATCGTCCTTCCGCCGCCGCCACGGCCAGTCGATCACGTCGGCGCAATACAGCGCCCACCAGATCAGGACAGGCTGAAATGCCAGTCGCGGCCCGTGATAGAGCCAGCTGTCGGGAATGGGAGGAATATCGATCCCCTCCAGCGCATGCTTGATGTTGGCCGGCCAGACGCAGAGCGCATAGAGCGCGAAGGCCACGCCCGCCCACAAGCGCAACGGCCTGGTCACGAGGGCGATGGCGCCGGCGATCTCGCAGATGCCGGTGATCAGGATGACCTGCGTCGCTAACGGGACCCAGGACGGCGTCATCGCCAGTAATTTGTCGGGAACCCAGAGATGCGCGATGCCGGCCGCGAGATAGAAGGCGGCGAGAACGACGCGCATGACCGCGCGTGGCATATCATTGGAAGCTGCGTGGCTCATTGCTCAGAATAACACGCCTCACAGCAACGAGCCATCATGCGCTGCTACACCGCGTCGGCGGGCACGAAGCAGCTGATGATGATGGCGCCGCGGTGATGGACGTACCACACCACGGCCTGACCGACCGGATTGCCGCGATCGCGGATGATGGCCCGCGCGGGCACCTCCATCCATTGCCCCTCGATCGGCACCCAATACGCGCCGTTGCGCACATCGTACTCGGTGCGATGTCCGTCCGAGACGTCGCAGCAGGGCACGCCATTTGGCGCAATCACGCTCTTGAACCAAGCGCGGATATCGGGCGGAACATGGTCATACTGGCCATTGTCGAATGCGAAGGCGGCGTTCGTCAGGGCCGTCATTGCGAAAAGCCAGACGCACAGCGCGAGCTTGTGCATGTGTCCTCCTCACTCCCTCGCGCCAACGGCGCGGGATCGCGTCGCGTCGATTCGTGTCGTTGAGTCGATTAAGCCCGACCGGCGCGCCCATTGCATGCTCAAATATTCACCGGCCGGAGAGCGCCGTGATGCGGTGCAAAAAATCACAGACGTGAGTTCAGCGAACCGTTCTCGAGGATGTAGGGTTTGGTCCGGGCCGATCGTCTTCACAGGCAAGCAAGGGGAGAGACCGCATGTGCCGCAACATCAAGACGCTGTTCAACTTCGAGCCGCCTGCGACCGAGGACGAGATTCATGCCAGCGCGCTGCAATTCGTTCGCAAGCTGTCCGGCTTCAACAAGCCGTCCCAGGCCAATGAGGCTGCGTTCGACCACGCCGTCGCTGAGGTTTCGGACACCGCCCGGCGGCTACTGGCCTCGCTTCACACAAACGCGCCTGCACGCGACCGCGAGGTCGAGGCGGAGAGGGCGAGGGAGCGCTCGCGGCAGCGCTTTGGCTGAAGTCGCGGTTGGCATCGTTCCGTGACTGCGCTCACGGAAAATGCCGCCGCCCGGCGCAAGGATGTCCGCATGAATTGGGACACGCCGGAGTGCGACACATGAGCCATCCTCTTCTCCCCCTCAGGGCCGGTGCCATCGCCTTCACCGTGCTGTGGACGGCCTGGATGATGTGGTGGACCGGGGCCGGCAGCAGCGCCAGCCTGCTGGTCATGCTGCCGACCGGCACTGTGGTCGGCTATCTCTGGTACCGTGCCATGCGCTGGCAGTTCGAGCGCATGGGCATGCTGCCGCGGCAGGACCAGACGAAGTCGCGATAGAACGTGAAGGAAAGCAGGCTAGCTCTTGCTGCCGTGCTTCTTCTTTTTCTTCTTCCGCTTGTGCTCGTCCTCGTCTTCGCCGTCCTCGTCCGACGGCTCATCCAGGTGCTGCACGGCCGCTTCAAGCGCGGCACGCGCAGCGGCTTCCTGCTCGCGCTGGCGGCGGCGTTCATCCCAGGCGTCGAACAGCTGCTCGAGCCAGGGCAGCACCTGTTCAATCGAGGGAAGCTGACCGGGCGGTCCTGCCTCGCCGCGCGGTCCCTGTGCTCCGGCGGGACCCTGCGGTCCGACCGGGCCGCGTGGTCCAGGCTCGCCCGGCTTGCCCTGCGGACCGGGTTTGCCTTGCGGTCCGGCCTTGCCCGCCGGGCCCGGCTTGCCTTGCGGCCCCGGCTTGCCCCTCGCACCGTCCGGTCCACGACGGCCCGGGTGACCCTGCGGTCCGGGTCGTCCCGGTTCGCCCTGTTTCCCCCGCGGACCCGGAGGTCCCGGACGTCGTCCCTGATCATCTGCCACGCCACTGCTCCCCTGAAGCAACGAAGGCTACTTAGCGGCCTTTGACGACAGCGGCAATTCCGTCCCTGTCGCGCCGCCAGCCTGATCACATCAATCGCTGGCAGATCGCCGCGGTCGTTGCGCTTCTCGCGCTTTCCGGTCTCGCGGCGTCCCTAGTCGTGATAGGCGGGCACCGCGATACCGGACGCGGCATAGAGCCTGATCTTGTTGCGCAGCGTGCGCACCGACAGGCCGAGCACGCGCGCGGCGCGGGTGCGGTTGCCGTCGCAGCGCGCCAGCGTCTGCAGCACGAGCTCGCGCTCGACCTCGTCGACGGTGGCGCCGATCAGCAGCGGAACGATCTGGTGCGGGGCAAGGAATTGGGCGTCCTGTCCGGACGCAGCAGCGACATGAACCGTGGTCATCGACACACTCCCCGATCGACGCCCGCTGCCATCGCTGGCAGCGGATCGAGAACAAACGACCCCCAAGCCGTAGTTTCACGGTGGGCGGGTTTGGTTAACGAGAGGTTAACCCCACCAAGAGACCCCGGGAATGCCGCGAAGCCGCCGCGATTGGCCGCGCCTCACACCGTGCGGTAGCCGCCGTCGACCATCACGATCGTGCCGGTGACATAGGCGGACAGATCCGACGCCAGGAACACCGCCGGTCCGACGATGTCCTCGGGCTTGCCGGTGCGCGCCAGCGGGGTGTGGTCGAGGAAGGCCTGCACCAGCGCCGGATTGGTGGCGCGCACATTGGCGTTGATGTTGGTCTCGATGAAGCCCGGCCCGATCGCGTTGACGCGCACCCCCTCCTTGCCGAGTTCGGCCGCCAGCGCCTTGGTGAAGCCGAGCACGCCGTGCTTGGAGGTGGTGTAGGCCGCCGAACTCGGCGTGCGCAGATGCACGAAGGACTGGATCGAGCCGATATTGACGATGCGGCCCTTGCTGGCGCGGAGCGGCGCGAGGAAGGCCTGCGTCATGTTGAAGACGCCGTTGAGGTTGAGCGAGATGATGTCGTTCCAGTCCTTCGCCACGGTCTCGGTTTCGGCGGTGAAGGCGTTGCGGCGGGTGATGCCGGCATTGTTGACGAGGATCGAGACCTGGCCGACCTTCTCGGCAATCTGCTTGGCCAGCGCGAAGCAATCCTCGCGCCGCGTCACGTCGAGGGCGAAGCTCTCGGCCTTGCCGCCGGCCTTGCGGATCTCCGCAGCGGCCTCCGCGACCGTGTCGGCATTGACGTCGAGCAGGACGACGGCCGCGCCCTCGCGGGCGTAGCCCGCCGCGATCGCCCGGCCGATGCCGGAGCCTGCGCCAGTGACGACGGCGATGTGGTTGGCGAGCAGCGCCATGACAATTTCCTCCCGGATTCGTTTCGAAGTTTCACGAAAGGCTAACCCGAAATTAACAGGTCGGAAACGGCGGCCTTGGCATAGTGATGCCGATTGCTAAACGTTGCGCGCATGATGGAACGGCTCGACTCCTGGAAACTCGGTCTGGAACGGCTGCGGTCGGCGCACGATGCCGACTGGGTCGAGGCTGCCCGCCTCATTGCCGAGATCGGCCGGATGAGCACCGACGTCACGCTGCGGCAGGCGGCCGAGCAGGCGCTGCCGGTGCTGCGCCAGGCTGCGGACAATGACGATCGCGCCATCGCGCTGGCGGCGCAGCGGCGTATCGGCGTGGTGCTCGAGGTGGTTCACGATCTGACAGCGCCGCGCTTCGGCCGCCGCAACGCCGCGCCGAAGAAGCTTTCGCGCGAGGACCGCGCGCGCAAGGTGCTCGGCCTGCCGCTGGCGGTGCAACTCACCTGCGAGGACATCAACCAGGCCTATCGCCGCGCCGCCAAGGGCATGCATCCCGACCATGGCGGCAGCGCGGAGGCCTTCATCGACCTCGCCGCGGCGCGTGACCTGCTGATACATCCCGGCGCGCACAAGGACGCCTGAGCGTCCCAAAACAAAACGGGCAAGGATGCGTCTTCGCATCCTTGCCCGGCACTCACTCCGCCGATCGAAATCTCACCACTTGCAGTGGCCGTGCTTGAGCGCATCCTCCTTGATGGCGAGCGCGTCGAGGAAGGTCGCCACGGTGACGCTGGCGCGATGATAGTTGGACGGCCACGGCGTGGTCGGGATGCTCTCGTCCCAGATCTGGCAGAAGCCGGTATCGTTCCAGCGGATCAGGTGATAGCCGGCCTCGGCCGGGCTCGCGGCGACGAAGGCGGTAATGGCGAGACCCGCGGCCGCGCACAGCTTGGACATACGACGCATGATCAGCTCCTCGAAATGAAAATGTGATGCGCCTCCCGGCAATGCGGGGAGGGGGCCGGGCGCGGGTTGGGGAACGCGTCCCGGACACGCTATGAGTAGGCTCACGCGAGCCTGAGGTTCAAAGCGGGCTCCCGCAAAAGCGAAGGGGCGGACCGCGTCGGCGGTCCGCCCCTTCCAGCAAAATCCGTCAGGACGGATCAGAGCGTGCAGCGGCGCTCCGCGCGCAGCTTGATCTGCAGGTCGGAGGCCTGGGTGAAGGTCGGGAACGACTTGCTGACGACCTTGTAGGTCGAGGCGCCCCACTCGAACGGCTTGTACCTCAGGTCCTCGTTCCAGACCTGGCAGATGCCGGTGTTGTCCCAGCGGATCACGTAATAGCCTGTCTTCGCCGAGGCCGGCACGGCGAAGGCGGAGCTGGCGATGCCGGCAACGGCACAGAGGGCGAGAACGCGACGCATGGGATATCTCCTGATCAAACGTGATGGGGAACTCGTGGGGTAAAACGGCCCCGCTGGCAAGCCGCCCCGGCGCCGTTCACGAAAGTGTCAGGGCGGCGCGTCAGGGCTTCGCCAGCGCGGCCACCGCCTCGATCTCGATCAGCATCTTCGGATCGGGCAGTGCCTGCACCACGCAGGTGGTGCGCGCCGGGTAGGGCGGTGGGCCGAAGGCGCCGGCATAGAGCGCGTTCATGGCGGCGACGTCGGCGGCGCGGGTCAGCAGCACGTTGACCTTGGCGAGGTCCCCGATGCCCGCGCCGGCCTCCGCGAGCACCCGCTTGATGTTGACGACGACATTGGCGAACTGCGCCTCGAAGCCGTCGGGCAGCGCGCCGCTCGCATCGAAGCCGGGAATGCCGGAGACGAACAGCAGGTCGCCGACGCGGGTGGCAAAGGACAGCGGCGGCGCCTTGACGTGCGGCGGGGCTGCGAAGTGCTGGATCGGCATGGGGGTCCCCCGGGTCGATTGCGGCTGGCCGGCAGCGTAGCGGGCGGCCGGGGCGAGCGCAAAACGGAAAGCCGCAAAACAACCCCATGCAAAGTGCAAATTTCGGTCGGTTCGCGTCTTCGGTAAATACGAATCAACTGTTGTGCCGTCGGGCAAAACAGGTGTAGGGTGGCAGGATGGCGAAAGGTGCGGCGCTCGCGCCCGCCTCCGCCGTCATGCCCCGGCTTGACCGGGGCATCCAGGACGGCGCGGCCCGCGAGATCAATCATGGCCGTCGCTGAAATACTGGATCGCCTGGTCGAGCCGGGCGATGACAGCGACTGCGGGGCTGCATCCCGCAGCCCTGGCGCTGCAACTCGCACCCCATCATGTTGCCGCCGCGATCGATCGGATAAGTTCACCCCGTCTGATTCGAATTCCCCTTTGAAAAACAGCTTCCGGAGACGTTCCATGACACTCGGTTCCACCTTCCGCGCCGCGCTGGTCGCCATTGCCGCCCTGGCCGGGCTCTCGACCGCGGCGATGGCCGACAGCGGCACCGTGACGCTGACGATCTACAAGGCGGGCTGGATCATCGGCGGCTCCGGCGGTTCGGGCGTGCTGACCTTCCGCGGCCGCTCCTATGCGCTGTCGACCGGCGGGCTCGACTACGGTCTGGTGTTCGGCGGTTCCAAGACCGTGCTGCGCGGCCGCGTCTCCAACATCAACCGTCCCTCCGACGTCGCCGGCGTCTACGGTGCCGCCGGTGCGGGCCTTGCGGTCGGCCGCGGCGCCCGCGCCATCGTGCTGTCCAACCAGAAGGGCGCGGTGCTGGAACTGTCGGGCACGCAGACCGGCCTGATGGCGAATGCGGATCTCTCCGGTCTCGCGATCACGATGCGATAGGGCCGAAGCGTCTTGGGGCAGGTTACGACTTATGCGCGCGATGCGACGGCAAACACCGCCAGCTGCGCGGCGAAGGCACGCCGGAACGCCGGCCGCGCCTCGCCGCGCGCGACATAGGCGGACAGGGCAGGACAGGTCTCCAGCAGGCCGGATGATTTGAGCCGGCGCAGCACCGTGACCATCAGCAGATCGCCGGCGCTGAAGGCGCCGTCGAGCCAGTCGGCCTCGCCGAGGCGAGCGGACAATTCGCCGAGCCGGATACGGACGCGATCCTGCAGCATCGGCAGGCGCGCGTCGTACCAGCTTTGGTCCCGCTCGAGCATCATCGCCATCTCCAGTTCGACGATCGGCGGCTCCAGCGTGTTCAGCGCGGCAAACATCCACGCGATCGCGCGGCTCCTCGCGTTCGCCTCGCGCGGCAGCAGCCCGGCATGGCGTTCGGCGATGTGCAGCACGATGGCGCCGGTTTCGAACAGGACAAGATCGCCCTCCTGATAGGTCGGGATCTGCCCGAACGGATGCAGTGCGAGATGCGCCGGCTCCCGCAGCTGCGCGAACGACACGAGGCGGACGTCGTAGGGCTGGCCGACCTCCTCACAGGCCCAGCGCACCCGCATGTCGCGCGCCTGTCCCCGGCCGCGGTCGGGTGAGCTTGCAAAGGCCGTGATGGTGGCACTCATCATGAACTCTCCGAAGCGAACGCGTGTCTCCGCAGGACGAACGGCAGGGATGGCTGCCGACAGGGGGCCCGCTTTTTCTGCCGCGCGATTGTCGGATCGTGATGAGCCGCGTCGTCCTCGGGATGACGGCGCGCCTCGGCGTCGCCTGTTTGAGACAAGGGGTTCCCGCACATGACGTCCATTACGCCGTTTCTCTGGCTCGACAACAACGTCCCCGAGGCCGTCGCGTTCTACACGTCGGTCTTCCCCAATGCGAAGGTCGAGACCGTCAGCGACTTCATGGCGGTGTTTGAACTGGAAGGACAGAAGTTCCAGGCGCTGAACGGCGGGCCGCATTTTCGTTTCAACGAGGCGGTGTCGTTCTTCATCAGCGTGGAGACGCAAGCCGAGGTCGACCATTACTGGGAGCGGCTCACCGCCGACGGCGGCGAGGAATCCAAATGCGGCTGGCTGAAGGACAGGTTCGGCCTGTCCTGGCAGGTGATCCCGACCGTGCTGGGCCGCTATCTCGGCGATCCCGACCGCAGCAGGGCGAACCGCGTCATGCAGGCGATGATGGGGATGAGGAGAATCGTGATCGCGGATCTCGACAAGGCCTATGCGGGCTGAGGCGGCTGCGTAGCCCGTCGCGGCGTGAGGCGCCGCCGGACCGGGCGATGCCCTCCTGTCTCTCCGCTGCGACTGCGCGACAATCGCAGCGTGCCGCTTCTGCAACACTCTACCACGTCCTGCATGGTCTCCTTCGAACGCAGGACGCGAAGCGCATCGCAATTGCAGTACCCCCGTTGCACATCCAGACGGGGATACGATTGCCATGCGACGCTCACCGGACCAGCCGACCTTCACAGCCGTTGCAGGCACGACGCTGCTTGCCGTCATCGCAGGCGCGGGCCCCGCGTTTGCGGCCGATCTCGGCAGCCTCCCCGTCAAGGCGCCGCCGGTCGCGGCCTCGTCATGGACCGGATTCTATGCCGGCCTGGGTCTCGGCTTCCGGTCGACGCAAACCGATCTCACCACAACCTCGGTGCTGCTGGATGGCGTTCCGATCGACCTGAGCGGAGCGGTGATCACGCAGCCATTCAATGGCGTCGGCTTTCGCGTCAATCCCTATGCAGGCACCAACTGGCAGGTGGCGCCGCACTGGGTCGTGGGCATCGAAGGCGATGTCGGTTTCGGCGACCAGAGCACGCGGCTCAGTGGCGCCCGCGGCTCGCCCTTGTTCGCCTCGTCCACCTTCGCGGCCGATGGCCTTTCGGTCAAAACCACATGGGATGCGGGCCTGCGCGCCCGGGCAGGGTATTTGCTGAATACGGCGACGCTGATCTATGCCACCGGCGGTCTTGCCTGGCAGCATGTCGACATCGACCTCGTCTGTGTGAGCGGCGCCTGCGCCTTCAACGGCCGCTCGCCCAATCTGATCTCGCATGCGGTGACCCGGACCGGCTGGACGCTGGGCGGCGGCATCGAGACGGCCCTGTGGGGCAACTGGCTGCTGCGCGGCGAATATCGCTACGCCGATTTCGGCACGGCGCCGTTCAATTTCACGACCACGCAGACCGCGGGCCCGGCCCTGACGGTCGACAATTTCGATGTGAAGCTGCGGACCCACGCCGCAAGCGTCGGCCTCGCCTACAAGTTCGGCGAGCCCGTGCTCGGGGGCCGTACGCATCCGCTGGCCGCGCAGGCCGCGATCCTGCCGTCCTGGACCGGCGCCTATGCCGGCGTCGGGCTCGGCGCGCGCGCCACGCGCACCGATCTCGTATCGACCTCGGAGACCCTCGGCGCCTTCACCGACGATCTCGCCGGCCGGGCCAATGTCCGGCCGATGGACAATACCGCCGCGCGCGTCAGCGTTCATGCCGGCTATCTCTGGCAGATCGCGGCGCAATGGACCGCGGGCATCGAAGGCGATGTCGGCTATGCCGACCGCACCACGACGCGCGAGGGTTACACCAGCGTCTTCCTCGGGGATTCGCAATTGCCCGGCGAGGGCCTGTCGGTCCGCAGCCGCTGGGACGCCTCTCTTCGTGCCCGCTTCGGCCATCTCGTCACGCCGCAGACCATGCTCTATCTCACCGGCGGCGTCGCCTGGCAGACTGTCGAGCTGACCTCGACCTGCACCAGCTTCGTGTGCAACGACTTCTTCAGCCTGACGCCGGCGATCATCAGCACTTCCCGCACCGCCACCGGCTGGACGCTCGGCGGCGGTGTCGAGACCGCGCTGTGGGGCAACTGGCTGGCGCGCGCCGAATATCGCTATGCCGACTACGGCACGCAACACTTCACCGTGCTGCGGTCGAGCACCGAGCCGGCGCTGAATCCCGCCGGCAACACCTACGATCTCACGCAGCGCGCGCATCTGGCGACGTTCGGAGTGAGTTATCGGTTTCAGTGAGAAGGCGGTCTGGTGGAGGTGCCGAACCTGCGCAGCGGATTGCTGCCTGGCTCGGGGATCATCGCGGCGTCAGCGCGAAGGCCTCCGGCAGGAGCTTCCCGACCGTCGTTTGGCCGACTCCATCGATGATGACGGGCGTGTCGGCGCCGGCGAATTCGGCGATGACCTGCCGGCATGCGCCGCACGGCATGCGCAGCGACGGCTGCGCATCGGAGGCGGCATCGATGCAGGCCACGGCGATCGCCTCGATCCTGCGATGTCCCTTGGTGACCGCGTTGAAGATGGCCGTGCGCTCGGCGCAGATGGTCAGCCCGTAGGAGGCGTTCTCGATATTGACGCCGGTGAATGTCTCGCCACCGGCGAGTACGGCGGCGCCGACGCGGAAATGGGAGTAGCGGGCATAGGCCGTTTCGGCCGCCGCGCGAGCCATCCGGACCAGCTCGTTGAGGGTCTCGGCCTCGACCGCGGTGTGGTGCCGGTCCGTCGTCACTTCTTCCGGAGCTGTTCGGCGAAGTCGTAGGCGCCGTTGACGGCCCATTCGCTCTGCTCGGGGGTTGAGGCCTGAGCGTCGGCCAGGCCGGTTCCGAAGGCGATCAGGCCGCTCGGCAGCCGGGCCCCGTTCAGATGCGTCACGCCGCGCTCGTCGATCTCGAAGGTGGGGGCCGTCTTGTCGTCGTCTGCCATGGTTGGCTCGCTGGTTAACGAATCGTTGAAGGCCATCATGTCGTGAGCGCCGCACCGATCGTCAAGGCGCCCGCCTGCATGATAGCCGAAATCGCCCTGATGCGCGAATCGTTCGATTGCAGGTCCGGATCGGGGTCGAGGTCGATTGCCTTGTAGCTCCAGCCCGCATCGATGTTGAGCACGCCGAGCAGGGGGCCGCGCAGCCCGATCCCGAGGTCGCAGGTCGCTACCCTCGGCATGTCCGGCCATGCCCGCGCCTGTGCGGCCTGCGTCAGGATCCTGACCTCGTGGGGATCGAAGATCGGAACGCTCATTAACCAGGTGCGGTCTCGCCTGATCGCCTTCTGGAACTCGTCCGTCATGTTGAACAGACGATTGTAGGTCCTGAGATTGGTGGCACGCAGTTGCGCGACCTTCTCCAGATTGCACACGAGCGTCGTGCTGGTCTGGTAGCAGGCGCCGGCAACGCCGGTCGACAGGTTCGGAAACACCAGCCCGTCGTCGGCGTCGCCATCCATGTTGTGGCTGAACAGCATGGCGAGCGTGTTCCTGACCGGGATGAAGACGTTGACGCGGAAATTCGGATCGGCGCCTTCGCCCATCACGCGCGCGCATTCCTCGGCGATCAGCCGCAGCCGCTCGGTCACGAGTTCGGCCATCTCGGGGTTGGCGGTGTAGATGCCGGGAGCCTTGCGCCGGTCCAGCTCCTGCGCCGCCGCCTCTTGGCCGAGCGCAACCATCCGACAAATCTTCCTGGCGTCGACCTCGCCGACCGCCAGCACGCCGGGGCCCTCGGTCGTCGAGGCCTGCTGCCTGATGATGATCGAGCGCGGGTCCTGCCGCGCCAGGATGTCCTCGAGTTCGTTGCGCGCGCCGCCGGTCAGCATGCCCAGCATCGCCCTGGCATAGCTGCCGGTCTGCGTGAGGTCGTCGGGCGCCTTGTCGTCGCCGACGACGCGCAGCCCGATCCGCAGCCAGGGCCGCCACGCAAACGGCCGGTAGAACTCGGACCGTGCGATCTGCTCGCGAAAGGCGTCGGAGAAGGTCCAGATCGGGAAGTTCGAGATCATGCCGCCGTCGACGAACCATTGCCGGTTCAGCCCGTCGCCGAAGGCGCGCGGCCGGAAGAAGATCGGAAATCCCGCCGAGGCGCGCACCGCCGCCGCAATCGGCATCTCGTAATAGCGCGGATCGACCGAGTTGATCAGCTCCAGGCATTGTCGCGACAGGTTGGTCGCAGTGAGCAGCAGCGGCGGACGGTAGAAGCCACGCTCCTTTGTCATGAGCTCGTGCACGTCGCCGAACGTGACGGGGTCGTTCTCCGGCGGCAGGTTCTCCGCATGCCCGAGACCCTTGCGGATCAGGCTGTCGATCATCTGCTCGAGCCCGTCACCCCTGAACAGGCCGCGGTTGCGAATGTGCGGCTGCAATTGCTGCCAGAGGTCCCACGCCTTCCAGGCAGCCGACCCTGCCCGCCACGCTCCGGGAATCCGTCCGGCCGTCCGGCGCCACCAGCTTCGCGGCGCCTCCGGCTCTCCGGAGGGAATGCCGGCCAGCGCCCGCATGATCTTCTCCTGAAGGGCGAGGAACGCGGCATAGTCGAAATGCGGCTCAGGCGGCGGCTCGAACGGCGACAGCAGCGACAACAGGGCCTTGGAGTCCTGCGTCACCATCGCGGTGAATTCGTCCTCGATCTGCTGCGGACTGAGGCCGCTCCACAACAGGCTGGCGAGGATGGCGCCGCCCGAGGTGCCTGCAAAGGCCAGCGGCACATAGCCGGCATCGAGCACGGCCTTGGCCTGCCCGAGCAGCGTCAGGGCGTAGACGCCGCCGCCCTGGATGGCGATGACGGCCTCACGATTGGCCTCGATCATTCCCGCACCTCCGGCTGTCCGTTACGATACCCGCGTGCGGGGGCATCATACAACCCTGAGATGAAGCTTGTGCGGCGGGTGGATGCCGGCCGCCTACGTCGCGATCCACGCCGCCAGTTCGCGCCACGGTGCCAAATTCCAGTGTCCCGACGCAGCGCCGGACGGCGACGGCAGCACGAACACCTCCGGCCAGCCGTCGACGCGCGGCTGGCGCCCGAGCGTGATCGCGCTCGACGGCCGGCCATAGAACCAGCTCGCCGCCGTCTTGCTGGTGAAGGCAATGGTGCGCGGACGATACGTCGCGATCTTCGTCCTGAAGCCTGCGATGTCGATCATGTCCGCCGCGATCTGCCTGTCCATCCCCGCGCCGGTCTTGGAGAGATCGGTGAAGCCGATGCCGAGCTCGATCAGCGAAGCGAACTCGCCGGGCTGATAGAGGCGTGGCGTGATGCCGGCCTCATGCAGCGCGCGCCAGAAGCGGTTGCCGGGATGGGCGTAGTAGTGCCCGAGCGCGGCCGAGCGCGTCGAGGCGGCGGTGCCGACGAAGACGAGGCGGAGGTTCGGGCGGAGAAGGTCGGGGAGGCGGTGGGTGTCAACCAAGTCGATCGTCCGTCGCACCGCTTATTCATCCGTCTTGCGGGCTTCGCGGCCGTGCCATATCCGCGTGATCAGGATGTCGTGCGTCTCCGTCAGCACGGCATAGCGCACGATGTAGCCGGACGCGCCAAAACGGACGACGATCTGGCGAAGCTCGGCATCTCCCGTTTGCATTCCCAGATGAGGGAGCTCCTCCAGCCGCTCGATCGCGCGCCATATGGAGGCAAGCGCCCGTTGCGCGGCCCCCGGGCTGTGTTGATCGAGAAACAGGCGCAATCGCTCGATGTCCTCAACGGCATCGGGCGAAAGCAGGATCATCCGATCCTGCGCGCCGCCGGCCGCGGCAGCTCCTGCGCCGACCCCCAGCTCGCGACCCAGTCCTTCACCTCGGCAAGCGGGACGGCAGCGCGGGTTGTCTTGAATTCATCCAGCCGGCGGCGGTCCTCAGCGAGGTCGGGGCCGGCGATGTCGACTACGGAGTCCAGAAGCGCCACGGCCTCCGCGAGCACGGCGGCAACATCCTGCCCGCGCTCGTCCGCCATCTCGCGCAAACGCGCGTCGGTGGCAGCGTCGATATCCAGCGTGCGGCGGATGATGTTCATACGACCAGAATAGGCGCGGAGGATAAATTTGTCGAGGTGTTAGGCTTGGAGAGATTGGTCACGCAGATGCCGAGGTCCAGCGGGTCGGCGAACTCGCCGGGCTTATAGAGGCGCGGCGTAATCCCAGCCTTATGCAGCGCGCGCCAGACGCGTCTGCCGGGATGGGCTTAGTAGTGCCCGAGCGCGTCGAGGCGACGGTGCCGACGAAGACGAGGCAAAGGTGGGGGCGGAGGAGGTCGGGGAGACGGTGGCAACCGGCTTCGGACAATTCATGAACCCTTATAGTTCGCAAGGCGCTACGCGCTCAAGTTGCATCAGGCGTCAGCTCCGCTAAGTTTGAAGAAGTCATATTCCCGAGAATTGGATACCGCGGCCTCAACATGAAAACCAGAAGTATCACCGATCGAGAAATTGCCCTGATGAAAGCGATGTTGGCTCGCGGAATGAAAAACAAAGATATTCAGTTCTTTTTCAATAGACCCGACCGTCCGGTCAACTCAGGTCGCATTTCGACGATTCGAGCTGGGTCATATAGCGACTCTAGTAAAATCCCCGCCGCCTTGGACGAAGAATTGCAGGCCTTTCTAAGAGAAAGCGTCTTCGAGGAAAGAATGCGTGCGAGTGCGACCAGCGTCGTTGAAAAAGCGAGAGCGTTGTTCCGAAAGTCAAAGAATGGAACCTGGAAGCTTGAAAGCGGAGAGCATGAAGAATGTGAGTGTAAATTAGATTTTGATCCCAAAAAGATGACAGCGATCGTCAAGGCTGTTGCCGCACTAGCTAACAATAAAGGGGGATACATCTTCTTCGGCATTGCAAATACTGGGTTCAACGTTGAAGGGATTGGCGACCAGTTTAGTAAGACGGACATTGTTCAGATCGTTGAAAAAATGAAGGCGCATCTCTCGCCCACTCCGACGATCACCGCGAAAGAGACAATGGACTTCGACGGAATTGTCGTGGGCCTTTTGCATGTTGCCAAGTACCCTAGCCCCCCTGTTATCGTTTATCGCGATGGAGACGGGTTAAATGAGGGTGAGATTCTCTTTCGTTACCCCGGTCAATCCTCGCGGATCAAATTTGGGGACCTTCGAGCGATGCTCGACGAAAGAGATAGGTTGGCTCAATCAGCTCTTGCTCGGGCGGCCGGCCAGATAGCGGACATTGGCACTAAAAACGCGATGATACTCGATACGAATAGAAATGTGCTGGGCGATGGAGGGCATTCAATCCTCATCGATGAAAAGCTCGTCGAAAACCTTAAGTTCATTAAGCAGGGAGATTTCGATGAGAAATCCGGGGCGCCCACGCTGAAGCTTGTTGGAGAGGTTACGCCTGTTGCTCTCAAAAGCTCAACAACTACAATAGTCACTCATGCGGCTATCTTTCAGGAAGGCATCCTTGACAAATTCCTGAAGCAAGAGCGAGTTGATGCTCCGATTGAATACATCTACGCAGGTTTAGCTCAATCGCGTATGTGGTTGCCGTTATTCTACTATGCTCGGATGTGCGGCAAGTCGAACAATGAAATTGCACAGCTGGTCGAGGAGTTGAAGGTCGCACAAAAAGGAAAAAAGAAAATCCTCCTTGATCGCTTAGAAGGGCGTAAGTCCGCCTTTGCGAAAGCAGTCACGAAGGCGTCCAGGCGATGGCGAGACGAGATCGCCAAGGGGGTCGTAACCCAGCCGAAGACTGCAGAAGAGGCGGCTCTCTTTGCCCAAGGAGTCACGGGAGTTGGCGCGACGGCTGCGAAGTTGGAGCCATTACTCAAAGCGTTGCTGATTTGTCGAACATTTGCGGAAGCAGCAGATCACGGCGACCTTATGGGATTGATCTTTAAAGCTGCGAGTCGGGTTGATGAGCTCTTCTTTCCTGATCTTGATTGAGGAAACAAAGACCGGGCCCTCGCCCGGCCTTCTCCTCTCGATAAACACCGGCCAAGCGGATTGAAACGTTTAGAGCAGCCGATTGCTCTCCTTCACTTTCTCCGCGTCCAGATACAGGCTCTCGCCCATCTCCTTGAACTTCGCGCTCATCTGCGCCATGCCGTCTTCGGCCGTGCCTGACATCGACATGCCGATCGAGTTCGGATCGTTCAGCGTCGCCGCGTAATCGCGGACGTCCTGGGTGATCTTCATCGAGCAGAACTTTGGCCCGCACATCGAGCAGAAATGCGCGACCTTGTGGGCTTCCTTCGGCAGGGTCTCGTCGTGGAAGTTTTTCGCGGTCTCGGGGTCGAGGCCGAGGTTGAACTGGTCGGTCCAGCGGAATTCGAACCGGGCGCGGGAGAGGGCGTCGTCGCGCAGTTGCGCGGCGGGGTGGCCCTTGGCGAGGTCGGCGGCATGGGCCGCGATCTTGTAGGTGATGACGCCGGTCTTGACGTCGTTGCGATCGGGCAGGCCGAGATGCTCTTTAGGGGTGACGTAGCAGAGCATGGCGCAGCCGAACCAGCCGATCATGGCGGCGCCGATGCCTGAGGTGATGTGGTCGTAGCCCGGCGCGATGTCGGTGGTCAGCGGCCCGAGCGTGTAGAACGGCGCCTCGCCGCATTCCTTGAGCTGCTTGTCCATGTTGATCTTGATCTTGTGCATCGGCACGTGGCCGGGGCCTTCGATCATGACCTGGCAGCCCCTGTCCCACGCGATCTTCGTGAGTTCGCCGAGCGTCTCGAGTTCGGCGAATTGGGCGCGGTCGTTGGCGTCCGCGATCGAGCCGGGACGCAGGCCGTCGCCGAGCGAGAACGAGACGTCATACTTGCGCATGAGGTCGCAGATCTCGTCGAAATGGGTGTAGAGGAAGCTCTCCTTGTGATGCGCGAGGCACCACTTCGCCATGATCGAGCCGCCGCGGGACACGATGCCGGTGACGCGGCTCGCGGTGAGGTGGATGTATTGCAGGCGCACGCCGGCATGGATGGTGAAATAGTCCACGCCCTGCTCGCACTGCTCGATCAGGGTGTCCTTGTAGAGCTCCCAGGTCAGCTTGACCGGGTCGCCGTTGCACTTCTCCAGCGCCTGGTAGATCGGAACGGTGCCGATCGGGACCGGCGAGTTGCGCAAGATCCATTCGCGGGTGGTGTGGATGTTGCGGCCCGTCGAAAGGTCCATCACGGTGTCGGCGCCCCAGCGGATCGCCCACACCATCTTCTCGACCTCCTCCTCGACCGACGAGGTCACCGCGGAGTTGCCGATATTGGCGTTGATCTTGGTCAGGAAGTTGCGGCCGATGATCATCGGCTCGAGTTCCGAGTGGTTGATGTTGCAGGGGATGATGGCGCGGCCGCGCGCGATCTCGTCGCGGACGAACTCGGGGGTGATGAAGGCGGGGACCGAGGCGCCAAAGCTCTCGCCGTCGGCGAGCGCGGCTTCGGCGCGCTCCAGCTGTTGCTTGCGGCCAAGATTCTCGCGCGCGGCGACGTAGATCATTTCCTTGGTGACGATGCCGGCGCGGGCGAATTCGAGCTGGGTGATCTTGTGGCCGGGAAGGCCGCGCAGCGGCTTGTGATAGGCCGAGAAGGCGCGCGCGGCCTTGTCGGTGGAGAGGTTGCCGTTGTCCTCGGGCTTGACCTGGCGGCCCTCATATTCCTCGACGCCGCCGCGCTCCAGCACCCAGGCCTTGCGGCCGCGCGGTAGGCCGGCATTGACGTCGATGGTGACAGCAGGGTCGGTGTAGGGGCCGGAGGTGTCGTAGACCGGCAGGTTCGGCTCGCCGGCGCCTTCCGAGAGGATGATCTCGCGCAGGGGCACGCGGATATCAGGCGCGGCATCCGGCGACGCATAGATCTTGCGCGAGGAGGGAAGGGGACCGGTGGTGACGGCGGGGACGGTCTGTTGCGGATTGGAGCGGATGTTCATGGGGAATCCTCCGGGTTAATTCTGGTGTGCGTGCGTTGGAGCGACGGCGGTGAATTCTGGCTCCGTCATTGCGAGCGCAGCGAAGCAATCCAGAATTTCTCTGCCGAGGCAGTCTGGATTGCTTCGTCGCATCTGCGCAAAATTGCTTTGCAATTTTGTCGCGAGCTCCTCGCAATGACGTTGAGAGAGCGTGGGCATCACGCTGGCTCCTTCAGGCTGAGCCATTGCTTCACCCGCGCATCCGGGTCGGGGTTCTGCGTCACGTCGCTGACGACGGCGATGGAATCGGCGCCGGCCGCGAAAATCTCGGCGGCGTGCTCGAACTTGATGCCGCCGATCGCGACCAGCGGGATCTGGCCGATGCGCTTCTTCCATTCGGTGATCTTCGGGATGCCCTGCGGTTCGAAGCGCATCGCCTTCAGCGTGGTGAAGAAGATCGGGCCGAGCGCGACATAGTCGGGTTTCGCCGCGAGCGCGGTTTCGAGTTCGGCATCGTCATGCGTGGAGACGCCGAGCGACAGGCCGGCTTCGCGGATCGCGGCGAGGTCGGCTTCGGCAAGGTCCTCCTGACCGAGATGCAGGTACTTCGCGCCGGCGACGATTGCCGCGCGCCAATAGTCGTTCACGACCAGCTTTGCCTGCGTGTCTTTCGTGATCGCCAGCGCGTCGGTGACGATCTGCAGCGCCTGCGAATCGTCGAGGTCCTTGGCGCGCAGCTGGATGGTGCCGACGCCGAGCTTGGTCAGGCGCTCGACCCATTTGAGGCTGTCGACGACGGGATAGAAACGATCAGGATACGGCATGCCAGAACGGGGTCCCAACGACAGGGGTTGACGGAGAGGCGAAGTCGCGGGCGTCCATCAGCCCGGCCTCATAGGCGGTGCGGCCGGCCTCGACGCCGAGGCGGAAGGCGTTCGCCATCGCCACCGGATCGGCGGCCCTGGCGATCGCGGTGTTGAGCAGCACGGCGTCGTAGCCGAGCTCCAGCGCCTGCGCGGCGTGCGAGGGCGCGCCAAGGCCGGCATCGACCACCAGCGTGATGTCGGGCAGGCGCTCGCGCAAGAGCTTGAGCGCATCGCGGTTGGTGATGCCCTTCGCGCTGCCGATCGGCGCGGCCCAGGGCATCACGACCTTGCAGCCGGCATCGACGAGGCGGTTGGCGACCGAGAGATCCTCGGTGCAATAGGGGAACACCTCGAAGCCGTCCTTGATCAGGATGGTCGCGGCCTCGACGAGGCCGACGACGTCGGGCTGCAGCGTGTCGTTGTCGGCGATCACTTCGAGCTTGATCCAGGACGTGCCGAACAGTTCGCGGGCGAGTTTCGCCGTCGTCACCGCCTCGCGCACGCTGCGGCAGCCGGCGGTGTTCGGCAGCACCGAGACATCGAGCTCGCGGATCAGCTTCCAGAACGCATCGCCGGTCTTGCCGCCGGCGGATTCGCGCCGCAGCGACACGGTGACGATGCCGGCGCCGGAGGCGCGGATCGCGTCCTGCATGATCGCCGGCGACGGATAGAGCGCGCTGCCGATCAGCAGACGGGAGGGGAAGGTCTTGCCGTAGAAGGTCACCATGGGCAGTGTTTCCCAAATCTCACTGTCGTCCCGGCGAAGGCCGGGACCCATACCGCGTGATCTTGCTTGGGGCACATAGAGAGAGACCGGCCGTCCCAACAACCGGTTGTGGTTATGGGTCCCGGCCTGCGCCGGGACGACACGCGGAGGGCGTGTGCCATCCTCACCCTCCCTGCCGCGGCGTGATGATCTCGATCTCGTCGCCGGGCTTGAGCTGCGTCTCCGCCCAGCGGCTCTTCGGCACGACGTCGTAGTTCAGCGCGATGGCGAAGTGGGTGCCTTCGTAGTCGAGCTCGGCCAGCAGCGCATCGACGCTGGCCGCAGCGATCTCGCGCTGCTCGCCGTTCACGATCACAAGCATGGGACGCTCATGCGCATTGCATCACCTCATTGTCGATCTGGCCGCGCTCGACATAGGCCAGCGTCAGCTCGGCCAGCGCCGGCGCGATCAGGAAGCCGTGGCGGTAGAGGCCGTTGACGGAAATCGTGTTGTCGCGCACGCCGATGCGCGGCAGATTGTCGGGGAAGGCGGGACGCAGCCCCGAGCCGAATTCGACGATGCGGGCCTCGCCGAAGGCGGGATGCACGGTGTAGGCGGCGCCCAGCAATTCCAGCGCCGAGCGGACGCTGACGCCGGTGTCCTCGGCCTCGATCGAGGTGGCGCCCAGCATGAACAGCCCGGCCTCGCGCGGGATCACGTAGAGCGGCCAGCGCGGATGGATCAGCCGCACCGGGCGTGCGAGCTGCACCTCGGAGGTCTCGATCAGGATCATCTCGCCCTTGACGCCGCGAAGCTCCGGTTGCTCCTCGCGTGCGGCGATGCCGCGGCAGTCGATGACGAGACCGGGAAGCTCGGCGGCGGCGACGTCGCTGGAGAACTTGACGGTGCCGCCGGCGGCGCGGATCGCCGCATGCAGCTTCGGCAGCACCCGGCGCGGCTCGACATGGCCTTCATCCGGAAAGAACAATGCCTCGCGGAAGCGGCCGTCGAGCGAGGGCTCGAGCGCGGCGAGGGCGGCCGCGTCGAGCCGGCGATGGCCCCGCGTCATCCGCGCGAAACGCTCGAAATCGTTGCGCTCGCGCGGATGGGCGACGACGAGGGAGCCGTTGAACGGGGTGTCCGGGACCGCGCGCCGCCACAGATCGAGCGAGCGCAGGCCGAGCCGGGAGATCACGGGCTCGGCGATTTCGGACTCGCAAAAGGGCGCGAGCATGCCGCCGGCCCAATGGCTGGTGGATTCGGCCATCGCCGCGTCGGCGCGCTCGTGCAGCGTCACGGCGTGGCCGGCCTGCGCGAACAGCAGGGCCTGCCAGGCGCCCGCAATGCCCGCGCCGATGATCGATACCGGTGAATCCGGCCGCTTGGTCGTCTGCAACATCCCTGTCCCTTCGCCGGCATGACCCGGATCAGGTTCAAAGGGTCACCGCGGTCTCGGACATGCCGGTCTAGCATGGCCCGTTTAGCGGTATCTCAGCTCCTCCTCGGAGCACCCCTCGGAACGGACGGAATGTAGGCCTGTGGAGTGGGATGTCAATGTGCTCCCGCTCGTCATGCCCGGGCTTGTCCCGGGCATCCACGTTCCCTGATGCGGCCGGAACGTTCGTGGACGGCCGGGACAAGCCCGGCCATGACGGCGATCAGCGAGCGGGAACCTGCGCCCTGGCGTTGCGGACCTGCTGGGCGAGCTTGCGGTGCGGGGCGGGCGTGCCGAACAGCGGCTGCGGATTGCCGTTCGGCTCGAGCCAGACGTCGTTGCCGGCCGGCTGCATCGTCGCCTGCTGCTGCTCCAGGCGCTGCTTCTTGGCGACGTAGTAATAGCCGCCGGCGAAATAGCGCACCGCGCGGTCGTGGTCGCCATTGGCGGCGCGATAGGCGCCGGCGAGATATTTCACGGCATAGGTGAGATTGGTGTCGGGATCGCGCAGGCCATTGGCATCGCCGGTGTAGCCGAGCCCGCGCGCGGTCGCGAGCTTGATCTGCATCAGGCCGATGGTTCCGCCGCGGCCGACGAGGGCGGGCTGGTAGCGGCTCTCGCGCATGATCACGCGGTGCACGAGCGCCTCCGGCACGCCGTTGGCGCGCGCATGCGCCGCGACCATCTCGGCATAATCGGATTCGCCCGCCAAGGCTGATTGCGGCAATGTCCATGCGGCCGCGACCAATGCGGCAACACCCAAGATCTTCATGCGAGTTCCCTTGCTGGTCCTGAAACTGACCTGCGCCCAAGGCGGTTAAGGCGGCCGAACACGGCGATGATGTGGCCAAAGCCGGCCACGCGCGCCTCGCATGGAACCTATGCGGCGAGCCGCGACTGCTGCCACAGCGGCAATTGCATCCGCACGATCAGGCCGTGGGGGCAGCGGTCGTGCAGCGACAGCTCGCCGCCATGGGCGACCGCGATCGCGCGCGCGATCGACAGGCCGAGCCCGAAACCGGTGGAGTCGTCCATGGTGCGGGCGTCGTCGCCGCGCACGAACGGCTCCAGCATCTCCTGCTTGCGCGCGTCCGAAATGCCGGGGCCGTCGTCCTCGACGTCGATGACGAGCCGCGTGCCCCCGACGTCGAGACGGATCTTGACCTCGGCGCCGAAGCGCACCGCGTTCTCGACGAGATTGGTGACGCCGCGATGCAGATCGTCCGGCCGGGCGACCGCGGTCGCCGACGCCGGGCCCTCATAATGCACGAGATGGCCCATGTCGGCGAACTGGTCGGCGATCACCTGCAGCGTCGAGGCGATGTCGACCAGCGTTACCGCCTCGACCCTGCGGTCGTTGCGCAGGAGCGACAGCACGCTTTCCAGCATCGCGCGCATCTGGTCGAGATCGATCAGCATGCGCTTGCGATTGGTTTCGTCCTCGATGAACTCGGCGCGCAGGCGCAGCCGCGTGATCGGCGTGCGCAGATCGTGGCTGATCGCCGCCAGCATGCGGGTGCGATCCGACATCAGCCGGCCGATCCGCTCATGCATGCGGTTGAGCGCGCGCGCCACCGAGCGGATCTCCTCCGGGCCGCGTTCCGGCAGCGGATCCGCGGCGGACTCCAGGCTGAAATTCTCGGCGGCCCGCGCAAAGGACGACAGCGGCGCGGCGAGCGCATAGGCCGCCCACAGGCCGAGCGTGGTGACGCTGATCAGGATGAACAGCAGCGTGATCATCCACGGGCCACCCCAGATGCCCGGAGGGCGCCGGCCCTCCTCGACATGGCCCGCGATCCAGCTGCCGTCGGGCAGCCCGACCGCGACGCGATGGCTGCCGTTCTGCGGCGCCAGCGGGATCACCTTGTATTGCTGGCCCAGGTGACGGTGCATGCTGCGCAGATGCTCGCCGTCGCCGCCGCCGCCATCGATCGCCTCGGCCGGCGCCAGCATCGCGATCCCGGACTTCGGAAACGCCCGCAGGATGTCGGCGAGCAGGCGCGGCCGATCACCCGGCTCCGCGCTGTTGAGCAGCTGGGCCGCGTTCGCCAGCAAATGCGCGCTGTCGGGCGGCGGCGGCTCGCCGCGGTCCGGCCGGCCGATCAGGAAACTGGCGGTGAGGATCAGGTGCAGCGCGACGATCGACGCCACCACCAGCGCGGCGATCTGTCCGCCGATGCTCTTGAGATGGAAGAAACGGAACGGCGTCATGGTGGCCGCGCCGTCAGTTGCTCAGGGACGTCGTGACCGCCTCGGTTCTCGGCGTGAACAGATAGCCGCCGGAACGCACCGTCTTGATCAGGGTGGGGTCCTGCGGGTTCGGTTCGATCTTGCGGCGGATGCGGCTGACCAGCACGTCGATGGAACGCTCGAAGGAGCCGGTGTTGCGGCCCTGCGTGAGGTCGAGCAGGCTGTCGCGCGACAGCACGCGGCCGGGCCGCTCGCAGAACGTGCGCAGCAGGTCGAACTCCGCGCTGGTCACGGCGACGCGCGCGCCGTCCGGATTGCGCAATTCGCGCAGGCGCAGATCGATGCGCCAGCCCTCGAAGGCCAGCGTCGAGGCCCCCTCGATCGCGCTCGCCGCCTGAGCCGCGGCCTGGCGGCGCAGCACCGCGTTGATGCGGGCGAGCAGTTCGCGCGGGTTGAAGGGTTTCGGCAGATAGTCGTCCGCGCCCATCTCGAGGCCGACGATGCGATCGACGTCCTCGCCGCGCGCGGTCAGCATGATGATCGGCGTCTGCGCCTCGGAACGCACCTTGCGGCACAGGCTCAGTCCGTCCTCGCCGGGCAGCATGACGTCGAGAATGATGAGGTCGACCCTGTGATCGGCAAGCGCGCGCGACATCTCGCGCCCGTCGCTCACGGTGGTGACGTTGCAGGCGTTGTTGCGCAGGTATTTCGCAATCAACGTCCGGGTTTCGCGGTCGTCCTCGACGACCAGGATGTTGGGATTGGGAATGGCCATGCGCTTTGTTTGTCCAAGATTCGGGCCAAAAGGCGATGTTTTTTGTTTCATATTGTTTCCACGGGACGTGCCGCAATACAGGGCAATGCACGGGTGGAAAAGCGGCAAGGTCTCGTTAACGCCGTTAACCATAGCGTGGTCTCGCCAAGCGATAAATCCCCCGAGACCACGGAGCCATCATGACATCGATTTCGGCGGCCTCCGCCGGTAACTACCAGTCGCCGCTGCAAAGGCTGCAGCAGGAATTGCAGTCGGAAGTGTCGGCCGGCACGATCTCGTCGTCGGACCAGTCGGCGCTCTCCACGGCTTTGACCGACATCGACACGGCGCTCCAGCAGAGCCGCGCGAGCGACCAGTCGAGCGGCACGCGTCCCTCCAAGGACGATCTCGATGCGAAGATCGACGACCTCATTTCCAGCGAGGTCTCGAACGGCACGCTGACCTCGGACCAGGCCACGGCGCTGAAAGGCGTGTTCCAGTCCGCCTTCGCCAACGGTCCCGGCGGCGCCGGAGGAGCAGGCGGTCCGCCGCCGGATGCGAGCTCCTCGGATTCGTCGGCGACGGATTCGACCAGCAGCACGTCGAGCGACAGCACGACGGCGGAGATCCTCGCGCAATTCCTCCAGGCGCTGCAGCAGTCGCAATCGTCCTATTCGTCCTATGGCGCCAGCGGCACCGCATCCGCGTCGGGCAACTCGGACTTCTCCGCATTGCTGATCGACTACAAGAGCTGACCCGCGCCTGCGAGGTCGGCACCTTCCCCGCCGCGATCGTGCTTCACCCAGGGCGCAGGATCGTCGGCGGGGAAGCGTGCGACCAACGTTCCGTCGTCACACAGGAACCACGTCACGATGCCGCATCGCATCGTGCAACGAAATCGTCGAAGCCCGGGAACTGCCGGTCTGCGGCGCTGTTCTCTCCGCACAAGTTATTTGCTGAAGGAGAGGACGACAATGTTGAAGACATCACTCGCCGCCGGTCTTGCCGGTACCGCCCTGTTCGCGACCGTCGCGTTTGCGCAGTCGCCGACCACCACCACCGATCGCGCTGCACCCCCGGCGGCCGCAACGACCGTGAGCACGACCGCTTCGGGCCAGTGGCGCACGTCCAAGATGGACGGCCTCAAGGTCTACAACGCCGCCAATGAGAACATCGGCTCGGTCAGCGACCTCCTGATCGACCAGAGCGGCAACGTCAAGATTGCCGTGATCGGCGTCGGCGGCTTCCTCGGCATGGGCGAGCATCTCGTCGCAGTGCCCTTCGAGAAGCTGAAGTTCGTCAACCAGCCGGTCTCGTCCACCACCGCCACCAACACCGCGCGCCCCGCCACGACCACCACGACGGGCGCGGCGACTGGTACGGAAAAGACGACCACCACCACCACGATGACCTCGTCGTCGTCCAAGTGGTATCCGGACCACGCCGTGTTCAACGCGACCAAGGATGAGCTGAAGAACATGCCCGAGTTCAAGTACTCGGAGTAACGCAACTCTCGCGGTCTCAAACGAAGCGCGCCCGGTTTTCACCGGGCGCGCTGTCGTGTCTTTCGTTGGCCGTCATGGCGGGCTTTTGCGACGAAGCAATCCGGAGTGTTTCGGCAGTGGGATTCCGGATGGCTTCGCTTCGCCCGCGATGACTGTCAATGCACCGTCAATGCACCTGCCTCACTTCACCAGCGGGCAGCCGCCCTTGTCCAGCGGGCGGAAGGCTTCGTCGCCGGGCACGGTGGCGATCAGCTTGTAGAGGTCCCACTCGCCCTTGGACTCCTCGGGCTTCTTCACCTCGAACAGATACATGTCGTGGACCATGCGGCCGTCGATGCGGATCTTGCCGTTCCTGGCGAAGAAGTCGTTGACCGGCGTGGCGCGCATCTGCGCCATCACCTTCGGCGCCTCGTCGGTCTTGATGGCTTCGATCGCCTTCAGATAGTGCATGGTCGCCGAATAGAGCCCGGCCTGGATCATGGTCGGCATGTGACCGACCTTCTCGTTGAAGCGCTTGGAGAAGGCGCGCGTTTCCTCGTTCGTGTCCCAGTAGAAAGCATCCGTCATGATCAGGCCTTGCGTCGCCTTGATGCCGAGCGAGTGAACGTCGGTGATCTCCATGAGCAGAGCGATCATCTTCTGACCGCCCTGCGTCAGGCCGAACTCGGCCGCCTGCTTCAACGCATTGGTGGTGTCGCCACCGGCATTCGCCAGCGCGACAACCTTGGCCTTGGAGGCTTGCGCCTGCAGCAGGAAGGAGGAGAAGTCCGATGAATTGAGCGGATGGCGGACCTCGCCGAGCACCTTGCCGCCGCTCTCCTTCACCACGTTGGCGGCGTCGCGCTGCAGGGCCATGCCGAAGGCGTAGTCGGCCGTGAGGAAGTACCAGGTGTCCTCGCCGCGCTTGACCATCGCCTTGCCGGCGACGTTGGACAGCGCGTAGGTGTCGTAGGTCCAGTGCACGGTGTTGGGCGAGCACTGGCTGCCGGTGATATCGGACGAGCCGCCGCCGGAGTTGATGTGGATCTTGTTCTTCTCGCGGGTCAGCGCCGAGACCGGCAGCGCCACCGAGGAGGTCGGTACGTCGAAGATCGCATCGACCTTGTCGTTGTCGTACCAGTTCCGCGCGATGTTGACGCCGACATCCGGCTTGTTCTGGTGATCGGCGGCGACCACCTGCACGGGCTTGCCGGCGACCTTGGCGCCGTAATCGGCGACGGCCATCTCGACGGCGGCGAGCGAGCCCTTGCCGGTCGCGTCCGCATAGAGGCTCGACATGTCGGTGAGCACGCCGATCTTCACGACGTCGTCGGAGATCTGCGCCTGCGCAGCGCCGGACGTGGCGGCGAGGGCAAGACCGGCCGCGACCGCGGCGATGAGTTTTTGCATGGTTGTTCTCCCTGTGTGTTGTTGTTCGGGCTTTGTTGGCGGGAGCGTTGTAGCGACATTCCGTTGCGGGAGGTAAGCAAAAGATGCGTCGGGTGTGGAGAAAAAAGCAGGCGGCGGTTCCGTCCGCGGCTGCGGTCATGCTTCCGGAAAGAGACCCCTCGTCCGGCGCTTCGCGTCGCCTTCTGCCACAAGGGGAGAAGGAAGAGGGCGGCCCCCGCGTGCCGGGGAGCTACATCCCCGAGAGCTTGGTCACGTAGACATTCAGCGAGCCGCCGGCTTCGGCGACGATCCGCAGCGTCTTCGTGTCGAAGGCAATCTCGGCCAGTGCGATGTTGTCGATCTTCGCGTCGACCTTGACGCCGTCCTCGCTCTTCTGGAAGTCGGCGATGACGGCGGCGATCTTGTCGCGGGCGTTGGCGGTGATCGGCTTCAGATCCAGCGTCGCTTTTTGCACCAGCGTCTGCTGCAGCTGCGGCACCACCGCACGTGCGGCGGCCCCGAGCAGGCCGAATGCCGCCTCGGACTCCACCGCGAGCTGGATATCGGCCAAGCGCAGCGTCTGCTGCGCCTGGTCCAGCATCGGCCGGCCCCAGATGTGCACGTTGGCCTCGGCGCCGAGACCGAACCAGCTCTTCTTCTCCTTGGCGCGCACCAGCAGCGAGATCAGGAGCCGCTCGCCTGACGGGACCACATTGACGCTCTTGACGGTGACATCGACCGGACCCGACCCGTCCTCGGGATAGGTGTGGCCGACCATCTGCGCCGCGATCAGCTTGTTGATCTCGGTGAAGGGCACGTCGATCGGAACGGCGATGTTCACGCCGGTGCCGGTCGGCGGCACGATCGAGATCTTCTCGGGGAAGGGGCAGTCCGGCTTGGTGGGGGTCGAGGTCACGCGCGTCTCGGCCTCGAGGCCGAGCAGCAGCGTCACCGCCTGGCTGTCGACGCGCGGCTGTGCCGCAATCGCGCGGGTCGGCTTCATCTCGAGCCACAGCGGCGGCAGCGCGGCCGAGGCGCCGGTGCCCTGCAGCGGGATCGAACGGCAGGCCTTGGTCCATTGCAGCTTCGCATTCTCGCGCAGCGAGGGATCGTTGCGGATGCGCTCGGACACGACGTTGATCTGCTCGCCGACGGTCTTGTCGATCAGCGGCTTCACCTGCGCCGGTACGTTGACCTTGGCGCCCGCGACATTGAGGTTGGTGTCGCCCAGATTGACCTGCGCACCGAGATTGGGTTCGAGACGCCAATTGGCCGCGATCTTGGGCCGCGAGGTGACGATCACGTTGCCCTTGATCTCGGCGCTGGCATTCAGGTTCTTGATGTTGACCGCGCCGATGCGCTTGGCGGCGTCGCCTCCGAGCACGCTGCCGAGGGCCTCTCCGAGCGCCCCGGTGGCCTTCGACGACAGCGATCCCGTCACGTTCAGCCGGCCGGAGAGTGGCGTCGAGATCGTCAGCACGTCCTTGTCGCCGGCCGCGGCCATCGGGCCGCGCACGGCGGACCAGCCGATGTCGGCGTCCTGCAGGATCTGGGAAATCGGATTCTCGGCCTTGCCCGCGAAGTTGCGCGGCGCGGCCTTTTCGGCCTGTTCGCGGATCGCCGACAGCGCGATGGCAACCGGCGCCACCACGATCGAACTCTTCGAGGCCGGCGGAAGCGGCGGCAATTGCGCGACGGGAGGCGCGGTGTTCGTCGCGCGCGGCGACAACCAGTCCATGGCCTTCAGGCTGACGAAAAACGACGTCGCGATCACCGCAAGGGCAATCAGGACAGTCTTCACATTCAGCGTCAGTCGCATCACTCCCCCGGGCCGCCCGGCCGGAAATCCTACAGGGCCGACGACACCGGCGCTAGAGCGCAGCGATGGGGTGGAATTGCGGCGAACAGGTTAACGCTTGTAACCGGTCGGTCGCCGTGGCGCTAGCCACGCCTGGGGCGGCGGACGGCCCTCACATTGCCGCGAGGGCCACCTCCGCAATAGAAGCGGTCGCCGCCATCGGACTCCAGGCCCGACACCATCGTGCCCGCCGGCAGGTCGATCTGCTCCAGCACCTTGCCGGTGTCGGGATCGATCCGCCTGAGATCGCTGTCTTCGCCTTCCCAGGTGCCGTGCCAGAGCTCGCCGTCGACCCAGGTGACGCCGGTCACGAAGCGCCTGCTTTCGATCGTGCGCAGGATCTTCCCCGTCTCTGGATCGACCTGGTGAATCTTCCGCTCGCGATACTGGCCGACCCAGAGCGAGCCTTCCGCCCAGGCCATGCCGGAATCGCCGCCGCCGCCCGGTGCCGGAATCGTCGAGAGCACCTTTCCGGTCGCGACGTCGATTTTCTGGATGCGATCCTCCGCGATCTGGAACAGGTGACGGCCGTCGAACGCCGTTCCGGCATGAGCGGCAACCTCGATGGCGCGCGTGACGGTGCCGCTGGCCGGATCGACCGCGTTCAGGCGGTCGCCCGATGCGAACCAGACCTCCTTGCCGTCATAGGTCACGCCATGCACGGCTTCGACGCCGGCAAACGGGCCATACTCCCTGACGATCTCCGCGGGCGAACGTTTCATCTGCGTGTTGTCCTTCTGGTCCGTTCATCCTACGACTTCAGGAGCGGGGCGGGGAGTAACAAGCCTGTCGGGAAACCGGGGACGGGCGGTGTCATCCAGCGCCGCGCGCGCCCATGTCCGAACGACTGCACCTTGTTCGCACGCTGCAGCTCGTCGAGGTTTCGCTGCACCGTCCGCGCGCTCGTCCCGAGCGCCAGCGCGAGCGCCGAACTCGACCAGGGCTCGCCGTCGGAAAGGACCGCGAGCAGGTTGGCGTGCTTTTCCTCGGCGGGCTGCGCCAGGACGAGCACATCGCGTGTGCCGCGCGGTACGAGCACGAAGCCGCGCTGGGTTGCGCGACAATCGGCAACGGGCGCGAGCTTGGTGCGCAACCGCCCGATCTCGACGCGCAGCCGCGCGCGATGGGAGTCGTCGACGTGTTTCGCCTGAAACGCGCCGGCGATCAGCGTCTCGCGCGCGACATCGGACGGCCAACCCTCGGCAAGCAGGCGCGCCAGCGCGAACAGGACCGGACGCGTTCCCAGCGGCACGATCACGCCGTTCCGGCGAACGGCGTGTTGGAACGTGTCGACGACGAAAGCCTTCGACGTGGCGAGCGCTTCGACCTCGTCCAGCAGCAACGGACGCTCGGCGCCGCGCGCGATCAGCCGTGCCGCCGGCGCATCCAGCAC
>VYLE01000284.1_pt1 | contig 37185 bp, 38 predicted proteins | sample 5114391 | NCBI WGS metagenome assembly VYLE01 (sample SAMN12291771, study PRJNA351875) | freshwater metagenome | isolation source: freshwater lake | place: USA: Michigan, Kent Lake | collected 2013-08-15
CGCAGCATGCTCCGGCGACGCCGCCAACTCGGCCAGCCGCACCAGCGCCGCCTGCCCGGGCTTGCCCCAGCGTTCCAGCGCGGCAAGGTCCAAATCCTGCGCCGGGACGGCCCCGCCGTCATAGCGCGCCATCTGCGACCGGGCCGAAATCGCCTCGGCATTAATCAGCGGCGTCAACCACAGCGCCGCCAGCAGCACGACCAGCGGCGGCAGCGCCCGGTTGGCCCGGCGCAGCCGCATCGCCCAGCCTGCCCCCCGCAGCACCGCCGCCAGATAGGCCAATCCGTAGCCCGCAGCCGCCAGCACGGCCAGCGCGGCGAACACCCGCTCCGGCGTCCAGCCATGCTGTCCCACCCGCTCGGCCAGCGCGATGCCCGCCAGCGCCACGGGCAAGGGCAAAAGCCCCGCCATAACCCGCGCCGCGATCTGCAGGACCGGGCTGCCGCTTTCCTCCTCGGGCGACTGGTCGATCACCACGGCGATCAGCCCCGCCACCGCCACCGCCAGCGCCAGCAGGACGCCGGTCGCCGACACGCCCCCCGGCAGTTGCGACAGTCCGCGCATCGGCAGCGCGACAAGGAACAGGATCATCACCGTCAACATTGGCAGCACCAGCAGCCGCAGCAATCGCAGGATGACTTGCGGCGACAGAAGGTCCGACAACTCCCATGCCACGGCCAGACCCACGCCCAGCATCGCCCCCGTCGCCATCCCCGGCAGCGGGCCGCCTTCGATCATCACCCAATCGAGGAATCCCAACCCCACCAGCCCCAGCGCCGCATCCGCCAGCCAGATCACCGCCCAGACCAGCCCGGCAAAGATCAAGCCCGCCGTCGCCCGTACCGCCAGTTGCCAGCTTGCCGTGAACAGCGCCGGATAGGCCGTGCCGCCCGTACTGCCCAGCGCCGTTAGATAGGGCAAAGGCAGCGTCGCGATCAGGAACCCTGCGATCCAGTGCAGCCCTTGCATCCGTACCGCGGCGGGCATCTCATAGCGCAGCGCCACCAATGCGATCAGCACGGCCACCAGCGCCGCCAGAGGGGCAGCCAGCGCCGCCGCGCGGCGCAGGCGCAACGGACCCGCCATCGCCAAAACCGCCCCAAAGAAGACCAGCGCAAAGGTGGACAGCGGCAGATGCAGCCGCTCGGTCAGGCTGCCGCGCAGGGCGGCATCCTCCAGCATCCAAAGGGACAGCCCCGCAACGGCCCCCGTCAGCGCGAGAAGCCCGCGCCTCAACGTCAGGATGTCCATGGCCCCTCCGTCCCCGCCAAAGGCGGGTATCCCCCGTCACGGCCCAACTTGCGCAGGCCTTTCCCCAAGCGGCAGGCTAGCCTGCACGCCCGTGCGCGCAAAGGAAAAAACCCACGCCTATGCCGAAGAGTGACGTGGCACGGTGATCAGAAATCGGTCGGCGCGCCGCCTTCCTGTTTGCGGCGGGCGACGAAGCGGCGCAGGTCTTCCTGATGGTTGTCGTTCATCGCCGGGGCCTCGAATTCCGCAAGGATCTGCTTGTAGATCCGGTGCGCCCGCTCTGGCGTCCAGACCGACCCGTCGATCTGCCAGGCCTCGTAGTTGCGCCAGTCGCTGACGAAGGGCGCGTAGAAGGCGGTGGTATAGCGTTCCTGCGTGTGCTGGCAGCCGAAGTAATGCCCGTTCGGCCCCACTTCCTTGATGGCATCGAAAGCGATGTCATCCTCCGTGGTGGCGAAGGTCGCCTCCTCGAAATAGCGCTGGATCATCTGCAGCACTTCGCAATCCATCACGAATTTCTCAGGCGAGGCGATCAACCCGCCCTCAAGCCAGCCTGCCGCGTGATAGACCATGTTGGTGCGCGACTGCACCGCCGCCCAGAGGCTGTTCGACGTCTCCCACATCGCCTGACCGTCCGGCACGTTCGCGGCGCAGACGCCCGAGGACCGCATCGGCAGCTTGTAGTACCGCACCAACTGCCCGGTCATCTGCGTGGCGCGCATGTATTCCGGCGTCCCGAAAGCGGGTGCGCCCGACTTCATGTCCACATTCGACGTAAAGGTCCCGATCGCCACCGGGCAGCCCGGCGCGATGTATTGCAACAGCGCAATCGCCGCCAGCGCTTCGGCCAAAGACAGGGCCACCGCCCCAGCCATCGTCACCGGCGCCATCGCACCCGCCAGCGTGAAGGGCGTCACCACCACGGGCTGCCCCCGCTTGGCCAGACGCATCGCGCCATCCAGCATCGGGAAGTCATGCTTCAGCGGGCTAACCGAGTTGATGTTGGTGTACATCCGCGGTTTGGCCTGAAACTCCTCTTCCGTCAGGCCGCCCGCGATGCGGGTCATCTCCATGACGTCTTCCACCCGCTCAGCGCCAAGGGAATAGGCATGCACGACCTTGTCCGTCAGGGTCAGCTTTTCATAAAGGCAGTCGAGGTGGCGGACCGACGGGTGAATGTCGATCGGCTCCACCGGATAGCCGCCCGCGATATGAATGCAGTTGAAATACTGCGTCAGCTTCATGAATTCCTTGAACGTCTCGAAATCCCCGGACCGCTTGCCGCGCTCCAGATCCCACGCATTGGGCGGGGACGAGACGTTGACGAACACCATGTGCTTGCCGCCGATGATCAATTCCCGATCCGGGTTGCGCGGCGTGATGGTGAATTCGGACGGCGCATGCGACAGCATCTCCATCACGAAGGCTTCGTCCATCTTCACATTGGTGCCCGTCACCTTGCAGCCCGCGCGCTTCAGATGCGCCACGGCGTCGGGGTTCAGGAATTCGATGCCGATCTCGCTCAGGATGCGCATCGCGCCCCTGTGGATGCGCTGCACGCCCTCGGCATCCAGCGGCTCCACCGGCGCATCGGGGTTCACCGGAATGCGCCACGGCATCTGGTCGATGACAGCCGTGCCCGCGCGCTGCTTGTTTCCCGCCCGTCCCCCGGCGCGGCGCTTGCGTGGCTCTTCGTTCATACCATACCTCCGTCCGGCGTCATGCACGCCCCGTGGCGTGCAGGATGACGAAGGCAGGGGGCAAAAGACACTCTGCCCACGACGCATTCATGTCGTTTTTCGATGGACCCCTGCCCCGTCAGGCAGCGAGGCTGTCGATCCAATCCCCCAGATGCGCGATATCGGGCAGCACCGCATCCGCATGGGGGGCCAGTTCCGCCGCCCCCGCGATGCCCGTCAGCACGGCCACGGCGCGCATGCCCGCCCGCCGCCCCGCCTCAAGGTCATGGCGGCTGTCGCCCACCATCACCACCCGCGCCGGATCAAGCCCGTGCTGGCGCGCGAAGGCCGCGCACATGCCCGGCCCCGGCTTTGGCCCATGACCGCTGTCATAGCCCGCCACGTAATCGAACAGCTCGGTGATCCCATGCGCCTCCAGATGCGCCCGCGCCGCCTCTTCGTTGTCGTTGGTGGCCAACCCGATCCGCAGCCCGCGCCCCCGCAGGGCACTCAACACCTCGGCAAGATCGACGGCGGGCAGCATCGGCGCGCCTTCCGCCATACGGTTCAGCCGATCCTCAAGGTCCTCGGCGGCGACACCCGGCAGGACCGTCGCCAGATCGCGCGCGATCTCGGTCGGCGTCCCGGCAATCACGATGCTATCGGCCGCGAACCGCCGCGCCCCGGGATCGAAGCCGATCGCCGCGCCCAGCGTGCCCGCCGCGATACCCGTCTCGCCCGCCAGCACCTCCACCAGCTGCGCCGCCCAGGCGCCCCAGCTGGCCCGGAAATCGAACAGCGTTCCGTCCTTGTCGAAAATCACGCCGTCGATCATCACGTTTCCTTTCTACTGGTCTGCGCCCGACTGTGGCCACAGCTGCGCGGGATTGCAATCAACTCCACGTCATCGCCGGACTGTCAGGTCCAATGCGGCAGCGCGCCCCCCGGCAGGGCCGCCCGCGCCTGCATGGGCAGGCCGTAATCCAGCCCCGCCGCATCGCAAAAGCCGACGATCCATGCATCGTCTTGCAGCAGGAAATCCAGAACCGCGCCCAAAAACGCAGGCTCGCCCGCCGCCGCCGCCACTTGCGTGGCCGAGGCCCCGGTCGCGCCAAGGAACAGCGGGAAAAGCTCTTCCTGCCCTGCCAGCCAACCCAGCGCCTGCAGCGCCACCGTCTCTGCCCGTTCCGCCTTCATCCAGCCCTCCCTATCCCGCACCAGCATCACAGAATGATGAAACTTGCCATCAATATGGAAAGCTTTCGTTAACGAATTGGTAAGGGTTCCTCCACCACACTCGCCTCGTGCTCGGGCAGATGCCCGGTAAAGGGGTGGTCGGGCGGAAGATGGCGGCGCGGATTCTGATCGTAGACGACGTGGCGACCAACCGCATCGTCCTGAAGGTGCGTCTCGCCTCGGTCTGCCACGACACGGTCATGGCGGGCGACGGCCGCTCTGCCCTGCTCCTCGTGCAAAGCTGCGCGCCTGATCTCGTGTTGCTCGACCTCAACCTGCCGGACATGGATGGCTGTGCCGTCCTGCGCAGCTTGCGCGCCGACCCGGCGACGCGCGACCTTCCGGTGATCGTGCATACCGCCTCCACCTCGGCCAGCGCCCGCTTCGCCGCCTTCGAGGCCGGGGCCGATGACGTGCTGACCAAACCGGTGGATGACCACCTCCTCCTCGCCCGCATCCGCAGCCTTCTCCGGCGGCGCGAACCGACCGATGCCGCCACCCCGCCGGAGTTTACCCTGCAGGAAACCGGCACGCCTTTCGACTGGCCCGGGCTGATCGCCCTCACCGGTTTCGCGCCCCGGCGCGGCCAGTCGCTGCGGGCCGATCTCGCGCCGCTGATGCCGCATCAGATCGCGCTTTGGGACCGCGAGATGGCGCTGGCCGCCGATGCGCCCACCCCGTCCGCCCTGCCGGATGCGCTGCTGATCGATGCCACGGGCGGCGACGGGGCCGAGGATCGCACCACCCCCGCCCTGCGCCTGCTGACCGAACTGCGCGCCACACCCGCGCTGCGGCATGCGGGCCTTGCCTTGCTGGCCGCCACCCCTTCGGCGGCGGCGATGGCCTATGACCTCGGCGTGGACGAGGCGATCGTCCTCGGCTCCCCCGCGCCTGAAATCGCGCATCGCCTGCACGGGCTGATCGGGCGGGGCCGCGCAGCCGCCTCGCGTCGCAGCGCGCTGCGCGACAATATCCGCCTTGCCCTGACCGATCCGCTGACCGGCCTCTTCAACCGCCGTTACGCGCTGCGCCGCATGGGCGAAATGGCGGTGGACGCCGCGCTGCGCGGGGCGGGGCTGGCGGTGATGATCGTGGATATCGACCGTTTCAAGGCGGTGAACGACCGCCACGGCCATGCCACTGGCGATGCCGTGCTGGTCGAGGTGTCGGCCCGCCTGCGGGCCCATCTGGGCGATGGCGACCTTCTGGCCCGCATCGGCGGCGAGGAATTCCTCATCGCCCTCTCCCGCCGCTCCGCGCCCGAGGCGCAGGCGCTGGCCCACCGCCTCTGCGCCGCGGTCAGCGACCGGCCCGTGACCCTGCCGCTGCAGGCCCCCGGACAGGCTGAGGTGTCGGTCTCCATCTCTATCGGTGTTGCCATGGCGCGCCCCGGCACCCTGCCCGACGAGGCGATGGAAAGCGCCGACCGCGCGCTGCTCGCAGCCAAGACGCAAGGCCGCAACCGCGTGATCATGGGCACATCGGCGGCCTAGCCGCCCTGCTGCCCGTCGTCAGACCGACCCTTGTCGCGCCCGCCATCCCGCGACCCGCGACGCAGCCGTTCCTCCAGCCGGTCGGCAAAGGCCTGCCGCGCCTCGGGCGTCATCGCCGCCAACCGCTGCAACAGCAACTCCTGCCCCAGATCGACCCGCTCCTGCATCCGCGCGCGCTGCCCCGCCAGCGCCTGCCGCATGGCCTCCGGATCGAAGGGTTCTGCGCGCAGCAGGCCAAGAAGGGTTTTGAACTCCGCCCGCATGCTGCGGCGCATCTCTCGCATCTCGGGCATCTGCGCCACGAACTCCCGCCGCAGCGCGTCCCGGTCCTCGGGCGACAGTGCCTCGGTGAACGGACCAAGGTCCAGATCGCGCACCATCCGCTCGCGCGGGCCACCGTCGCGCAGGATCGCCCCCGCGACCAGCCCCACCACCAGCAGGTTCAGCGCCACCGAAATCCCGAGCGCGATCCGCAACCCCCGCAATGATTTCTGCGGCGGCGCAGGCGGCACAGGCGGTTGGCTCATGTCTTGCAGCGGATCAGCCATCGCTCAATTCCCTTCCAGCAGCCCGTCGATGCCGGGGATCAGTTCCACAGTCTCCAGCGGCGCGCCCAGCACCACCTCGTCAAGCCCCGCCAAACCGACAGGCTGCACAAGGCCGAGGAACAGCCCCGTCACCGCCGCCGTGCCCATCCCGGCCAGCGCCCCGGTCCCGCCCAGCGCCCAGACCAGCCGCGACCAGAGCCCCGGCCCGCGCAGGCGCGGACCCGGGGCCTGCATCGCCATCCGCGGCTGCTCGGCCAGCGCATCTGCCAGCACCCGCGCCATCAGCGCCTCGGACGGGGCGGAACGCGCGGAACGCGCCACGGCGAACAGATCGTCCAGCCCCGCCTCCACCTGCCCATCCTTGCGCCGCATCCCGTCATTCCCCGTCGTCATAGCCCAGCTCCTCGCGCCGCCCCGACAGGATCGCCGTCAGCGCCCGTTTGGCGCGGGCGGTCAGACTTTCCACCGCCTCCACGCCGATGTCCATCACGGCGGCGATCTCGGGATTGCCCAGCCCCTCGATGTGCCGCAGCACCACAGCCTGACGCTGCCGCTCCGGCAGGGCGTCCAGCGCCGCCTGCAAGGCGCCCATCCGATCGGCCTCCATCATCCCGGCCTCGGCGCCCTTCGCGCCGTCCGGCACCTCCGGCGCCTCATCCAGCGCCGCCGCCGGACGGCGCTTGCGCGCGCGCAGCCGGTCGGTGCAGAGGTTCGTCACCACGCGATAAAGCCATGTCGACACCTGCGCCTCGCCCGCCCGCCAGCCGGGCGCTGCGCGCCACAGCCGCAGCATCGCCTCCTGCGCCACATCCTCGGCTTCGGCCCCGTCGCCCAAAAGACGCGCTGCATAGCCCAGAACCCGCGGCACAAGCCGCTGCGTCAGAACCCGCGCCGCAACCGGGTCACCGGCGGCATAGCGCGCCAGCACCGCCTCGTCCGAGGCGGCGGCCATCGCTTCGGCCTGCATGTCGCGGGGCATGTCCATCCTGCCTCGGGCTTAGCCTGTCACACGCTCTGCTGCAAATCCCGCGCGCCACATCGGGCGCGCGGGACCCCTTGACCCTTACTGATCGTGGCCGCCGAACCAGCCGCCATGACCGCCGCGCCCATGGCTCCGGCCTTCGCCGCGCCCGCCGCGCATCTCGGCCATCATTGCGCGCCCGGCCTCAATCTCGGCCTCGCTCAGGGCTCCATCGCCATCGGCATCCAGACGTTCGAACATCCGCGCGGGCGCAGGGCGGACCGACAATTCCGCCACCGTCAGCATCCCGTCACCGTCGGCATCATGCCGTTTCACCATCTGCGCTGCCTGCGCCTCGGCCCGCGCCTGCATCCGCGCCATGGTCATCGCGGCAAGTTCCGCCGCCGACAGCTTGCCATCTTTGTCGGCATCCGCTGCCGTCACCTCGGCGGCGCGATAGGCCTCCATCTCCTCGGCGGTCAGCTTGCCGTCCTTGTCGGCATCCGCTGCCGCGAAATCCAGACCGGCCAGCGGGCCGCCAGCCCCCATGCCGCCCCCCATCCGATCGGCCAGCGCCGCCGTCGACATCGCAGCCCCCGTCAGGGTGGCCAGTGCCAGAACCGTCATCGCGTTGCGCATCTTCGTCATCACGTCTCTCCTGATGTCGGGCGGCGGCATCCATGCCCCGTCCTTCTGAACGTCAAACGCTCCCACCCGCGCTTTCCGTCGCAGTCACGCGCAAAATCTCGCCGAACCCGCACGAACCGCCGCGATGCGGCGATCCGTCCCCTCCCCCCGGCAGGGGGCCATGCGCTACCAAGGCGCCTTGGGCCGTCCCTGGCCCTTTGGTGACCCGCATGCCCGACGGACATTTCCAGCACCACGAGGTGCGCGACGACCTGCGCGAAGACCGCCCGCTCCGTCAGGCGATGCTGCGCGGCTGGCGGCGGCGCTGCCCTTGCTGCGGCGCGGGCCCGATGCTGCGCGGCTATCTCAAGGTCCGGGAAAGCTGCCCGGTCTGCGGCGAGGCGTTCCACCACCAGCGCGCCGATGACGGCCCTGCCTATCTGACGATCCTGATCGTGGGCCATCTGATGGCGCCGATCATCCTTTGGGCCTTCACGACATGGCGGCCCGACCCGCTCATCCTCGCCTCGATCTTTTCGGTGGGCACGGTGGCGCTCTCGCTCTACCTTCTGCCACGGCTGAAGGGGGCCTTGGTGGCGGTGCAATGGGCGAAACGGATGCACGGGTTCGGGGGCAGACGGTGAACGACGCGCAAGCGGCAGAGCCGATCCGCCCTGCCGCGACGACTGTTCTGCTCCGCCGCACGGCCAAGGGGCCACAGGTCCTCATGGGCCAGCGCGGCGCGGGCGCGGCCTTCATGCCCTCGAAATACGTCTTTCCGGGCGGCGGCGTGGACGCGTCCGATCACCGCCCGCTCACGCCCGGCCTCTTGGGCGATCCCTGCCTCGACCGGCTTGCCCAGCGCCTGCCGGACCCCGCACCGTCGCCCGCCGCCCTCGCCACCGCTGCCCTGCGCGAATTGCACGAGGAAACTGGGCTGACCCTCGCCCCCGCTGCTGCCCCGGCGCTGCGCTTCATCTTCCGCGCGATCACCCCACCGGGGCGCTCCCGCCGCTTCGACGCGCGATTCTTCCTGATCGAGGCCGACCGCATCGCCGGCGACCCGGACGATTTCTCGGCCGCCTCCGACGAACTCTCCCACCTGCACTGGATCGGCACGGGCGAGGCGCGCGCCCTCGACCTTCCCTTTATCACAGAGGTGGTGCTGGCCGAGATCACGGCGCTCGCTGCAGGCCATCCCGACGAAGGCGTGCCCTTCTTCGACAATTCCGGCCCCGTCCCTACCTTTCGCCGCCTGCGCTGACCCCCAACGATCCCACCACGCCAGATCGCGGCAGGCCCGGCCCACCCCAGCATCCTGCCAAGTCCCGCCCCTTCATCTTGGCCCAAATACTCAAATCCCCGGCGGCCGTCCCGAACCGTGGCTGGGCATAGGGCGCAAAGGGGGGTGCGGGGGGACGATTGTCCCCCCGCCCTGACCCCGCCGCCAGACATGCCCGGCAGGATCAGAGGGGGGCAGGATCGTCCGACCAACCCTCAAGCACCGCCACCCGCCCCTCGCGCCGCAGCCGCCATGCCGCAGGCCCCGCGCCCCGCGCGCGTTCCCGCTCCAGCCGCCAGACCGAACCCCGCTCCTCCAGCAGCGAGGATGCCGCCGGCAAGGGCCCCATCCGCCAGCGGCTTTCCACCCCCGCCGCGCCCGCCTCGCCCCCCGTCAGCATCACGCCCAAGGGCACGATCCCGCGCCCGGCATGATGCGCCGCCTCCGCCCCCGCCTCGGCGGCCAGTTGCAGCCGCCGCACCGGCGTCAGCCCGGGCGCGGCAGGCACCTCCGCCACGACCAGAGGCACCGAGCCCGACCGCAACCCCTCTTCCATCGCCCAGAGGATGTCCTCCGGCCGCCGCGCCCGTGCGCAGATCAGCCGCGCCGGATCGGCCAAGGCCGCCACCCCGTCGGGATAAAGCCGCTCCGCCTGCCAGCCGGGCGTGATCCACAGCACCGGACCTGCGCATTCCGCCATCACCTGCACCGCCAGCGCCACGCGCGACGGACCGCGGAATTCATGCAGCCGCCCGCGCGCCAGCCCGATGCCTGCCGCCGCCCCGCCGGGCATCGGCACCATCCCGCGCGGACGCGGCCCATGATCGGAAAGAAGCGACAGACTCATGCCCAAGACTCTAGCATGTTCACTTTTTGTTCTCAATCCGCGCCGACAGCCCCCTTGCCCCCGCCCCGGCCCCCGCTAGGCTGCATCGCGGAACGGAAGGACAGCATCGATGAAACAGATCCGCCTCGGTCAGACCGATCTCATGGTTTCCACCCTCTGCCTCGGCACCATGACCTGGGGCACCCAGAACAGCGAAGCCGAAGGCCATGCCCAGATGGACATGGCGCTCGACCACGGCTGCACCTTCTGGGACACGGCGGAAATGTATCCCGTCAACCCCGTCGCCGCCGAAACCGTGGGCCGCACGGAAGAAATCATCGGCACATGGCTCGCCTCCCGTGGTGGGCGCGACCGGATCGTGCTGGCGACCAAGATCACCGGCGAAGGGCAAAAGGCCGTCCGCGACGGCGCGCTCATCACCGGGGCCACGATGCGCGCCGCGGTCGATGCCTCGCTGAAACGGCTCCAGACCGATGTGATCGACCTCTACCAGTTGCACTGGCCCAATCGCGGCAGCTATCACTTCCGCCAGATTTGGGACTTCGACCCCCGCCCGCTCGACAAGGCCGAGGTGACGGCCCACATGCTCGACATCCTCACCACTGCGGATGACCTGATCCGCGCGGGCAAGATCCGCCACATCGCGCTGTCGAACGATTCCGTCTGGGGCACCGCCCGCTGGCTGCATCTGGCCGAAATCCATAACCTGCCCCGCATGGCCTGCGTGCAGAACGAATACTCCCTCCTCTGCCGCCAGTTCGACAGCGACTGGGCAGAGCTTTCGGTGGCCGAGAACTTCCCCCTTCTCGCCTTCTCCCCCCTCGCCACGGGGCTGCTCACCGGGAAATATGCGGGCGACGTCATCCCCGACGGATCGCGCCGCAGCTTGAACCCGCTGCTCGGCGGCCGCGTGACGGCGCAGGTCTTCCCCGCCGTCGCCGCCTATCTGGGCATCGCCGCGCGCCACGGGCTCGACCCTGTGCAGATGGCGCTGGCCTTCTGTCTCCAGCGCCCCTTCCCCTGCATCCCGATCTTCGGCGCCACCAATCTGGACCAGTTGCGCACCGCGCTCGGTGCCGCCGACCTCACCCTGTCAGACGATGTGCTGGCCGAGATCGACGCCGCCCACCGCGCCCATCCGCAACCCTACTGAAGGCATCAGAACCCGCCTCAGAATCCGGGCCCCTGCGACCAGCGCCACGCATCGCGGATCATCGCCTCCAACCCCCGCTCGGGTTCCCAACCCAGCTCGTCCCGCGCCCGCGCCGATCCGCAGACCAAGGCCGCCGCGTCACCCGCGCGGCGCGGGCCTTCCACCACCGGCACCGCGCGGTTCGTCACCACGCGGGCATGGTCGATCACCTCTCGCACCGAATAGCCCGTCCCCGTCCCCAGACAGAAGACCCGCCCCCCCTTGCCGCCCTGCAACCAGCGCAGGCCGCGCACATGCGCATCCGCCAGATCGGTCACATGGACATAATCCCGCAGGCAGGTCCCGTCCCGGGTCGCGTAATCCGTGCCGTGCAGCGTCAGCGCCGCGCGCTTGCCCTCGATCGCGTCCAGCATCAGCGGAATCAGATGCGTCTCGGGCTCGTGCCGTTCGCCCACCTCGCCCTCGGGGTCCGCCCCCGCCACGTTGAAATAGCGGAAGATCACCGATTGCAGGCCGTGGCTCGCCCCGAAATTCCCCAACATCTGCTCGATGGCCAGTTTCGACGCCCCATAGGCGTTGATTGGGCGCTGTGGCGTGTCCTCGTTCAGAACCACGCCGTCCTGATCGCCATAGGTCGCGCAGGTCGACGAGAACACGAACTGCCCCACCCCTGCCGCCACGCAAGCCTCGATCAGGTTAAGCGCGCCGCCCACATTCACCCGCCAGTACCGCCCCGGGTCCGACATGGACTCGCCCACCAGAGACATCGCCGCGAAATGCATCACCGCCACGGGTTTCCACTCTGCCAAAGCCGCATCGATGCTGCCACGGTCCATCAGATCGCCGCGCGCCAGTGGGCCGAACTTCACCGCCCCCTCCCAACCCGTCGACAGGTTGTCAAAGGCCACCGGCACATAGCCTGCCCGCTTCAACGCCTTGCAGGCATGCGCGCCGATATAGCCCGCGCCCCCCGTCACCAACACATGATCCGCCACTCACGAACTCCCTTCCGCACCTGATCCGGCGAAAGACTAGCGGGGCCGACAGGCGGGCGATAGGCCCCGCGCGCCCTCTTTGGAAACCGTTCACCATCGCCGCCGATCCTTCCCCGCGCAACGCATGGCCGAAAGGAAACCCGATGTCCGACGATGCCACCCCGCTCCTGTCCCTGCCGCTGATCCTGCCCGCGCAGGCGCAAAAGCATGTCACCCATAACGAATCGCTGCGCCTGCTCGACATCCTCGTCCATCTCGCCGTGCTGGACCGCACGCGCAGCGCCCCACCAGCCCTGCCCGCCGAAGGCGACCGGCACATCGTCGGACCTTCCGCCACCGGTATCTGGGCGGGGCAAGAGGGGAAGGTCGCCGCCTTCTGGGGCGGCATATGGGTCATCCTCGACCCTCGTCCCGGCTGGCAGGCGCGGGTTCTGGCCGAAAACCTGACGCTGGCGCATGACGGCATGGGCTGGCAGGCGGCCTTCGCCTCTCCCGAAACCCTGCCCCGCCTCGGCATCGCCACCTCACCGGATGCGCAGAACCGCCTTGCCGTCGCCTCGCCCGCCACGCTCTTCACCCATGCCGGGCAGGGGCACCAGCTCAAGCTGAACAAGGCCACCCCGGGCGACACGGCCAGCCTTCTGTTCCAGACCGGCTGGTCGGGCCGCGCCGAATTCGGCCTTGTGGGCGAGGATGCCTTCTCCCTGAAGGTCAGCGCCGACGGCACCGCCTTCCAGCCCGTCCTGACCGCCGATCCCGCCACGGGCCGCGCCACGCTGGCCCGCCCGGTGATCCTGCAATCCCAGCCGACAGCCCCGCAGGGCCTGCCTGATGGCGCCCTCTGGCATGAAGGGATGCAGCTCTCTGTCCGGCTGGGCGGGCAGACCCTCCGCCTCGACGGGCAGGGGCATATCCCCTTCCTCACCCCCCCTGCGGGAGAGCTGATCCTCACCACCACCGGCGCGGGCGGCACCACGCTCGGCACGCTGGCCGGGGCGGCGGGGCGGCTCGACCTCTACCCCTTCTTGCCGCGCGCCGATTTGACGGTGGACCGTCTGGTCATCAACTGCACCACCGCCCTTGCCGGGGCGCTGGCCCGCGTGGTGATCTACACCGCCGAAAGCCACGGCCGCCCCGGCGCGCTGCTTCTGGAATCCGACGATCTCGATCTCTCCACCACGGGGGCCAAGGCGGCCACTGTCGCGCTGTCCCTCCGGCAGGGGCGCACGGTCTGGCTGGGTCTGCGCACCTCCTCCACCGCCACGCTTTCGACATGGCCCGCAACCGCAACGCCCGATCTGAACGGCGCCACCGCGCCCGTGACCACGGCGCGCAAGGTGCTGCGCCGCACCCATGCCTGGGGCAGCCCCGCCCCAAGCCTCTGGACCTGGACTCCGGCCGAGATCTCCAGTTCCGCCGCCCCGGCGATCTGGCTGCGTCAAGCCTGATGCGGGACGGTCCTTTCTGCGCCACCTGCCCCACTCTGCCGCGCCGCAGCGTTTGACAGCGCGAATCGCGCTGTCCTACACAGGCAGGGCGTGTGGCACAGGGCCCGGGCAAAGAGGGTGCAAGAATGAAGATTGCGATGATCGGGACGGGGTATGTCGGGCTCGTCTCGGGTGTGTGTTTTTCCGACTTCGGCCATGACGTGATCTGCGTCGACAAGGACCCCAGCAAGATCGACCGCCTCCGCGCGGGCGAGGTGCCGATCTTCGAACCGGGCCTTCAGGACCTGATGGCCAAGAACGTGGCCGCAGGTCGCCTGTCCTTCTCGCTCGATCTGGCGCAGGCGGTGGACGGCGCGGATGCCGTCTTCATCGCCGTGGGCACCCCCACAAGGCGCGGCGACGGCCATGCCGACCTGCGCTACGTCATGGCGGCGGCAGAAGAGATCGGCCGCGCCATGACGGGCTATACCGTGGTCGTCACCAAATCCACCGTGCCCGTCGGCACCAACCGCAAGGTGGCCGAGGCCGTCCGCGCCGCCAACCCACAGGCCGAGTTCGACATCGCCTCTAACCCCGAATTCCTGCGCGAAGGCGCCGCGATCGACGATTTCATGCGCCCCGACCGCGTGGTGGTGGGGGTGGAGAATGACCGCGCCCAGAAGGTGATGTCCGACATCTACCGCCCCCTCTTCCTGCGCGAATTTCCCATCGTTTTCACCGGCCTCGAGTCGGCAGAGATGATCAAATACGCCGCCAACGCCTTCCTCGCGACAAAGATCACCTTTATCAACGAAATCGCCGCGCTCTGCGAACGGGTCGGCGCGGATGTGAAATCAGTGGCCAAGGGCATCGGCCTCGACGGCCGCATCGGCAACAAGTTCCTCCATGCGGGTCCCGGCTATGGCGGCTCCTGCTTCCCCAAGGACACCAAAGCCTTGGCCCGCATCGGGCAGGAACATGCGGTGCCCATGCAGATCGTGGAGACCGTCATCAAGGTCAACGATCAGGTCAAGGCCCGCATGCTCGACAAGATCGTCGATCTGCTCGACGGCACGGTGAACGGAAAGACCATCGGCATCCTCGGCGTCACCTTCAAACCCAACACCGACGACATGCGCGATGCGCCTTCGCTCACCATCGTGCCCGCGCTGGTCGGTCTGGGGGCCAAGGTCCGGGTCACCGACCCGGAAGGCCAGCGTGAAGGCGAGGCGCTCCTGCCCCATGTCCGGTGGGTGGAAAACGCCTATCAGGCCGCGCAAGGTGCCGACGTGGTGGTGATCCTGACGGAATGGAACGAGTTCCGCGCCCTCGATCTGGCCAAGCTCGCGCGCAAGATGAACACCCCCCGCATGGCCGACCTGCGCAACATCTACAACCGCGATGACGCGCTGGCGGCGGGCTTCGAAATCTACGAAGGCGTGGGCCGCTAAAGGAAAAGGCCGGGGTCACCCCCGGCCTTGCCCTGTGCCGTGAAGGGGGCGATCAGACCACCCGCTCCACCATCATCTTCTTGATCTCGGCAATCGCCTTGGCCGGGTTCAGCCCCTTGGGGCAGGTCTTGGCGCAGTTCATGATCGTGTGGCAACGATACAGCTTGAACGGATCCTCCAGCTGGTCCAGCCGCTCCGGCGTCGCCTCGTCGCGTGAATCGATGATCCAGCGATAGGCATGCAGCAGCGCCGCAGGCCCCAGATACTTATCACTGTTCCACCAATAGCTCGGGCAAGAGGTGCTGCAGGACGCGCACATCACGCATTCATAAAGCCCGTCCAGCTTCTTGCGATCCTCGATCGACTGCCGCCATTCCTTCGCGGGGCGGTTCGTCTTCGTCTCCAGCCACGGCATGATGCTCGCATGCTGGGCGTAGAAATGGGTCAGATCGGGGATCAGGTCCTTGATCACCGGCATATGCGGCAGGGGATAGATCTTCACATCCCCCTTCACCTCGTCCAGCCCATAGATGCAGGCCAGCGTGTTGATCCCGTCGATGTTCATCGCGCAGGACCCGCAGATCCCCTCGCGACAGGACCGACGGAAGGTCAGCGTCGGGTCGATCTCATTCTTGATCTTGATCAGCGCGTCCAGAACCATCGGCCCGCAGGTATCCATGTCCAAGAAATACGTGTCCACGCGCGGGTTCTCGCCGTCATCCGGGTTCCAGCGATAGATCTGGAACTTCCGCACATTCTTGCCCGCTGGCTTCGGCCATGTCTTGCCGGTGCGCACCTTGCTGTTCTTGGGAAGCGTGAACTGGACCATGACTTATCCCTTCCATTCCGGGAACGAGTAGAGCGGCCGCGTCGGCGGCACGCCCGATTTCTGATAGACGCAGGTATCGAAGACCGCCGAAGGATCGCGGCCCAAAAGGTAATCCGACGACACTTCCAGCTTCAGCCCCCCGGTCGCATTCCCGCCCGAGGTGACACCCGCACTGACCATGCCGCGCGGCTTCGCCGCCAGTTGCGCGCGGCCAAGGCATTGCTGTTCCGCCCGCTGCACGGGGATCGGCCCGCAGGCCACCAGCGCCACAAGGGGGATCAGCCACAGCGCCCGCATCACACCCCCAAGGCCACGCCATTGGCGGCAAGGCAGGATTGCGTCTCGGCCCGCGCCACGATGGACCAGACCACCGCCTCGGTCGAGGTTCCGGCATAGACCCCCACATCCCGCACCAGCGACTGGATCTCCGCCGCGCTCGCGTTCTGAACCACGCAGGTGGTGGCCGCCCCCGCCTGCGGTCCAGCCAGCCGGTCATCCACGATGGGCCTGACCACGGTCTCCGCCGTGCGCCGCGCCACCTTGTCGGCCATGTCCTGCGGCGAACAGGCGGCAAGTGTCAGGGGAAGAAGGGCAAGCATCAGGGTCGGGCGCATGGTCAGGCCTCCGGTTGCAGGGATTTCCCGCATCCTGCCACGCCCGCGCCGCGAACCGCAGCCCCGCCGCGCCACGGCGCGACCGGGGCGGCGCTTCCCCGCCGAATGCCCTACCAGAAGTCCCATCAGAACTTCCGCTCCGCAGGCGCGATCTTCTTCAGGCTGATCCCACCTTCCGCTTCCGTCGTCAGCGGATCGACATGCACGCCCCGATACCCAAGCGTGACCTTGTCCCCATCGATCCATGCCAGCGAATGCTTGCGCCAATTGGCATCATCGCGCTGCGGATGGTCCTCATGGGCATGCGCCCCCCGGCTCTCGGTCCGCGCATGCGCGCCATAGATCGTGGCCAGCGCATTGGGCATCAGGTTGGCCAATTCCAGCGTCTCCATCAGGTCGCTGTTCCAGACCAGCGACCGGTCGGTCACCTTCAGATCGCCCATCTTGCCCGCAATCGCGGTCATCTTCCGCTCGCCCTCGGCCAACGTCGCCTCAGCGCGGAACACCGCCGCATCCGACTGCATGGTCTTCTGCATTTCCAGCCGCAGCGCCGCCGTGGGCGTCGCGCCATTCGCATGGCGCATCGCGTCAAAGCGCGTCAGGGCCTTGTCCACCTCGGCCTTGTTCACCGGGGCGACAGGGGCCTTCGGGTCCACGATCTGCCCCGCCCGGATCGCCGCCGCGCGGCCAAAGACCACAAGGTCGATCAGAGAGTTCGACCCCAGCCGGTTCGCGCCATGCACGCTCGCACAGCCCGCCTCGCCCACCGCCATCAGGCCCGGGAAAATGCGGTCGGGATCATCCGCCGTGGGGGCCAGCACCTCGCCCCAGTAATTCGTCGGAATGCCGCCCATGTTGTAATGCACGGTCGGCAGCACCGGGATCGGCTCCTTTGTCAGGTCCACGCCTGCAAAGATGCGCGCGGATTCCGAAATCCCCGGCAGGCGCAACTCCAGCGTCTCTTTTGGCAGATGGTTCAGGTGCAGGTGGATATGGTCGCCATTCGCGCCCACGCCCCGCCCTTCGCGGATCTCCAGCGTCATGCAGCGGCTGACATAGTCGCGCGGCGCGAGGTCCTTATAATGCGGCGCATAGCGCTCCATGAACCGCTCGCCATTGGCATTGGTGAGGTATCCACCCTCGCCCCGCGCCCCTTCCGTGATCAGGCAGCCGGACCCATAGATGCCCGTCGGATGGAACTGCACGAATTCCATGTCCTGCAGCGGCAACCCGGCCCGCGCCACCATCCCGCCGCCATCGCCTGTGCAGGTATGCGCCGAGGTCGCGCTGAAATAGGCCCGGCCATAGCCACCCGTCGCCAGCACCACCATCTTGGCGTTAAAGACATGGATCGTGCCGTCATCCAGCTTCCACGCCACGACACCCGTGCAGGCCCCGTCCGTGATGATCAGGTCCAGCGCGAAATACTCGATGAAGAACTCCGCATTGTTCTTCAGCGACTGGCCATACAGCGTGTGCAGGATCGCATGCCCCGTCCGGTCGGCCGCCGCACAGGTGCGCTGCACCGGCGGGCCTTCCCCGAACTCGGTCGTATGCCCACCAAAGGGGCGCTGGTAGATTTTGCCCTCTTCCGTGCGGGAAAACGGCACCCCGTAATGCTCCAGCTCATACACGGCCTTGGGCGCCTCGCGCGCCAGATACTCCATCGCATCCGTATCGCCCAGCCAGTCGGACCCCTTCACGGTGTCGTACATGTGCCACTGCCACGAGTCGGGCCCCATATTCCCCAGCGACGCCGCGATTCCGCCCTGCGCCGCCACCGTATGCGACCGCGTCGGAAACACCTTCGTCACGCAGGCCGTGCGCAGCCCCTGCTCTGCCATGCCCAAAGTCGCGCGCAGCCCCGCGCCGCCTGCCCCCACCACGACCACGTCATAGTCATGCACTTCATACGGATAAGCCGTCATCTCAGCCCCAATTCAAAGCGCGATGCGGACAAGGGCATAGAACCCCGTCGCCATCACCACGTAGGAAAGCGAAATCGCCGCGATCACGAGGGCCTTCTTCGTGTGGCCCCGCGCATAGTCCTCGATCATCATCTGCGCGCCCTTGGCGAAATGGCGCATCGACACGAACAGCACCAGCCCCGTCACGATGGCCGGAAAGGGCCGCGCAAAGGTGTCCAGCACCGCTTCGTGCCCCTGCCCCAAGGCGCGGCCAAAGATAAAGACCCAGACCGGCAGCAGGAAGGCCAGCGCCACCGCGCTCACCTGCATGTACCAGTGATGTTCGGTCCCGCTATGCCCCGCGCCCTTACCCATGGCGCGCTTGCGGTCGGTCAGGTAACGCATCCCCCGCCCCCCTTACACGATGATGATGGTGAGGATCGTCAGCACGACCGACCCGATGATGCAGGCCCAGCCCAGCTTTTCCGCCGTCGGGATGTCCAGCCCCTTGCCCGCGTCATAGATCAGGTGCCGGATCCCCGCGAGGTAGTGGTACCACAGCGCCCAAGCCGACAGGGTAAAGACCAGATCGCCGAACCAGCTTGTCGCCACCGCATCGGCGATGGCGAAGTATTCGGGCGAGGTCGCCGCCGCCAGCAGCCACCACACCGCCAGCATCGTCCCCACGATCAACCCGTTGCCGGTGATCCGCGTCAGGATCGAGGTGATGGAGGTCAGCTGCGGACGATAAATCTGCAAGTGCGGAGAAAGGGGCCGTTCGACCCGCTTCACATCAGCCATCTCGGTTCCCTTCGTCGCTGGCTTGCCCGTCCGATCGGACCGGCGGGCGCGCTCTCTTGGCTTTATGACGTGTTTGAATAGCGGATTTTATAGCCAAGTCACGCTTCAGAACGCCGCAGAGGCATAATGTTGGCGCTAAACTCGCTAAATTTTTTAGTTTGTGATCACACCCGGAAAATCCGTGATCACAGATACCTCACTCCATCGGCGCGGTGGACAGGACATAGTCCGCCAACTCGCTGCACATGGTGATCATCTTCTCACCGGGATCGTAGAAGGCATTCGCCTCCTCGCAAGGGCCGACCTGCACGCCCACCGCTTCCGGCAGCGTCCAGATGGAATTCAGGTACTCCACCTCTTCCAGAATCGCCGCCTCGACGAAATCCGCAGGCTCCCTTGCGCCCATCCACACAAGGCTTTCCCCCGGCCCCGCCGCTTCCAGCTCGTCCAGATAAACACCCCAGGACGACGCGGCGAGGTCGAACTCATCCGCACAGGTCACCGCGCGGTCCTCGGGCAGGCCGAACTCCACCGCCAGCGCCTCGCGCTCATCCGGCGCGCCCCCGTAATAGAGGCAAAGATAAGTGAAATAGCGCCGCTCATCCGGCGAATGCACACCCCAGAAGGCGGGCTCATAGCCCGCTTCTGCCGTCTCCAACGCGCTCGTCGCCCAGAAACTTGCCGCCGCCGCAACCTTGGCCTCGGACGATTCGGCATCCCATAACCGGTCGATCATCACGACCGACAGCACATCCGCCGCGTCCTCCTCCAGCCCCAGCACCGGCAGCTGCATCACGTCGATCAGCGCGTGCCCCATCTCGTGGTAGAAGATCGCCAGCATCACGTCGCGTACATGCCATTCCGCATCGGTCAGGTCGGGCGCTTCGCCCGCTGCCTCAGCCTCCGCTTTGCTCTTGGACCAGACGCCGCCCGTGCCCTCCGCTTGCCCCCCGCCGGACCAAAGACCCTCCGCGACCGCAGCCGAAGAGAGACAGAGCGACACCAGAAGGGAACCGAGAACGCGCAACATGCCCCGCATCATGCGTGAACCAAACCGAAGGTCAAGTCGCCAGTTTTGTGATCACAAACGCGGCCAGAGGCCCGATCAGACCGGCACCAACGCCCAGTAATCAAGGTCCAGCAGAACCTCCGGCAGATACTTCCCATCCGCACCCTTCAGGGCGAAGGGCGCCGCCCCATCCTTGACCGCCACAAGCCGCAGCCGCAGCGCGCCAACCCCCGGTGCCTCCGTCTCGGCGCGGTCCAGCACCTCGGACCAAGCCCGCACCGTATCGCCCGCGAAACAGGGATTGGCATGGGCGCCCGCATTTAGCGCCACCATCATCTGCGCATTGGCCAGCCCGTTGAAGGACAGCGCGCGGGCAAGGCTGATCACATGCCCGCCATAGATCAACCGCCGCCCATCCTCGCGCTGCGTCACGTCGAAATGGACCTTCGACGTGTTCTGCCACAGCCGCGTCGCCATCAGGTGATCGGCCTCCTCCACCGTCACCCCGTCGACATGCTCGATCCGCTCGCCCACCGCGTAATCGCCCCAGCGGTGCCGCTCACCGGCCAGTGCGAAATCATAGCGCGTGAAATCCAGCCGCTTGGGCACCACCAGCGCCTCAGGCACCACCACCGGGGCCAGCGAAGGCGTCACCGCCGCAGGCGCGGGCGCATCCAGACGCGCCTTTTTCACCATGACCCAACGCACATATTCCAGCACCACCTCGTCGCGCTGGTTGATCCCCCGCGTCCGCACATAGACGACGCCCGACTTGCCGTTGGAATTCTCCTTCAGCCCGATCACGGTGGATTCCGACCGCAGCGTGTCGCCCGGATAGACCTGCCCCAGCCAGCGCCCCTCGGCATAGCCGAGATTCGCCACAGCATTCAGGCTGATATCCGGCACGGTCTTGCCAAAGACCACATGGAAGGCGATCAGGTCATCAAGGGGCGCCGCAGGCAGCCCGCAACCCCGGGCGAATTCGTCCGAGGAAAAGATCGCCCCCCGCGCCGGGTAGAGCGCGTGGTAAAGCGCCCGCTCCCCGCCCGAAATCGTGCGCGGCACCGCATGGACGATGGTCTCGCCCAGCCGATACTCCTCGAAAAACCGCCCCGGATTGGTCTTCATCACCCGTCTCCACCTGTAGGATGGGCAATCCTGCCCATCCTACCCGTCCCACGTTCCACCCGTAGGATGGGCAATACTGCCCATCTTACAGTTCGCCCAGCTTCACCTCCGGGCTGTAGGTGCCCGGCACCTCCTTCACCACCGCCTGCCCGCAGCGCATCACGCCGCGGGCCGCGTCGAAGGCATAGCTGGGGTCGCCATGCAGCTCCCAGCCCTTGTTCAAGGCCGCCGTCACCTTGTGGCAGAAGGCCGAGGTGTCATCCTCCGACAGGAACCGATAAAGCTTCATCCCCTCATCCCCCAGATCAGCCCCAAGGCTGATAGCCCAGCCAGTTGTGGATCAGCATGATCACGACCGTGACCACCGCCGTCGCCACGATGGCCTTCACTTCCGCCCCGGGCTTGGCCACCGGCGGGGTCCAGTCCCGCTGCGCGCGGTTGATCAGGATGACCGACACCACCGCCCAAGCCAGCAGCCCCCCGAACAGGATCAGCGACGGCAGATCGCCATTCACCAGAAGATGCGACAGCGCCCAAGTCTTCACCGCGATAAGCTGCGGATGCCGGATCTTCCGCGCCAGCGCCGACTTCGCGCCCGACGCCGCATAGAGGTAAACCGCAAAGACCATCAGCAGGTTGTTGATGCCCACCAGCGCCGGGTTGCGCCCCCACCAGACCGCCGCCTCAGGCCGCGCCGCGCCATAGCCGAAATACATCATCACGACCGAGGCCAGCACCGCCACCGCCACCAGCCCTTTGCCGGCATCGCCAAGGCCCGCCCGCGCCCCCGGCGCCACACGCTTGAACAGATGCGCCGCCCACCACAGGGCCACGCCAAGGATCAACAGGGTCATCGCTCATACCTCCTGGCTACCGACGAGGCGCACCCTGCCCTCAATCGGCCCCGACCGCAATTCGCTGCTGCGCGATGACCCGCGCCTTGGCCAGAAGCGCCTGCGCGCTCACCACATGCAGGTTCTCGACGATCCGCCCGTCCAGCACCGCCACGCCTTGCCCCTGCGCCTGTGCCGCGTTGAAGGCGGCGATCTGGCGCTCGGCCAGATCCACCTCCTCCGCGCTCGGCGCGAAGGCGGCGTTGGCGATCTCCACCTGCGCGGGATGGATCAGCGTCTTGCCGTCAAACCCCATGTCGCGCCCCTGCGCGCATTCCGCGCGCAGCCCCACCTCGTCGCGGAACGCGTTGTAGACCCCGTCCACGATCACCCGACCCTGCGCCTTCGCCGCCAGCAGGCACAGCCCCAGCCCCGTTATCAACGGCATCCGGTCCGCGCGGAACCGGCTGCCCAACTCCTTGGCCAGATCGTTCGTTCCCATCACCATCCCCTCCAGCCGGGGATGGGCCGCGATTGCGGCAGCGTTCAGCATCCCCGCCGCCGTCTCCATCATCGCCCAGAGCGGCTTGTCCCCCGCCACCGCCGCCACGGCATCCAGATCGGCAGGCCCGTTCACCTTGGGCACGAGGATCGCCTCCACCCCCGGATGGGCCGCGAAGGCCGCCGCATCGTCTCGCCCCCAAGGAGTGTCGAACCCGTTGATCCGCACGATCCGTGCGCGTGGGGCATACTCCACCTCATCCAGAAACCGCGCCAGCGTCGCCCGCGCCGCCGCCTTCTCCTCCGGCGCGACGGCATCCTCCAGATCGAAGATGATCGCATCGACGGCAAGGTCGCGCGCCTTTTCCAGCGCCCGCTCCTTCGACCCGGGGATATAGAGGACAGAACGGTAAGGCCGGGTCATAGGATTCGCCTCCACGAAAGATTCTTTCGTCCAAAGGCACCATTCCGGAAGTTTCGGCAAGGTCAAAATTGCCGCAGCGCAGCAAAAACCCTGGCTCAGCCGCGCAACCCGGTCCAAAGCAACTGCACCGACAGGATCAGTAGCGCCCAAATCACCAGCCGGAAGAACAGCTTGTCCGGCAGTATCTTCACCAGCCAGACGCCCATGAAAACCGCCCCCGCCGCCACGGGCATCAGCATCAGCGCCACCTTCATATTCGCCGCCGTCAACTGCCCCAGATGCCAATAGGGGATCAGCTTCGCCGCATTGATCACTGCAAAGGCGATGGTCGATGTGCCCGCAAAGACCGTCTTCGTCATCTTCAACGGCAGGGTATAGACCTGATAAGGCGGCCCGCCCGAATGGCTGACGAAACTCGTGAACCCTGCCACCGCGCCCCAGAACAGCCCCGGCGCCACCTCCGCCCGTCGCGGCGGGCCATCCGGCCGCCCCCGCAGGATCAGGTTCAGCGCGAAGGTGATCCCGATCACCCCGACCAGCACCCGCACCCAGTTCTCCGGCACGACCGACGCCGCCGCCCAGCCCACCCCGATCCCCACCAGCGCGCCGGGCAGCATGATCGCCAGCACCCGCCCGTCGAAATCCCGCCGATAGGCCCATAGCCCGAACATGTCCGACACCACATAGACCGGCAGCAGCAGACCCGCCGCCGTCACCGGGCTAATCGACAGGGCAAGGATCGGCACGCTCAGCATGCCCACGATGGGAATGCCGCCCTTGCCCGCACCCACGCAGACCGCCGCCGCCACCGCCGCCATCCAGAATCCCGGACCGTCCATACCTGCCCCCGCACCCTCCCTGCGGGCTTTAGCGCAAACACCGCGCCATCACCACCACCCCCCGGACCGTGATGCCGCATTTGCCGCATGCAATTGTATACCGAACAGCCACCGGAACGCTTGCCAGACGGCGCAGAGGGGCGTAGCAAACCACGCGACTCATTCCGAACGGAGGATCCGGACCATGGCACGACCCAAGATCGCCCTCATCGGCGCCGGCCAGATCGGCGGCACGCTCGCCCATCTCGCCGCCATCAAGGAACTCGGCGATGTGGTGCTCTTCGACATCGCCGAAGGCACCCCGCAGGGCAAGTCGCTCGACATCGCCCAATCCGGCCCCTCGGAAGGCTTCGACGCCACCATGAAGGGCACCAACGACTATGCCGATATCGCGGGGGCCGATGTCTGCATCGTCACCGCGGGCGTGCCGCGCAAGCCGGGCATGAGCCGCGACGACCTGCTCGGCATCAACCTCAAGGTGATGAAGTCGGTGGGCGAAGGCATCAAGGCCCACGCCCCCGGCGCCTTCGTGATCTGCATCACCAACCCGCTCGACGCGATGGTCTGGGCGCTGCGCGAATTCTCGGGTCTGCCCCACCACATGGTCGTGGGCATGGCGGGCGTGCTCGACTCCGCGCGCTTCCGTCACTTCCTCTCGGTCGAATTCAACGTCTCCATGCGTGACGTCACCGCCTTCGTCCTTGGCGGACACGGCGACACGATGGTCCCTCTGACCCGCTACTCCACCGTCGCGGGCATCCCGCTGCCCGATCTGGTGCAGATGGGCTGGACCACGCAGGACAAGCTCGACGCCATCGTTCAGCGCACGCGCGACGGCGGGGCGGAAATCGTGGGTCTCTTGAAGACCGGTTCCGCCTTCTACGCCCCCGCCACGTCGGCCATCGAAATGGCCGAGGCCTTCCTCAAGGATCAAAAGCGCCTCCTGCCCTGCGCGGCCTATGTGAAAGGCGCCTACGGGCTTGATGGCATGTATGTGGGCGTGCCCACCATCATCGGCGCGGGCGGCATCGAACGCATCGTCGACATCAAGCTCAACGCCGCCGAACAGGCGATGATGGACAAGTCCATCGACGCCGTGAAAGGCCTCGTCGCCGCCTGCAAGGGCATCGACCCGTCGCTGGCCTGATCGCCAAACCCATGCTAACCCAAGGGGGCGTTCCGCAAGGAACGCCCTTCTTCCTTTCTGAAAGGCCTGCCCCATGGACTACGGCAAGAACGGCAATCCCAAAGCCGCAAAAGACAGCCACCACCCGCTCGACCAACCCCGCCGCGGCGCGCCCAAGGGCGACACCAAGGCCGAGGCGAAGAAAGCCGAACTCCTCGCCCGCATGAAGGCCGCCGCCGAGGCGCGCAAGTCGCAGGACTGATCCCCACGCGGCCGTCCCCCGACGGCCCTGCGCAAATGGCCCTGCGCAGACTGCCTCCCCATTCGGCCACCCCCTGACGGAGGCCCCCATGCCCCTTTCTCCCAAAACCCTTTTCCTCGCCACCCTGTTCCTCGCCCCGCTTCCCGCCCTCGCGCAGGACCTCTCGGCCGAGATCGCGGCGCAGGGCCTCACCGCCACCGAGTCCCGCCTCGCCGCCCTGCCCGCCGCGACCGAAGCCGACCGCTTCGCCCTTGGCGGCATCCGCTTCCTGCGCGCGATCGAGACCACGTTCCAAACCCGCTACCGCACTGGGATGGATGACCCCACCGGGATGCTGCCCCTCCTGCGCCTCAACGCAGGCGCCGCTCCCGAGGCAGTCTTCCAACCCGGCGACGTCGCCGCCCTCTTCGCACAGGCCGCCACCGACATGGCCGCCGCCCGCGAGCCCCTGCAAGGCCTCGACACCGGCCCGGACTTCACCGTCGAAATCCGCCTTGCCGACCTCTGGTTCGACGTCAACGCCGACGGCACGCGCAGCCCCGACGAAGACCTGCTGCAACTCCTCGGCCCCAGCCTTCTCGGTTTCCGCTGGTTCGACCGCGATCCCGCCGCCCCCGCCCCCGTGATCCGCTTCGAACGCGCCGATGCGGCATGGCTTGCGGCCTATACCCATCTTCTCGAAGGCGTGGCCAACACCGTCCTCGCCTACGATCCGACCGACGCCCTCACCCGCGCCGCCGCCACGCGCGATGGCATGGCCGCGCTGTCGCCCCCCGACTTCTCGGAATACGACCTGTTCGCCCCCGGCCTCGACGCGCTCTGGGTGATCCTCGAAGCGCTGGACCAACAGCCCGACGCCGCCCGCCTGACCGCCGCCCGCGACCATTTCCTGTCCATGGTGGCCGCAAACCGCGCCTTCTGGGCAGCGGTGGAGGGCGAGACCGACAACGACGCCGAATGGCTCCCCAATGCCCGTCAGACCTCGGCCCTCGGCCTCACGCTGCCGCCCGAGACGGGGGCGACATGGCTCGCCGTCCTCGCCGATGGCGAGGCGCTGCTGAAGGGCGAGAAACTGATCCCCTATTGGCGTCTGGGCGACGGCGCAGGCGTGAATCTTGGCCGCATGTTCACCGACCCCGCGCCGATCGACGTGAAGGACTGGATACAAGGCGCGGGCGCCCTGCCCTATCTGGAACAGGGCGCCACCGTCAGCGCCGAAAGCTGGTCGCGCTTTCAGGGCATGATGGGCGGCGACGCGATGCTGATGGCGGTCTGGCTGAACTGAAGGGGAAGATGGGCCGAAAGGCCCATCCTACGACCAACGTCGCCCCGTAGGATGGGCCATCCGGCCCATCCTCCCCAAGGGCAATCTGTGCAACCCCGCACCATTAACCACGATTCCCTGCGCCACTCTCTCCGAATTTGTATGTACACTTTGCTGCACAGAATGCGGCAAAACATCCGGCACAACCGTTTTCCCCAACCGACTGAAACCAAAACAAAATCCCGCAACAGATTGACTTCCCCCCGCCGCAGCCGCCACATCCCGCCAAGGGAGACCGCAGAATGACCGCACGCACCGAAGACCTCGCCGCCCGCCTGATGCGCTACTGCGCAATCGACACCCAATCCGATGCCGACAGCCCGTCGCAACCCTCCACCGCAATCCAACTGAAACTCGCACATCTGCTGGTCGAAGAACTCACCGCCATGGGCGCCGCCGATATCCGCCTCACCGATTACGGCACCGTGCTGGCCACCATCCCAGCCACAGCGCCCGGCCCCACCCTCGGCTTCCTCGCCCATATGGACACCGCGCCCCAGTTCAACGCCACCGGCGTGAAACCGCGCCTCATCCGCGGCTACAACGGCGGCGCGATCAGCTATCCGGACAATCCAACCCTCACCCTGACCCCAGAGTCCTCACCCAACCTGTTGAAAAAGCTGGGCCATGACATCGTCACCGCCTCCGGCACCACCATCCTTGGTGCCGATGACAAGGCCGGCATCGCCATCATCCTCCACACCGCCCAGACCTTGCTGAACGATCCCACCATCCCCCACGGCCCCATCCGCCTCGCCTTCACGCCCGATGAGGAAATCGGCCGCGGCGTCGATAAACGACTTCCGCAAGACCTTGCCGTCGACTGGGCCTACACCTTCGACGGCGGCGAGGCGGGCGAAATCGAATACGAGACCTTCTCCGCCGACGGGGCAGAGGTGAAGATCGAAGGCGTCTCGATCCATCCGGGCTGGGCCAAGGGCAAGATGGTCAACGCCATCCACCTCGCCGCCAAGATCATCGCGGCGCTGCCGCAGCACACGATGCTTCCTGAACTCACCGATGGCCGCGACGGCTTCCTCCACGCAACCGAGATGACAGGCGGCTCCTCCGCCATGACGCTCCGCTTCATCCTGCGCGATTTCGAACGCGATGGACTTGAGGCGAAAGGGAAAATCCTCCGCGCCGTCTGTGATGCCGTGCAGGCAGGCGAACCCCGCGCCCGCATCACCTGCACCATCACGCCGCAATATCGCAACATGCGCTATTGGTTGGAAAAGGACATGCGCCCCGTGACGCTGGCGCAGGACGCCTGCCGCGACATCGGCCTTGACCCCATCTCAGTCCCCATCCGCGGCGGCACCGATGGGTCAAGGCTCACCGAAATGGGCGTCCCCTGCCCCAACCTCTTCACGGGCATGCAGGAGATTCACGGGCCACTGGAATGGGTCTCGGTGCAGGACATGGAACGCGCCTCGGACCTGATGCTCGCCCTTCTGCGCCGCGCCGCGGCGCAGGCGTAGGAGGGGCAATCCTGCCCATCCTACGATGAAACACCCCTCCCCCTACGCAGCCCCCGGCTTCTACGACAAGGCCCTGCGCGACGGCCGCCATCGCGACATCGTCGGCGGCCGCTGGGACGAAACCCCGCGCATCGTGCTGCCGCTCCTCACCCTGCACGGCCTGACCCCGGGCGACCACCTCCTCGACATCGGCGCGGGCGCCCTGCGCCTCGGCCGCCACCTCGCCCCCCAGGTGGCGGCCTATTGGGCCACCGACGCCTCCCGCGCCCTGATGCTTAAGGGTTGGGAAACCGAATTGGACGACACTGCCCGGCAAGCGCTCCCCCAACATCGGCTGATCGAAGACGCCGCCTTCACCTACCCCAACATCCCCGACAGCATTACCTTCGCCCTCGCCTTCGCCGTCTTCACCCACCTCCCGGCGCAAGATCTTCACACTGCCTTAACCAACCTCCGCCCCCGCTTCCCGCGCCTGCGCCGGATCATCTTCACCGCCTTCCTCGCCCCCGAAGGCCATGAAGGCCCCCACCGCCAGCCCGACGGCGTCGTCACCCATCCCGACCGCTTTCCTTGGCACATGACAGAGCAGCATGTGACCGCCATCGCCACTGCCGCAGGCTTTGCCGCCACCGCCCATCCCCATCGCCTGCCGCGCGGGCAGGTGATGTTCACCGCCGATCCGCTCGCCCCGTAGGATGGGCTGTATGGCCCATCCGGACGGATAGCCCCCCGCGAATCATCCTTTATCGCTAACGGTTTCACTCTTGTGATCACACTTTTTCGACGTGTGATCACAAAATGCCGTTTTTTCGCCGGAAACGACGGCATACCATAGAATACCGTTTCATCCCCACCCCGTTCCATGGCATTCCACCGCAAAACCACAGCGATGGGACGGCTCAGATGAACATCCACGAATATCAGGCCAAGGCGCTCCTGCGCCAATACGGCGTCCCGGTCTCGGATGGCCGCGTGGTCCTGAAGGCGGAAGAGGCGAAGGCGGCGGCAGGCGAACTTGACGGCCCGCTCTGGGTGGTGAAGGCCCAGATTCATGCAGGCGGTCGCGGCAAGGGCAGCTTCAAGGAACCCGAGGCCGGCGAAAAGGGCGGCGTCCGCCTTGCCCGCTCCGTCGCCGAAGCCGACCAATTCGCCCGCCAAATGCTGGGCCGCACCCTTGTCACCATCCAGACCGGCCCGGCGGGCAAGCAGGTCAACCGCATCTATATCGAAGACGGCTCCGACATCGCGCGGGAACTCTACCTTGCCATCCTGATCGACCGCCAAACCTCGCGCATCTCCTTTGTCGCCTCCACCGAAGGCGGCATGTCGATCGAGGATGTGGCCCATGACACGCCGGAAAAGATCGTCTCCTTCGCCGTCGATCCCGCCACCGGCCTGTCAGACTTCCACGGTCGCCGCGTGGCCTTCGCGCTGAAGCTCGAAGGACAGCAGGTCAAGCAATGCGTCCAGCTGGTGAAGAGCCTCTACAAGCTCTTCGTCGAGAAGGACATGGAGATGCTGGAGATCAACCCGCTGGTGGTCATGACCAACGGCAACCTGAAATGCCTCGACGCCAAGATGGGTTTTGACAGCAACGCCCTCTACCGGCACCCCGAGATTGCCGCGCTCCGCGACGAGACCGAGGAAGACCCCAAGGAACTCGCCGCCTCGAAGTTCGATCTCAACTACATCGCGCTGGATGGCGAGATCGGCTGCATGGTCAACGGCGCGGGCCTCGCCATGGCCACGATGGACATCATCAAGCTCTACGGGGCCGAACCCGCGAACTTCCTTGACGTGGGCGGGGGGGCCACGAAGGAAAAGGTGACCGAAGCCTTCAAGATCATCACCTCCGACCCGAACGTCAAAGGCATCCTCGTCAATATCTTCGGCGGCATCATGCGCTGCGACATCATCGCCGAAGGCGTGATCGCTGCGGTCAAGGAGGTGGGCCTCAAGGTGCCGCTCGTCGTCCGCCTCGAAGGCACGAATGTCGAGCTCGGCAAAGAGATCATCAACAAATCCGGTCTGAACGTGATCGCTGCCGACAACCTGTCGGACGCCGCCCAGAAGATCGTCAAAGCGGTGAAGGGGTAATCCAATGGCCGTTCTCGTCAACGAAAACACCCGCGTCATTTGTCAGGGCTTCACCGGCAGCCAAGGCACCTTCCACTCCGAACAGGCCATCGCCTACGGGACCAAGATGGTCGGCGGGGTCACACCAGGCAAAGGCGGCAGCACGCATCTTAACCTGCCGGTATTCGATTCCGTGCATGAAGCGAAGGCCACAACGCAGGCCAACGCCACCGTGATCTACGTCCCCCCGCCCTTCGCCGCAGACAGCATCCTCGAGGCCATCGATGCCGAGATGGAATTGATCGTCTGCATCACCGAAGGCATCCCGGTGCTGGACATGATGAAAGTGAAGCGCGCGCTCGAAGGATCGAAATCCCGCCTGATCGGGCCGAACTGCCCCGGCGTGATCACGCCGGGCGCTTGCAAGATCGGCATCATGCCCGGCCACATCCACCAGCGCGGCTCGGTCGGCGTCGTCTCGCGCTCCGGCACGCTCACCTATGAGGCTGTCAAGCAGACCACCGACCTCGGCCTCGGCCAGTCCTCCGCCGTGGGCATCGGCGGCGACCCGATCAAGGGCACCGAACATATCGACGTGCTGGAAATGTTCCTCGCCGACCCGGAAACCCAGTCGATCATCATGATCGGCGAAATCGGTGGCAGCGCCGAAGAAGAGGCCGCGCAGTTCCTCAAGGATGAGGCAAAGCGCGGCCGCGCCAAGCCCTGCGCGGGCTTCATCGCGGGCCGCACCGCCCCGCCCGGCCGTCGCATGGGTCATGCTGGCGCGATCGTTGCAGGGGGCAAGGGCGACGCGGAGTCGAAGATCGAGGCGATGCGCGCCGCAGGCATCGTGGTGGCCGACAGCCCCGCGACGCTGGGCGAGGCGGTGATGAAGGCGATCGGCAAGTAAAGGAACAGGGCGATGGAGGAGACGACGATGGACATCCGCACGAAGACGGTCATGGCGTCTTTCCTCGCCCTGCTCGGGCTGCTCGCCCTCGCCGCCTGGACATCCCTCGGCCAAGCCGAACCCAACCACGCCCTCCACGGCGCGGTGTTTGGCACCGGGGAGGCCATGTAATCCTGAAAAGACCAAGGATCGCTTTTCCATGTCGTACGAGGCCAAAGACGTGATGTCGAAGGATGGGGCTGCAGGCCTCAACTGGGCCTTGTGCATCCCGACTCTCGGACGCCCCACCTCTCTCCGGCTCGCCCTAGACTGCGCCGCGCGCCAGACAGTGCGGCCGAGCCAGATCATCATCGTCGACGCCAGCGACGACTGGGAAGCGAACCTTGCCTCGCTTTCCGACCTTTTCCCTCAGTTCGACGCCGTCGAGTTCATCTATCTCGGATCGCCGATTAAATCGAGCGCCGTGCAGCGCAACATAGCTCTCTCCCATGTCACGGCGTCGATTATCTTCTTCTTCGACGACGACAGTTATATGTATCCTGATTGCGCCGAAAAGGTGCTTGCGGTCTATGCTGCGGATCAAGGACGGCGCATTGCTGGGCTGACCGGGGCGAACGCACCGTTCTCTCCCCTTTCCATTCAGGGGGTGGAACAGAAGATCAGCGGCACGCGCAAGGCAGGTTTCCGCGGTGTGATCCATCAGTCGCCCATCGGTCGCTGGATCTGGCGCGAGATCTTCATGATGGACGCGACCCGACTGTTCGTCGAATACGATGCGCCCCGTCATCTTCCCGCGGATGCGGGTGCCATCGATCCGGTACTACAGGGACTCAGAGTAATCCGCTTTCTGCCCGGCTTCTTTCTCACCGTGCGCAGCGAAGTCGCGCGATCGGAACCCTTCGACGACAACCTGCTCGCCTATTCGCCCGGCGAGGATTTGGATGCGACCTATCGCTACGGTCGCCACGGCCTTCTCGTACAGACCGACACCGCGCGCCTGCATCATTTCGAGGCCGCGGCGGCGCGGCTGAAACGGCAGAAGGTGACCGCCCTTGCAGTGATGAACATCGCCTTCTTCCTGCGGCGCAACTCTTCGGACCTCGGTGCGCATCGCCGGAAGTTCTTCTTAATGGCGCTGCGGCGGGTTCTTGCCGAGTTATTGAAGGACGGGCTCAGCCGCCGCTGGCGGTTTCCGCAAGTGGCCGGCACCTGGTATGCGCTGAGGCAGGCATCTTCCATTTTTGCCTTGCCCGACGAGGAACTGTCCGAAGGCTACAAGGCGATGCAACGGAGGGTTCTGGAATGGTCATAATGGTGGTCAAGACTGTATCGGTCCGCGCCCTTCCTCTGTCCGGCAGAGCCATCGGGAAAGGGTTGACCCGGGCCGGGCCAAGGAACGACGTTCTCACATGTCCTGCGCGCCGGAAGGACGCAGGGTTCGCAAGATGACGCCAGATGCAGCAATGGTACCCCTGCAGAAGTCGGTCGACAGTGTCGCGACGGCATTGGTTGTTCCCGTGACCGGCCTTGATCCGCGCAGCGGCACCGGTCAACGAACGGCAATCCTGTTCGAGGCGCTCCGCAAGCTGGGAGATGTTGCCGTGATCATCCTCGCGGAGACGGAATTCCGCGGGGCCGAGGTATTCTTCCCCGGCGCAAGGACTGTCGTCACTCTGCCGACGGTCGCATTGGCAAGCAAAGTCCCTCCAAAACCGGTTCGTGTGTTCAACGCCGTGAAGCGCCTTCTGATCCCGTCCCGAACCTATGCATCGGAACCCGGCCTCAGTTCGGCCATCCTCTGCGTACTTGGACATTCGCACCCTGACATTGATGACAGGATCGCTTTGGTCGCTTTTCGTTACGCGCAGACATTTGCCTTCTCTGGTCTGCAGCAGGATCCTGCGGCCCGCCTGATCGTCTGCGTCGATGTTGACGACCGCGACGATTACCGGATCGATCAGCAGATCCGCCTTCGGCTAGGCAACCTGTGGTCCGGCATCGTTTCCTTTCTTTGGCGGGATCGCTTTCAGCGCAGCCTCGAGGCCCTGCTGTCTCGCAGCTCCATCGTCTTTTTCGCAAAGGAACAAGACCGGATGCCGAACCTGAGCGCGAAGCAAGTCGTGGTGCAGAACGTACCTTTCGGCTCTCACGGTTCGACGGAAGCCGCGGATGTGCAGTCCGCCCCGGAATCCCTCCTCTTCGTCGGTGTCGCCAGCCACCGCCCCAACCTCGCCGGCGTGACATGGTTCCTGCGGGCCTGCTGGCCCGCCATACGGGCTGCCCGGCCCGCCGCGCGGTTCCGGATTGTGGGGCTTGGCGACTGGTCCGCCCTTCCTGCCGACCTCGCCGCACAGCCCGGGGTCGAGGTGGTGGGCGGCGTCGATGACCTCGCCCCGGAATACGGGCAGGCCCGCGCCGCGATCTGCCCCATCCTCGAGGGCGCAGGCTCCCAGATCAAGGTGATCGAGGCCTGTGCCTATGGCCGCCCCGTCGTCAGCACCGCCTTCGCCTCCGGCGGCTTCGGCCCCGAGATCGAGCGCGCCCTCAGCGTCGCCTCAGATCCGGCCGGGTTCGCGCAAGCCTGCATCGACCTTCTTGCCGATCCGGCTCGGGCCGCCCGTCAGGGCGCGACCTTGCGCGCGCTGCAGCAGGCGACCCATTCCCGCGAGGCAGTCGAGAACCTCATCGTCACCACGCTGACCGATCTCGTCGCATCGGTCGGCCCACATCGGAAGGTGCCGTCCTGATGTCAAACCCGACCGCAACCCGTGACCCCATTTTCGTCCGGCCCTCCAGCCAAACCGTGGCAAGGCCCAATTCCCTTCACGCCCCCGAGGTGCATCCATGACCGAGCACACGCCCAACGACCAGTTTCACGCCTCCAGCTTCCTGCAGGGGCACAACGCGGAATACATCGATCAGCTTCAGGCCCGCTATGCGCAGGACCCGAACGCGGTCGATGCTGCATGGGCCGAATTCTTCCGCGCCATGGGCGATAGCGACCTTGACGCCAAGCGTCAGGCCGCCGGCCCCTCATGGGCGCGCGCCGACTGGCCGCCATCGCCTGCCGATGACCTGACCGCCGCGCTCACCGGCGAATGGCCCGCGCCGCCCGCAAAGGAGGCCAAGGCCGCCGCCGCCAAGATCGCCGACAAGGCCGCCGAAAAGGGCGTCTCCCTTTCCGATGCGCAGTTGCAGCGCGCCGTGCTCGATAGCATCCGCGCGCTGATGATCATCCGCGCCTACCGGATCCGCGGCCATCTCGTGGCCGATCTCGATCCGCTGGGGATGCGCGAAACCACCCCGCATCCGGAACTCGATCCCGCCTCCTACGGCTTCACCGAGGCCGACATGGACCGCCCGATCTTCATCGACAAGGTGCTGGGTCTGGAAATGGCCTCGATGCGCCAGATCATCGAGATCGTGCGCCGCACCTATTGCGGCACCTTCGCCCTGCAATACATGCACATCTCCGACCCCGAACAGGCCTCTTGGCTCAAGGAGCGGATCGAAGGCTACGGCAAGGAAATCGCCTTCACCCGTGAAGGCCGCCGCGCCATCCTCAACAAGCTGGTCGAGGCGGAAGGGTTTGAAAAGTTCCTCCATGTCAAATACATGGGGACCAAGCGCTTCGGCCTTGACGGGGGCGAGGCGCTCATCCCCGCGATGGAACAGATCATCAAGCGGGGCGGTGCGCTCGGCGTGAAGGATATCGTGATCGGCATGCCGCACCGGGGCCGCCTCTCGGTCCTCGCCAATGTGATGCAGAAACCCTACCGCGCCATCTTCCACGAATTCCAAGGCGGCTCTTACAAGCCCGAGGATGTGGATGGCTCAGGTGACGTGAAATACCACCTCGGCGCCTCGTCCGACCGGACCTTCGACGGCAACACCGTCCACCTGTCGCTGACCGCCAACCCCTCGCACCTTGAGGCGGTGAACCCTGTCGTCCTCGGCAAGGTCCGCGCCAAGCAAGATCAGCTGGGCGATCAGACCACCCGCTCCTCCGTCCTGCCGATCCTCCTGCATGGTGATGCGGCCTTCGCAGGTCAGGGCGTGGTGGCGGAATGCTTCGGCCTCTCCGGCCTGCGCGGCCACCGCACGGGCGGCACGATCCACGTCGTGGTGAACAACCAGATCGGCTTCACCACCGCGCCGCATTTCTCGCGCAGCAGCCCCTATCCCACCGACATCGCCCTGATGGTCGAGGCGCCGATCTTCCACGTCAACGGCGACGATCCCGAAGCTGTGGTCCACGCCGCCCGCGTGGCCATCGAATTCCGGCAAAAGTTCCACAAGGACGTGGTGCTCGACATCTTCTGCTATCGCCGCTTCGGCCATAACGAAGGCGACGAGCCGATGTTCACCAACCCGGCAATGTACACCCGGATCAAAAAGCAGAAGACCACGCTGCAGCTTTACACCGAACGTCTCGTCAAGGACGGCCTCATCCCGGAAGGCGAGATCGAGGATATGAAGGCCGCCTTCCAGGCCCGCCTGAACGAGGAATTCGAAATCGGCAAGAACTTCAAGCCGAACAAGGCCGACTGGCTGGATGGCCGCTGGTCGGGGCTGGACCGCGAGAAAGAGGAATACCAGCCCGGCCAGACCGCGATCAAACCCGACACGATGAAAGAGATCGGCACCGCGCTGACCCGCATCCCCGACGGGTTCGACATCCACAAGACCGTGGCGCGCCAACTGGAAGCCAAGGTCAAGATGTTCGAGACCGGCAAGGGCTTTGACTGGGCCACCGCCGAGGCGCTCGCCTTCGGCTCCCTCGCCGTCGAAGGCTTCCCCGTCCGCCTGTCCGGGCAGGATTGCACCCGCGGCACCTTCTCGCAGCGCCATTCCGCCTTCATCGACCAAAGCACGGAAGAACGCCACTACCCGCTGAACCACATCCGCGCAGGGCAAGCGCGGTATGAGGTGATCGATTCCATGCTCTCGGAATACGCGGTGCTCGGGTTTGAATACGGCTATTCGCTGGCCGAACCCAACGCGCTGGTGATGTGGGAGGCGCAGTTCGGCGACTTCGCCAATGGCGCGCAGATCATGTTCGACCAATTCATCAACTCGGGCGAACGCAAATGGCTGCGCATGTCGGGCCTCGTGATGCTGCTGCCGCATGGCTTCGAAGGTCAGGGGCCGGAACACTCCTCCGCCCGCCTCGAACGCTTCCTGCAGCTGTCGGCCGAAGACAACTGGATCGTCGCCAACTGCTCTACCCCGGCGAACTACTTCCACATCCTGCGCCGCCAGATCCACCGCAGCTTCCGCAAGCCGCTGGTGCTGATGACGCCGAAATCGCTCCTGCGCCATCCGCTCTGTGTCAGCGATGCGGAAGACTTCACCACCGGCTCAACCTTCCACCGCGTCCTTTGGGACGATGCGCAGAAGGGCCATTCCGAGCTGACGCTGAAGCCCGACGCCAAGATCAAGCGCGTCGTCATCTGCTCGGGCAAGGTCTATTATGACCTTCTGGCCGAACGCGACAAGCGCGGGCTAGAGGATGTCTATCTCCTGCGTCTGGAACAGTTCTACCCCTTCCCCGCCATGGCCATGGTCAAGGAACTGGAACGCTTCAAGGGCGCCCAGATCGTCTGGTGTCAGGAAGAACCCAAGAACCAAGGCGGCTGGAGCTTTGTGGAACCCAATCTCGAATGGGTGCTTACCCGCATCGGTGCGAAGAACAGCCGCGCCACCTATGCCGGTCGTGCCGCCTCCGCCTCGCCTGCCACGGGTCTCGCCTCGCGCCACAAGGCCGAACAGGAGACGCTGGTGAACGAAGCCCTTGGGCAGACCGCCTGATCCCATCCCGCCCGCGCCACCCCGGCGCGGGCCAGACCCCTGCAAGGCGCCCCGAAGCGGCGCGGAGGAACCGAAGATGACCGATGTTATGGTGCCCGCCCTTGGCGAAAGCGTGTCCGAAGCGACCGTTTCGACCTGGTTCAAGAAGCCCGGCGATTACGTGAAGCAGGACGAAATGCTGTGTGAACTTGAGACTGACAAGGTCTCGGTCGAAGTGCCCGCCCCCGTGTCCGGCACGCTGGCCGAAATACTCGCCCCCGAAGGCGCGACCGTGGCCGCCAATGCCCGCCTTGCGATCATGACGGAAGGCGGGGCCGCCGCAGCGCCCGCGCCCGCCGCCAAGGCCGCGCCCGCCGCCCC
>VYLE01000312.1_pt1 | contig 37075 bp, 35 predicted proteins | sample 5114391 | NCBI WGS metagenome assembly VYLE01 (sample SAMN12291771, study PRJNA351875) | freshwater metagenome | isolation source: freshwater lake | place: USA: Michigan, Kent Lake | collected 2013-08-15
CCGCCCCGCAAAAAGACCAGCGCCAGCAGGACCACAGCCCCCGCCGCCAGCCGGACCAGCGCAAACTCCACCGCCCCGATCTCGCCCGCCCCCACCGCCATCCGGTTCAGCACCGAATTGGCGGCGAAGGCCACCATCACCAGCGCGGTCAGCAGGAAAAGCCTCATCCCCGCGCCACCGCGGGCGGCGACGAGGTGGCGAAGAGCACGCCGCCCAGCGCGATGGGGAAACCGATCAGGTGAAAGGCCTCCAACCGCTCGCCCAGAAAGACCACGGCCAGCCCCGCCCCGAAGACCGGCATCAGATGCAGGAAAAAGACCGCGCGCGACGGCCCGATCCGCGCCACGGCGGCGTTGTAGGACAAAAGCGCCACGACCGACGCGAAGATGCCGGTGTAAAGGACCGACCCGATCCCCGCCGCCGTCAGCGGCACGGTCATCCCCTGCGCCACTTCCCACAGATGCAAAGGCAGGATGAACCCCGCCCCCATCACCGCGATGAAGAAGGTCAACCCCACCGCCGACAAGTCCTTCGGCTTGAACTTCAGCAGCACGGAATACAGGCCCCAAACCACCAGCGCGGCCAGAATCCACGCATCCCCCACGTTGAAATGCAGGTCCAACAGACGCCCCGGTTCGCCCCGCGCGATGATGAAGGCCACACCGCAGAAACTTACCCCGATCCCCGCCGCCTGCCGCGCCGTCAACCGCTCGCGCAGCACGAAAAAGGCGATGATGACGATGAAGACAGGCATCGTCGCGCTGACCAAAAGCCCGTTGATCGCCTCGGTGGAATGCAGACCAATATAGGTCATGGATTGGAACATCGCCGCTGACAGCAGCGCCATCCCCGCCACCAGCGGCAGATGCGCCTGCACCACCGCCCAATCCCCCCGCAGCCGCGGCAGGGCGAAGGGCAGCAGGATCACCGCCGCCAGCGCCCAACGCCAGAAGGTCAGCCCGAAAGGCGGCACATCTGCCCGGATCGCCCGCCCCAGCACCCAGTTCCCCGCCCAACAGAGCGAGGCGGTGGCCGCCAGCGCCGCTGCGATCATGAAATTCCTGTTCATGCCCGCCAGCCTAGCGCCGCGAAGGGAAAGGCAAAACCCCCCTTCATCTTGGCCCAAATACTCACCCGCACGGCCAGCCCGATGCGCCACGCCAGAGGATCATCCCCCGTAGGATGGGCCATCCGGCCCATCCCGATCCGCAAAACGAAAAGGGGCGGCCAAAAGGCCGCCCCTTCCCCCTCCGATCCGGAACGGATCAGAAATCCATGCCGCCCGGCATGCCGCCACCAGCGGGGGCCGAGGCCTTGTCGGCCGGCTTGTCGGCGATCATCGCTTCCGTGGTGATCAGGAGCGAGGCAACCGAAGCCGCATCTTCCAGAGCGGTGCGCGTCACCTTGGCCGGGTCGATCACGCCGAACTTGAACATGTCGCCATATTCTTCGGTCTGCGCGTTGAAGCCGAAGGTCACGTCGTTGCTTTCGCGGATCTTGCCCGCGACGACGGCCCCGTCCACACCCGCGTTTTCCGCGATCTGACGCAGCGGCGCTTCCAGCGCGCGCTTGACGATGGCGATCCCGGCGTCCTGGTCGCTGTTCGCGCCCTTCAGGCCGCTCAGCACCTTGCCCGCCTGCACCAGCGCCACGCCGCCGCCGACGATCACGCCTTCCTGCACCGCGGCGCGGGTCGCGTTCAGCGCGTCATCGACGCGGTCCTTACGCTCCTTCACCTCAACCTCGGTCATGCCGCCCACGCGGATGACGGCAACGCCGCCCGCCAGCTTGGCCACACGCTCCTGCAGCTTTTCACGGTCGTAGTCCGAGGTGGTTTCCTCGATCTGGTTGCGGATCTGGCCAACGCGGGCTTCGATCTCTTTCTTGTCGCCAGCACCATCGACGATCGTGGTGTTGTCCTTGTTGATCGAGATCTTCTTGGCGCGGCCCAGCATGTCGATCGAAACCGACTCAAGCTTCATGCCCAGATCGTCGCTGATCACCTGACCACCGGTCAGGATCGCGATGTCCTGCAGCATGGCCTTGCGACGGTCACCGAAGCCCGGCGCCTTGACGGCGGCGATCTTCAGGCCACCGCGCAGCTTGTTGACCACGAGGGTCGCCAGCGCTTCGCCTTCCACGTCTTCGGCGATGATCAGCAGCGGGCGCTGCGACTGGATCACGGCTTCCAGCAGCGGAACCATCGGCTGCAGCGAGGACAGCTTCTTCTCGTGCAGCAGGATGAAGGCGTCTTCCAGTTCCGCGATCATCTTGTCGGCATTGGTGACGAAATAGGGCGACAGGTAGCCACGGTCGAACTGCATGCCTTCGACGACTTCGACTTCCGTCTCCATCCCCTTGTTCTCTTCGACGGTGATCACACCCTCGTTGCCGACCTTCTGCATCGCATCGGCGATGAAGCGGCCGATCTGGGCTTCCCCGTTCGCCGAGATGGTGCCGACCTGCGCAACTTCGTCGCTGTCCTTCACCGGGCGCGAGGCGGCCTTGATGGCCTCCACGACCTTGGTGGTGGCCATGTCGATCCCGCGCTTCAGGTCCATCGGGTTCATGCCGGCGGCGACCGCCTTCATGCCTTCCTTGACAATGGCTTGGGCCAGAACAGTGGCGGTGGTGGTGCCGTCGCCCGCCTCGTCATTGGTGCGGGAAGCGACTTCCTTCACCATCTGCGCGCCCATGTTCTCGAACCGGTCGGACAGTTCGATTTCCTTGGCGACCGAAACACCGTCCTTGGTGATGCGGGGCGAACCGAAGCTCTTCTCGATAACGACGTTGCGGCCTTTCGGGCCCAGCGTCACCTTCACCGCATCGGCAAGGATGTTGACGCCGCGCAGCATGCGGTCGCGGGCATCGGTATCAAAACGTACGTCTTTGGCACCCATGGTGCTGACTCCTCTGAATTCTGGTTGCAACGATCATGCGGGCAATGGCCCGTAGGGTGCGTGCTCGCACGCACCGCGCGTCCTCAGGAGATGATCCCGAGAATGTCGCTTTCCTTCATGATCAGCAGTTCTTCGCCGTTCACCGTCACTTCGGTGCCCGACCACTTGCCGAACAGCACGCGGTCGCCCGATTTCACGGCCGGTGCGATGAGTTCGCCCGAATCCTTCCGTGCACCGTCGCCCACGGCGACGATCTCGCCCTCGGCGGGCTTTTCCTTGGCGGTATCGGGGATGATCAGGCCGCCCTTGGTCTTTTCGTCGCTCTGGACGCGGCGGACCAGCACACGGTCATGCAGCGGTTTGAATGCCATCTGAGAACACTCCCTAAGGTTCCAGCTTCATGTGAGTTTTAGCACTCGGCTTACCTGAGTGCCAACACCGCTTCAGTTAGGCAATGCTCCGGTGCGAGTCAACACCCCCACCCCCCGGCCTTCCGTGAAAATTCGATGACAGGAACCACGCCCCCTTTTTTCCTCCCGCCCGCGATGCCACCTTTCCCTCACCCTTTCCCGCCATGGATGCAGCCATGTCCACCCCCCGCCTCTCCGCCATCCTTCTGGCCCTCGGCCTGACCCTTGCCATCGCCGCGCCCGCGCGGGCCGAATGTCTGGGCGAGAACCTGATCGACAGCATGCCCGAGGCGGAGCGGCGCGCCCTTTTCGATGCCGCAGACCGCGTGCCCCATCCGCGCGGCAATTTCTGGCGGGCCACGCGGGGCGACCAGACCATCCATCTGATCGGAACCTATCACCTCGACGATCCGCGCCACGCCGCCACGATGGACCGCATCACCCCGCTGATCGACCAGTCGGCCACCGTCCTCGTCGAGGCGGGGCCCGAGGAGGAGGCCGCGTTGATGGCCGATCTGGCGCGCGACCCCTCGCTGATGGTGCAGAATGACGGCCCCACGCTGCGCGAGGCGCTCAGCGATCCGGAATGGCAGCTCCTCGCCGATGCGATGCGTGAACGCGGACTGCCGCCCTTCATGGTGTCGAAGTTCCGGCCTTGGTATGTCTCGATCCTTCTGGCCCTGCCCGCCTGCAGCATTGACGGGATGCAGGAAGGTCTGGGCGGGTTGGACGGCCTTGTGATCGCTCGGGCGCAGGATCAGGGCATTCCGCTCAAGGCGCTGGAAAGCCATGACACCGTCTTCCGCCTCTTCGAGGCCATGCCGTTGGACGACCAACTGGCGATGATCCGCTCCTCCCTCGCCCTCGAACCGATCTCGGCGGACTATTCCGTCACGCTGGCGGATGCCTATTTCCAAGGGGAATCGCGGGTGATCTGGGAACTGACCCGTGCCCTATCGCTGCGCGTGCCGGGGCAGGACCCGGCGCAGGTCGCGGAGGATTTCGCCCGCATGGAACAGGTGCTGATGACCGACCGCAACCGCGCCTGGATTCCGGTGATCGAGGCCGCCGCCGCCGAAGGCCCGGTCTTCGCCGCCTTCGGCGCGCTGCACCTGCCCGGTGAAACCGGCGTGCTGCGCCTTCTGGAAGAGGCGGGCTTCACGCTAGAGCGCCTGCCGCTCTGACCCGCCCCGCTCAGGTTCCGGCATATAGCCGCATCAGCAGACGATGCAGCTTCATGTCGTTGTGGCTTTTGCGTTCGACGAAATCGACCACCTCTTCGGGCAGCGTCACTGGCGGCTTGATCTTGCCCATATTCATCCGCTTTTCCTTCAGCCGGACGAAGCCATGCGTCCGCGACAGATGATCGAGCGAGGCCGCAAGATGCTCCGTCACCCCCAGAAAGCTGTAATGGCTGATGAACTTCTCCAGCGCGCGCTCGAAACTGTCCACCATCCCGACCGCCTGCGTCATCTGCACGTCCAGCGGCAACTGCCGAACATAGCTTGTCAGATCGGGAAACTGCTCGCGAAACCGCAGATGATCGGGATGTGCGTCCGAACAATTGTAGAAGTAGTTCGACACCGCCCGTGCCAGCGGATCGCGCAGCAGCGTCGCACATTTCAGCGGCAGGTCCTGACTGCGCCAGACCTGCAATTCCGGCCAGCCGAAATGGCCGATCAGCGCCTGCCGCACCGGCCGCTGCGTCTGCAGGTACAGCGCATGGCGCATGTGCACCCGGAACGAAGCCGACGGATCGGCCCAATCCACCGGACGGACCTTGTCGAAGACGCGCTTCAAGCTGACGCCCAGTGAGTTGCCGGCGGTCTTGGGGACATGCACGAACAGCATCACATCAGAGGCGCTGGCGAACTGGTCCGCCCGTGTCCAGCGCGGCGAGAACCGGCGCAGGAAGGCCTCCATCACCTCGACCGAGGTGCCGAATTCGGCGGCCAGACCGCGCGCCTCGCGCCTCGGATTCTCCCTCTCACTCGCTACACTCTTCACCACGGCACCACCTCTTCACCCCCGCCACCTAGACCGCGCCTCGGGGCCGAGGTCAAGCCGTCCCCTGCCCCGGCCCCGGAACAACCGGGCAGGATCGCCGCGCCTTCCTGCCGCAGTGCAGCATTTCCCTGCGCCCAAGCGTGACAAGCGCGCAGCCCTTGCCTATAAGCGCGCCAAAATCACCCATCCAAGGCGCATGTCATGACCACCCTCGTCTTCGGCCACAAATCCCCCGACACCGATTCCACTGGCTCGCCCATCATCTGGGCATGGTACCTGTCCGAGGTGCGCGGCACCCCGGCCAAGCCCGTCCTGCTGGGCGAACCCAATACCGAAGCGGCCTTCGTGCTGCGCCACTGGGGTCTGGACCAGCCCGCCATCATCGCCGACGTGACGGCCGAGGACAGCGTCGTCATCGTCGACACCAACAACCCCGCCGAATTGCCCCCCTCGATCAACGAAGCCAAGATCCAAGGCATCATCGACCACCACCTTCTGGTGGGCGGCATCAAGACCAAGACGCCGATTGACATCACCATCCGCCCGCTCGCTTGCACCGCGACCATCATGCACGACCTGATGGGCGATGCCGTCGCCAAGGCGCCCAAGGCCATCAAGGGCGCGATGCTCTCCTGCATCCTGTCCGACACGCTGGAATTCCGCTCGCCCACCACCACGCCGCATGACCGCGCGGTGGCCGAGAAACTCGCCGCCGATCTGGGGGTGAACATCACCGACCTCGCCACCAAGATGTTCGAGGCGAAATCCGACGTCTCCGCCTTCTCCGATGCCGCGCTGCTGCGGATGGATTCCAAAGAATACACCGTCGCGGGCAAAGAGTTGCGCGTCTCGGTGCTGGAAACCACCGCGCCCAAGGTGGTGCTCGACCGCAAGGACAGCCTGATGGCGTCGATGGTCGACGTGGCCAAGGAAGACGGGGCCGATCAGGTGCTGCTCTTCGTCGTCGACATCATCCGCGAAGAGGCGACGCTGCTGGTTCCCAATGACCTTGTGAAGCAGATCGCCGAAGCCTCCTTCGGCTGCACCGTCACGGGTGATACTGTCGTGCTGCCGGGGATCATGTCGCGCAAGAAGCAGATTATCCCGGCGCTGAAGCTCTGACAGCCGCCCCTGCCCCCGGCCTGCCGGGGTGCCCTCTCCCTCCCCCGGCACGGGGGAGGGTCGGGGAGGGGGTCTCCCTCGCCATCCCGCGGAAAGGCCAGACCATGACAGACCTCATCCCCAGCCTTGCTTCCATCACCGACGGCTTTGATGCCGTCTTCTGCGATCTCTGGGGATGCCTGCACAATGGCCAGACCCCCTTTCCCGCCGCCGTCGCCGCCCTGCGTGCCTTGCGCGCGCAAGGCAAGACCGTGCTGCTCCTCACCAATTCCCCCCGCCCGAAAAGCAGCGTCATCGCCCAGTTGGCCCGCATCGGCGTCCCGACCGATGCTTGGGACGAGATCGTGTCGTCCGGTGACGCCAGCCAATATGCGATGCTGTCCGGCGCAGTCGGGACCCGCATCCACCACATCGGCGCAATCAAGGATGAAACCTTCTTCACCGACCTGCCCGCCGATGCCCCCGCCCTTGCCATCACCCGCGTCCCTTTGGCCGAAGCCGAAGGCGTGGTCTGCACCGGACTGAAAGACGATCTGACCGAAACGCCCGAGGATTACCGCGCCAGCCTCCTGATGATGAAGGCGAAGGGCCTGACCCTGCTTTGCGCCAATCCCGACCTGATCGTCAATCTGGGCGAACGGCGCCTCTTCTGCGCCGGCGCGCTGGCGCAGGCCTATGAGGCGATGGGGGGCACCGCCCTCTACTACGGCAAGCCGCATCCGCCGATCTACGACCTCGCCCGCCACCGCCTTTCTGCGCTCACGGGGCAGGACGAGGCGCGCATCCTCGCCATCGGCGACGGCATCGCAACCGACATTCAGGGCGGCATCGGCGAAGGGATCGACACTCTTTTCGTCACCGCGGGCATCGCGGCGCATGAATTCGGCCCCGATCCCGCCCAGCCCGACCCGGCCCGCCTGCGCGCCTGGCTGGACGCACAACAGCTTTCCCCCACCTACGCGATCCCCTTCCTCGCCTGACGCGATTTCTGACGCAGAAATCGCAGTGGAATGTGACGCAAAGTCCGGCCCCCGGACCCCTGCGCCCCGGATGAATAACGGCCTCTCGCGTCAGAAACCGACGCGAAATCTGCGTCAGATTTCGCACCCGCCCCGCAACATTCTTGCGCGAAAAGTCGCACTCAGGATAAAAAGTTACCCAACCGAATTGCGCCGCAGCGCGGCATCGGCTAGTGTCCCCCCAGCACAGTCAAGGATTCGGCCATGTTCGCTCGCGCCATCGACAATCAGCCCCGCGGCACCATTTGCATCGAGGATCTCGAAATCGGGATGACCCGCTCGCTGCTGAAGACCGTGACCGATCGCGATATCGAAATGTTCGCCGAAGTCTCCACCGACCGGAACCCCGTGCATCTGGATGATTCCTATGCGCAGGACACCATCTTTCAGGGCCGCATCGCCCATGGAATGCTGACCGCTGGCCTCATCTCCGCCGTCATCGGGGAACAGCTTCCCGGCCATGGCACCGTCTATCTGGGCCAAAGCCTAAAGTTCATGGCCCCCGTCCGCCCCGGCGATACCGTCCGGGCCGAGGTGAAGGTGACCGCGATCGATCACGCCAAGCGCCGGGTGACCCTTGAAACCCACTGCGCCGTGGGTAATACCGTCGTCCTGAAGGGCGAGGCGCTGGTTCTGGCACCCTCGCGCAAGTTCGACTGACACTGACGGGGCGGACACCCCGCCCCCGGGGAAAGATGCGCGTTCACCACCACTGGCAAGGTCTGGGCATCGAGGCCTGTGGCGCCTCCGTCGCCATGGGCAATTTCGATGGCGTCCATCTGGGCCACCGTTCGGTGATCGACCTCGCACGCCGCCCCGGCGCGCCCTTGGGCATCGTCACCTTCGAACCCCATCCGCGTCAGGTCTTCGCGCCCGACGCAGCCCCCTTCCGCCTGATGAATGCCGAGGCCCGCGCCAACCGCCTTGCCAAGCTGGGCGTGGATCAGCTTTACCAGCTGCCCTTCGACAAGACGCTCGCCTCCCTCACCCCTGACGCCTTCGCCCGCGACGTGCTGGCCGAAGGCTTGGGCGTGTCCCATGTCGTCGTCGGCGCGGATTTCTGCTTCGGCAAAGGCCGCGCGGGCACCGCCGCTGACCTGACTGCACTGGGGCAACAGCACGGCTTCGACGTCACCATCGCCCCCCTCCTTTCCGTCGGCGGAAGGGAAGTGTCCTCCACCGCCATCCGGCAGGCCCTGTCCGAAGGCCGCCCCCGCGACGCCGCCGCCATGCTGGGCCACTGGCACCGGATCGAGGGCGCGGTGATCCATGGCGAAAAGCGGGGCCGGGAACTTGGCTATCCCACCGCCAACATGTCCGTCGATGGCCTGCACCTGCCCCGCCACGGCGTCTATGCGGTGAAGGTCGACATCCTTTCCGGCCCGCAGGCCGGGGCGCATATCGGCGCGGCCTCGCTCGGCGTGCGGCCCATGTTCGGCGAGAACCGTCCCAACCTCGAAACCTTCCTCTTCGATTTCGCGGGCGATCTTTACGGCCACCACCTTTCCATCGCTTTCGTCGATTTCCTGCGGCCAGAGTTGAAATTCGACAGCCTCGACGTCCTCATCACCCAGATGGAGGCCGACTGCACCCAGGCCCGCGCGATCCTCACGGCGCTGTAATCCCCAAATTTCTTCGAAGAAATTTGCAAATTCGGTCGAACGAATTTGACCCACCCCTTCCCTTTTCCCCCGCCCCATCGCACCTTCCGGCGATGACCGACAAACTCCGCCCCCGCTTCTGGGAAACCGTTCCCCTCACCAAGATGACCCCCCCCGAATGGGAGGCGCTCTGTGACGGCTGCGGCAAATGCTGCCTGAACAAGATCGAGTATGAGGATACGGGCGAGGTGGATTACACACGCATCGCCTGCCGCCTGCTGGACGGTCAAAGCTGCCGGTGCAGCCAATACGAAATCCGCCACCAATTCGTCCCCGATTGCGTGCGCCTCACGCCCAAGACCCTGCCCAAGATCGCCTATTGGATGCCGCGCAGCTGCGCCTATCGGCTGCTTCATGAAGGCAAGCCCCTGCCCGACTGGCACCCCCTGCTGACCGGCGATCCCGAAAGCACCCATGCCTCCGGCAATTCCGTACGCGGCCTGACCATCCCCGAATTCGAAGTCGAAGAGGATGACTGGGACGACTATATCATCGACGAGAAACCCTGATGTTCTTCGCCTCCGACAACACCTCCGGCGTGCCGGCCCAGATCATGGCCGCGCTCGCCCACGCCAATGAAGGCTACGCCCGCAGCTATGGCGCGGATGACATCATGGCCCGCGTCACCGCCCACCTGAGGCAGATCTTCGACGCGCCCGAGGCGCAGGTCCACCTCGTCGCCACCGGCACCGCCGCCAATGCGCTGGCCCTTGCCACACTCACCCCGCCTTGGGGCGCGGTCTTCTGCCACCGCCACGCCCATATCGCCGAAGACGAATGCGGCGCGCCGGAATTCTTCACGAACGGCGCGAAACTCGCCCTGATCGACGGCCCCCACGGCAAGATCACCCCCGCCGCGCTGACCGAATCCCTGGCCACCACCGGCGCCTCCGGCGTGCATGGCGTGCAGCGCGGCGCGCTCTCTCTCACCAATGTGACCGAGGCAGGCACCACCTACACCCCTGCCGAAATCGCCGCCCTCACTGCCATCGCCAAATCCCACGGCCTGCCCTGCCACCTCGACGGCGCGCGCTTCGCCAATGCCCTTGTGGCCACCGGGGCCACGCCTGCCGAAATGACCTGGCAAGCGGGCATCGACGCGCTTTCCTTCGGGGGCACCAAGAACGGGCTTCTGGGGGTAGAGGCGGTCATCCTCTTCGACCCCGCCAAATCGTGGGAGTTGGAACTCAGGCGCAAACGCGGCGGGCATCTCTTCTCCAAGCACCGCTTCCTGTCGGCGCAGATGGAGGCCTATCTGCAAGATGACCTCTGGCTCCGCCTCGCCGCCCATGCCAACCGGATGGGCCAGCGCCTCGCCTCCGGCATCGCCGCGATGAACAGCGCGGCCCTCACCCACCCGACACAGGCCAATATGGTCTTCGCCAATTGGGAACCCGGCGGTCATGCCCGGCTTCAGGCCGGCGGCGCGGTCTATTACGACCTCCGCCCCACGAAAGACGGCCGCGAAACCGCGCGCATGGTCGCCTCCTGGAACACGACCGAGGATCACGTCGACCGCTTCCTCGCCCTCCTCAAGGGCTGACCCGCCCCTTCATCTTGGTCCAAATACTCACCTGCACCGATGCCACCCCCACCCCGGTCGCCTGACGGCGCCCTCCCCTCCCCCGTTCTTCACGGGGGAGGGGCCGGGGGAGGGGGTTGCATCAAAAGGAGCGGCGTCACCGCCCCGCCAGATGATCCTCTAGCAGGTCCAGCCGATCCTGCCCCCAGAACGTCTCTTCCCCCACGATATAGAAGGGCAGCCCGAACACCCCCCGCGCCACCGCCTCGTCAAGGTTGCGCACATAGGTATCCGCCGCCATGAACATGCCCCGGTCCGCCACCGCAGGATCGAATCCGTTCTCGGCCAAGATCGCCTTCACCACGTCATCCTCGGCGATGTTGCGCCCTTCGGCCCAGACCGCGCGCGGAAAGGCCTGTACCAGAGCCCCCAGATCGCCGCCCCCCGCCGCCTGCGCCGCGATAATGGCATAGCTCGCGGGCGCCGGGTTCACCGGAAAGAAGAAGGGATGCAGGTCCAGCTTCATCCCCAGCCGCTTGGACCACCGCGCCAGTTCCTGCAATCGGTACGCCTTGCGGCTTTCATGCCGCTCGGCCAGCACCTGCCCGCCCGTCCGCGGAAACAGCGCGGGCCCGTCCAGCGCCACATAGCGGATACTCGCCCCCTGCCGCTCCGCGATCCGTTCCAGCCGGTCGCCCGCCAGATAGACCCAAGGGGAAATGGGGGTGAAGAAGTAATCGATCTGCGCCATTTGCACGCCCCTGCTTGCCTTCGGTTCCCAAGACCGTAACGCGGTGGTAACAGACGGCCAACACCGAATCCGCCGCCCACCGGAGAGCCAAATGCCCGCCATCACCGAGCCGAAACTGATTTCCGGCAACGCCAACCTGTCGCTTGCGAAATCCATCGCCCGCCGCATGTCGATGCATCGCGGCATGTCGGTGAACCTCGTCGATGCGCGGATCGAACGGTTCAACGATCAAGAGATTTTCGTAGAGGTGTTCGAAAACGTCCGGGGCGAGGATATGTATGTCATCCAGCCCACCTCGAACCCGGCCAATGACAACCTGATGGAACTTCTCATCATGGTCGATGCGCTGCGCCGCTCTTCGGCGGCCCGCATCACCGCCGTGATCCCCTATTTCGGCTATGCCCGTCAGGACCGCCGCGCCAAGGCCCGCACGCCCATCAGCGCCAAGCTCGTCTCGAACCTGATCGAAACCTCCGGCGTGGACCGGGTCCTGACCCTCGACCTGCACGCGGCGCAGATTCAGGGCTTCTTCGACATCCCCGTCGACAACCTCTATGCCAGCCCCGTCTTCGCGCTCGACATCGAACACCATTTCAAGGGCGCGATGGAGGACCTGATGATCGTCTCGCCCGATGTGGGCGGCGTGGCCCGCGCCCGCGAACTGGCCAAGCGGATCAACGCCCCCCTCGCCATCGTCGACAAGCGGCGCGAAAAGGCGGGCGAAGTCGCGGGCATGACTGTCATCGGCAATGTCGAAGGCAAGAAATGCATCATCGTCGATGACATCTGCGACACGGCCGGAACGCTCTGCAAGGCGGCAGAGGTGCTGCTGGAGAATGGCGCGACCGAGGTCCACAGTTACATCACCCACGGCGTTCTATCGGGTCCGGCGGTGGAGCGGGTGCAGAATTCGGTGATGAAATCCCTCGTCATCACCGACTCGATCGAACCGACCGACCGCGTCAAGGCGGCCAGCAACATCCGCATCGTCCCCACCGCACCGATCTTCGCGCAGGCCATCCTCAACATCTGGAACGGCACCTCCGTCTCGTCCCTGTTCGAGACGGACACCCTCGTTCCGATCTATGAAGGCATGTATCAGCGCGGCTGAGCGGCGGCAGCGCCCTCAGGCGATGTCCCAATCCTCTTCGTCCCGCACCGGGCCGATCGCTGTCCAATCGGCGCGGACCCGGGCGATGCGCGTGTCGCCCCATGTGCGAAAGACAAGGTGAAAGCCCGATACCGTCACGTTCTCGGCCGTGATGTCCGCGCGCATGTTGGTCTTGTGATCCATGTCCCACAGCGAGATGCCCACCAGCACGGCCGGAGGGGCAAGGAACTTCTCTCCGAACGTGACGGTGAACCGGCTTTCCCGGTCGCCATCCCCCGTCCACATCACCCCATCCGTCGCGAAATCAGAGAACAGCACCCGGCTGCCCTGCTGAATACCGACAGAATTGGGGGAGAGACGCTTCATCACCGGCTTTCTCATCTGGACCCTTCAACCCCATACTCTGCACAACATGTGCCACCATAGCAGAAGGCCCCGCCTTGGCGACGGGGCCTTTCGCGTTTCCTGCGTCCGCCGTGGGCTTACTGCCCGACCGCCGCGCGCAGCGCCAGCATGTCATTGACCAGCTTGTCGGCAGTGTCCTTGTCCTCGGCACCGGCCGCGGCGTTCTTCGCCTCGGCCAGCAGCGCGTCGAACAGCGCCGCATTCGCCTCTTCCACCGGCACCGCGCGTTCGGCCAGAACCGAAACCGTGCCTGCCGTGATCTCGGCAAAGCCGCCGGTCACGACATAGGCCTTGGCCCCGCCCGCACCGACCGCCTTCAGGATGCCGGGGCGCAGCGTGGTGATGGTGGGGGCATGCCCCTCCATCGCCGTCAGGTCACCCTCGGCCCCCGGGATCTGCACCTCGGTCGCGGCAACGGAGGCAAGCCTCCGCTCCGGCGAGACGAGGTCGAATTGCACCGTGCCTGCCATCGGCCTGTTCCCTTCTTACGCGGCTTGCGCGGCGAGACGCTGCGCCTTGGCGATCACCTCGTCGATATCGCCCACCATGTAGAAGGCAGCTTCGGGCAGGTGGTCATATTCACCGGCCACGACCGCCTTGAAGGACGCGATGGTCTTCTCCAGCGGCACCTGCACGCCGTCCGACCCGGTGAAGACCTTCGCCACGTCGAAAGGCTGCGACAGGAAACGCTGGATCTTCCGGGCGCGGGCCACGGTCAGCTTGTCCTCTTCGCTCAGTTCGTCCATCCCGAGGATGGCGATGATGTCCTGCAGCGACTTGTAGCGCTGAAGGATACCCTGCACCGAACGGGCCACGTTGTAATGCTCTTCGCCAAGGATCTGCGGGTCCATCAGGCGCGAGGTGGAGTCGAGCGGGTCGACGGCCGGATAGATGCCAAGTTCCGAGATGGCGCGCGACAACACCGTGGTGGCGTCGAGGTGCGCGAAGGACGTCGCAGGCGCCGGGTCGGTCAGGTCGTCGGCGGGCACGTAGATCGCCTGCACAGAGGTGATGGACCCCGCCTTGGTCGAGGTGATGCGTTCCTGCAGCGCGCCCATGTCGGTGGCCAGCGTCGGCTGATAGCCCACGGCCGAAGGGATACGGCCCAGAAGCGCGGACACTTCCGAACCTGCCTGCGTGAAGCGGAAGATGTTGTCCACGAAGAACAGCACGTCGGTGCCGGACTGGTCGCGGAACTGCTCGGCCAGCGTCAGGCCGGTCAGCGCCACGCGGGCACGCGCCCCCGGGGGTTCGTTCATCTGACCATAAACCAGCGCCACTTTGGACGATGCCAGATCATCCACCTTGATGACGCCCGATTCCATCATCTCGTGATAGAGGTCGTTGCCTTCCCGGGTGCGTTCACCCACGCCCGCGAAGACCGAATAGCCCGAGTGCACCTTGGCGATGTTGTTGATCAGTTCCATGATCAGAACCGTCTTGCCCACGCCCGCGCCGCCGAAGAGGCCGATCTTGCCGCCCTTCGCATAGGGGGCCAGCAGGTCGATCACCTTGATGCCGGTGACGAGGATTTGGCTTTCCGTCGCCTGCGCCGCGAAATCCGGGGCGGGCTGGTGGATCGCGCGGGTCTCGGTCGCCGCAATCGGGCCCTTTTCGTCGATCGGCTCGCCGATCACGTTCAGGATGCGGCCCAGCGTGGCGTCGCCCACCGGAACCGAAATCGGCGCGCCCAGATCCTTCACCACAGCACCGCGGACCAGACCTTCGGTCGCGTCCATGGCGATGGTGCGCACGGTGCTTTCGCCCAGATGCTGCGCGACCTCGAGGATCAGCTTCTTGCCGTTGTTGTCCGTCTCGAGCGCGTTCAGGATCGCCGGAAGCGCCCCATCGAACTGCACGTCAACGACGGCGCCGATCACCTGCGTGACTTTGCCTTGTGCCATCTTGTCTCTCCGGTTCCTCAGAGCGCCTCAGCGCCCGAAATGATTTCGATAAGCTCTTTGGTGATCGCGGCCTGACGCGAACGGTTGTACTGGATCGTCAGCCTGTTGATCATGTCGCCCGCATTGCGCGTGGCGTTGTCCATAGCCGACATCCGCGCGCCCTGCTCGGACGCCCCGTTCTCCAGAAGCGCCGCGAAGACCTGCGTCGCCACCCCACGCGGCAGCAAATCCGCAAGGATCGCCTCTTCGCCGGGTTCATAGTCATACAGCGTGCTGGCCGCGCCCTCGCCTTCGAACTTCGCGGGGATCACCTGCTGCGCGGTCGGGATCTGGCTGATCACCGACTGGAAGCGGTTGTAGAACAGCGTCGCCACGTCGAACTCGCCCGCCTCGAAACGCCCGATCACGTCTTTCGCGATGGTCTGCGCGTTGGCATAGCCCACGCGCTTCACATCGCTCAGATCGACGTGACCCACGAAATGGGCCGACAGGTCGCGCTTCAGCTGTTCGCGCCCCTTCTTGCCGACGGTCAGGATCTTCACCGTCTTGCCAGCCGCCAGCAACTCGTTCGCCCGCGCCCGCGCCAGACGCGCGATGGTGGAGTTGAAGCCGCCGCACAGCCCGCGCTCTGCGGTCATCACGACCAGCAGATGCACCTTGTCCGACCCCGTCCCGGCCAAAAGCCGGGGCGCGGAGGACGACTTGCCAACCGAAGCCGCAAGCCCCGCCATCACGGCATTCATCCGCTCGGCATAGGGGCGCGCCGCTTCCGCAGCCTCTTGGGCGCGGCGAAGCTTCGCCGCCGCGACCATCTGCATCGCCTTCGTGATCTTCCGCGTGTTCTTCACGCTTCCGATCCGGTTCTTTAGGTCCTTCAGGCTGGGCATCTGCCTACTCCCTCAAGGGCCAAATCAGGCGAAGTCTTTGGCGAATGCATCAAGCTCCGCGCGGATCGCCTTTTCCAGATCGCCCGCCACCTTGCGGTCGTTCTTGGTGATGTCTTCCAGCAGCGCAGCGCCCTTGCCGCGCAGATGCTTCAGAAGACCGGCTTCGAAACGGCCGACATCCTTCACCGCGATCTTGTCCAGATAGCCGTTGGTGCCTGCATAGATGACGCAGACGATCTCGGCATTGGTCAGCGGCGAATACTGCGGCTGCTTCATCAGCTCCGTCAGACGCGCGCCACGGTTCAGCAGCTGCTGGGTCGCGGCATCAAGGTCGGACCCGAACTGCGCGAAGGCCGCCATTTCGCGGTACTGCGCCAGTTCCAGCTTCACCTTGCCCGCCACCGACTTCATGGCCGAGGTTTGCGCCGAAGACCCCACGCGCGACACCGACAGACCGGTGTTCACGGCCGGGCGGATGCCCTGATAGAACAGTTCGGTTTCAAGGAAGATCTGCCCATCGGTGATCGAGATCACGTTGGTCGGGATGAAGGCAGACACGTCGCCGCCCTGCGTTTCGATGATCGGCAGCGCCGTCAGCGAGCCCGAACCGAAATCCTCGTTCAGCTTCGACGACCGCTCCAGAAGGCGCGAGTGGAGGTAGAACACGTCACCCGGATAGGCTTCACGCCCCGGCGGACGGCGCAGCAGCAGCGACATCTGGCGATAGGCCACGGCCTGCTTGGACAGGTCATCATAGATGATCAGCGCATGGCGGCCATTGTCGCGGAAGTATTCCGCCATCGAGGTGGCGGCATAGGGCGCAAGGAACTGCATCGGCGCGGGGTCCGATGCGGTGGCGGCCACGACGATCGTATAGGCGATGGCGCCAGTCTCTTCCAGCTTCTTCACCAGCTGCGCCACGGTCGAACGCTTCTGCCCGATGGCGACATAGATGCAGTACAGCTTCTTCGATTCATCCGAACCGGCGGCCTCGTTATAGACCTTCTGGTTCAGGATCGTGTCCAGCGCGACGGCGGTCTTGCCGGTCTGGCGGTCGCCGATGATCAGTTCGCGCTGGCCACGGCCAACGGGGATCATCGCGTCCACTGCCTTCAGGCCGGTCGCCATGGGCTCATGCACCGACTTGCGCGGGATGATGCCCGGGGCCTTCACGTCGGCCACGCGACGCTCGGTCGCCGCGATCGGGCCCTTGCCGTCGATCGGGTTGCCCAGCGCGTCCACGACGCGGCCCAGCAGCGCGTCACCGGCGGGCACGTCCACGATGGACTTCGTGCGCTTGACGACGTCGCCTTCTTTGATGTCCTGGTCCGACCCGAAGATCACGACGCCGACGTTGTCGACTTCGAGGTTCAGCGCCATCCCGCGGATGCCGCCGGGGAATTCGACCATCTCGCCGGCCTGGACATTGTCCAGACCATGCACGCGGGCAATCCCGTCGCCGACACTCAGCACGCGCCCCACTTCGGCCACTTCGGCATCCTTGCCAAAGTTCTTGATCTGCTCCTTGAGGATCGCAGAGATCTCAGCAGCCTGGATTCCCATCTCACCCAACCTCTTTCATTGCATTCTGGAGAGCCGCGAGCTTCGACCGTACCGACGTGTCGATCATGGTCGAGCCCAGCTTGACGACAAGACCACCGATGAGGCTTTCATCGACGGCAACTTTCAGTTTCACGTCCTTGCCGACACGCGCCTTCAGCGTCGCGGCCAGTTTCTTGGTCTGATCGGCCGACAGGGCGGCAGCCGAGGTCACCTCGGCCGTCACTTCACCCTTCTCGGCGGCGATCCGCGCCTGCACATCGGCCACCAGTTGCGGCAGCACGAAGAGGCGGCGCTTGCTGCCCATCAGGGCCAGCGTGTTTGCCGTCAGTTCCGACAGCTTCATCTTCTTGGCGATGGCCGCCATGGCCGCCGCCTGATCCTCGCGGCTGATCACCGGGGAGGCGATCATGGCGCGCAGATCGGCGCTGGCCTCCAGCGCGGCCCCCAGCGCTTCGGCATCCGCCTCAAGCGTTTTCAGGGCCTTGTCGTCCTTCGCCAACTCGAACAGGGCAGTGGCATATCTGGCGGCGATGCCGGAGGAGATCGAAGCAGGTTCGGACACGTCAACCCTTCCGCTGTCTGGACCCGCACCCACGCGAAAAGCAGGGGCACAAGGGGTCTGTGGGCGCGGGCCATGACCCGCGTCTCGTGATGTCGCGGCGTCATTAGCAGAGGTCCACCAACCCTGCAACCGGGAAGGTCGCCGGAACGTGACTGTTCTGGTCAGCTTTTCCGGGGCATTAGCGCCCACCCTCTGCCCCTGCGACTCTTTGCGCCGCAGCCGGCGCCGAATAACCCTCGCCGCAGCGCAGAATCACCCGCCCGACGTGCCGAAAAACCCTTTTGGACTCGACGCAACCTTTGGTAGCATTTCCTTCATGCTTTGTGTTTTTCGTGCGAGTGACTCATGGGTTTCTTCCTCCTAGCCGGACTCTTCGCCGCCGCTGCTGGCATTGGCTTCATGTCAGACGACGATGACGACGCCCCCGACAGCAACCCCGCCAACCCGAACCGCAACAGCGGAGGCGGCACCGGGGATGATCACGGGGACGACGGCACCCCCTCCGGCCCGCGCGGCACGGATGGTGGCGACGACATGATCCTAACCGGGGATGACAAATCCCACGGCCTCGGTGGCAACGATGTCCTCACCGCAAGTAGCCGGGCCATCGCCCATGGCGACACCGGAAAAGACGAAATCAGTCTTTCCGACCGCAGCACCGGTTATGGCGGCTTTGGCGACGACCTGCTGGAAGCCACGGATAACAGCACCGCTTTCGGGGGTGAGGGCGATGATGAATTCGCCCTGTTGGACAATAGCACCGCCTATGGCGACACGGGCAGCGATCTCATGACGGCAAGCGGCTCCAGCACCGCCTATGGCGGCGACGGCGACGATCAGTTCAGGGGAAGCGGCAACGCCACCCTGTCGGGCGATGCGGGCGCTGACTCCCTGTTCTTCTTTGCGGACCGCAGCGAAGGCACAGCCAGCCTCTTCGGCGGCAGCGGCAATGATAGCCTTAATGCCAATGGCGGCACAGGCGAAGGCGCAGACCGCGTGCAGGCCTTCGGTGGAGACGGAGACGATCAGCTCATGATCCGCGGCCGCGCGCATGGCTTCGGCGGTGCGGGGAACGACACCCTGTTCTCCGATGACGGTGGCACCCTGACCGGCGGGCAGGGCAGCGACGACTTCCTTGTGTCCCTTCTGGACTTCACAGGGACCTGGCCGACGGAAGATACGGTCACGATCACGGATTTCGACCGCAGCACCGACCGCATCGAGGTCGATCTGAATGGCATTCCCACCTCCATCACCCTTTCTGAGAATGGCACCGACTCGACGCTGACCATAGTCTGGGAAGCGTCCGACGCGGACATCCCGACCTCCTTCATCTTGCTGAAGGGGGCGACAGGGCTTACACTTCAGGATTTCACATTCTCCAGCGGGATGCTTTACTCAAAGATCGCCGACTTCCCACCCGATCCCGGCGACGGCATCTACGACAGCGTCACCCAAGGCAGCGACGCAGACGAACGGCTTGCGCTGAACGGCGATCAGCCGCTCGCCATGATGGGCGCAGGCAATGACAGCGTTACGGGTGGCGATGGCTCACGCGTCGGCACCGTCACTCTTGGCGACGGCGACGATAGCTTCACCGATGGCGGCGGACGGACCGTCGTCTACGGGGGGGAGGGCAATGACAGCTATTTCTCCGATGGAGCCGAGTTGGACGGTCTGACCGAGTCGAATTACGACGACAGCTTCATCGGCGGCGCGGGCGAAGACAGCGCCACCCTGCGCGCGACCCCGTCGGACGCCCCGCCGAATACTTTGGGCGGGACTACCCGGCTATCCATGGGCGAAGGCAACGACCTCGTTGCCGTGGATCGTGACTTCGAAAGGCCGGTCTCCGTCTCCGACGGCGACGGCGACGACACGATCAGCGTCTGGATGGGCAGTCTTGTTACATCCGATGCGGGCAATGACAGCATCACCCTCGGCATCGATGGCGATCACATCGCCGCCGGGCGGGACATCGCGGAAATCCGGGACCTGTCTGAAACCGACCGCCTCATCCTCGACATAGACGCTGCGCTGACCGGCGCGGTCACAACCAATGTCGTGACTTCCAACAGCGACTTCGGCACCTCGACCCGGACCGAGATCTATGTCGGCGATGTCCAAGTGGCCATCGTTTGGGACCAGAACCTCGCCCTCGACGACCCACGCCTGACCATCAACCGCGGCGTCGCCTTCGCCTGACGGCGGCGTCCAAAGGGGGGCCCTAGCCCCCCTCGCGATTCATCGCGGGTTCCGGCACGCCCTTGCCCACGCCCTCCAGCACCTTCAACGGCCTGCGCGCCAAGGCCCCCAGCCCCCCGCGCGTGGGGGCATAGACCTGCTTGCTGGCCTCCACCATCAAGACGCCCCCCGCCAGCCATGGGCCAAAGCGGCGACCGAACCCTTCCCAGAAATCCGCCGTCCGCAGCCAGAACCGCGCCGAAGACGGCGGCGCGAACAGCGCGGCGCAGGTCCGCTCCGGCGTGAAGCCGTGGCGCTTCAACTGCGTTTCCAACTGCGTCATCGAATAAGGGCGGCCAAAGCCGAAGGGCGTCCCGTCCCGCCGCGACCACAGCCCGGATCGGTTCGGCACCACGACCAGCGCCTTGCCCCCCGGCCCCAGCACGCGATGCGCCTCTTCCAGCACCGCCGTGGGATGTTCCGATGTTTCCAGCCCGTGCAGCATCACCAGCCGGTCCACCAGACCCGTCGGCACCGGCCAATGCGTCTCTTCACACAGGACGCTCACATTCTCCATCCCGGCAGGCCAAGGCATCACGCCCTGCGGCCCCGGCATCAGCCCGATCACCCGGCGGCTGTCGCCCAGATAGGGGCGCAGCAGGGGCACCGCAAAGCCGAAACCGACAACCGTCTGCCCGCTCTGCACCGGCCACAGGTCCACCACCCGGTCCCGGATCGCCCGCTGCGCCACGCGGCCCAACTGGGTGCGATAGTAGAAGTTCCGCAGGTCCTGCACATCAAGATGCATTGCCTCTGGCTCTCTCCCCAGTCCACTCTGCGCATGACGCCCCATCTGGCGCGGAACATGCAAGACCCCCGTTGCGGGCCAGTCTACAGAGGATCGGATCAAAGACCATGCCGCTTGAACTCGTCACTGTCCCCTGCCTTGCGGACAACTACGCCTATCTGGTCCATGATCCGGACAGCGGCGCGACCGCCGTGGTCGATGTCCCCGAGGCCGCGCCGATCCTTGCGGCACTTGGTGCGCGCGGTTGGCGGCTGACCGACATCTGGCTGACGCATCACCACAGCGACCATATCGACGGCGTCCCCGCCTTGCGCACCGCGACCGGCGCGCAGATCACGGGTGCCGCCGCCGATGCCCACCGCCTGCCCCCCCTCGACACGGCCCTGCCCGACGAAGGTGCCTTCGCCTTCGCGGGCCGCAGCGTGGAAACCTTCCCCGTCCCCGGCCACACCATCGGCCATATCGCCCTGCACATCCCCGAGGCGAAGCTCGCCTTCACCGGCGACAGCCTGATGGCCGCAGGCTGCGGCCGCCTCTTCGAAGGCACGCCCGCCCAAATGTGGGCCTCCCTCTCGCGCCTTGCCGCGCTGCCCGGCGACACGCTGATCTGCTCGGGTCACGAATACACCACCGGCAACCTGCGTTTCGCCCTGACCCTTGAACCCGCCAACCCCGCGCTTATCTCTCGTGTCGACCGGGTCGCCGCGCTACGCCGTGCTGGCCGCCCCTCCGTCCCGGTCCCGCTCTCCGAGGAACGCGACACCAACCCCTTCCTGCGCGCCCACCTGCCCGGCCTGAAATCCGCCATCGGCCGCCCTGATGCCTCCGACGCCGAAACCTTCGCCGAAATCCGCGCGCGAAAGGACAGGTTCTGATCACCGCCTGCCGCATCATGATCACATTTTGCGCCCACTATGCAGGAAAGCACGAAATCGGCCAGAAAACCCTTGAAGTGGGTCGAAATTAGCCGAACTCTAACTGTATGAGGCCACGGTTCGGAGGACCCTCCTCCGCGCCCTGAGAGACAGGAGCACCACGAACGTGCCATCGTTTTCAACCACACTTGAACAGGCCATCCACGGCGCCCTGGCCCTCGCCAATGCCCGCCGCCACGAACTGGCGACGCTGGAACATCTGCTGCTCGCGCTGATCGACGAACCCGATGCCGCGCGGGTGATGAAGGCCTGCTCCGTCAACCTTGACGAGCTGCGCAAGACCCTGCTCGACTTCATCGACGACGATCTCTCCACCCTCGTCACCGATGTCGAAGGGTCCGAGGCCGTGCCCACCGCCGCCTTCCAGCGCGTCATCCAGCGCGCCGCGATCCATGTGCAGTCGTCCGGCCGGAACGAAGTGACGGGGGCCAACGTCCTTGTCGCCATCTTCGCCGAACGCGAAAGCAACGCCGCCTATTTCCTGCAGGAACAGGACATGACGCGCTACGACGCCGTCAACTTCATCGCCCATGGCGTCGCCAAGGATCCGTCCTATGGCGAATCCCGCCCCGTCTCGGGCGCCGAGGAAGAGCGTCAGGAAACCCCCAAGGCCGAGGCGGGCGAGGCGAAGGAATCCGCCCTCTCCAAATACTGCGTCGACCTGAACGTGAAGGCCATCAAGGGCGACGTTGACCCCCTCATCGGCCGCGAGGCCGAGGTGGAGCGGGCGATCCAAGTCCTCTGCCGCCGTCGCAAGAACAACCCCCTTCTCGTAGGCGACCCGGGCGTGGGCAAGACGGCCATCGCCGAAGGCCTCGCCTGGAAGATCGTCAAGAAAGAGGTGCCCGAAGTTCTGGCCCATGCCACGATCTACAGCCTCGACATGGGTGCGCTGCTCGCAGGCACCCGCTATCGCGGTGACTTCGAGGAACGCCTGAAGGCCGTGGTCAAGGAGATGGAGGATCACCCCGACGGCATCCTCTTCATCGACGAAATTCACACCGTCATCGGCGCAGGCGCCACCTCCGGCGGCGCGATGGATGCTTCCAACCTCCTGAAGCCCGCGCTTCAGGGTGGCAAGCTGCGCACCATGGGCTCCACCACTTACAAGGAATTCCGTCAGCACTTCGAAAAGGACCGCGCCCTGTCCCGGCGCTTCCAGAAGATCGACGTGAACGAACCCACGGTGCCGGATGCGATCAAGATCCTCATGGGCCTCAAGCCGCATTTCGAGGAACATCACGACCTGCGCTACACCGCCGATGCCATCAAGGCGGCGGTGGAACTCGCGCACCGCTACATCAACGACCGCAAACTGCCCGACAGCGCCATCGACGTGATCGACGAGGCGGGTGCCGCCCAGCACCTTCTCCCGGAAGGCAAGCGCCGCAAGACGCTGGGTACAAAGGAGATCGAGGCGGTGGTGGCGAAAATCGCCCGCATCCCCCCGAAAAACGTCTCCAAGGACGATGCAGAAACCCTGCGCGATCTGGAAAAGACGCTCAAGCGCGTGGTCTTCGGTCAGGACAAGGCGGTGGAGGCTCTCTGCGCTTCCATCAAACTCGCCCGCGCGGGCCTGCGCGAACCCGAAAAGCCCATCGGCAACTACCTCTTCGCCGGGCCCACGGGCGTCGGCAAGACCGAAGTGGCCAAGCAACTTGCCTCCAGCCTTGGCGTGGAACTCCTGCGCTTCGACATGTCGGAATACATGGAGAAACACGCCGTTTCCCGCCTGATCGGCGCGCCTCCGGGCTATGTCGGCTTCGATCAGGGCGGCATGCTCACCGATGGGGTGGACCAGCATCCCCATTGCGTGCTGTTGCTGGATGAAATGGAAAAGGCCCACCCGGATGTCTACAACATCCTCTTGCAGGTGATGGACCACGGGAAGCTGACCGATCACAACGGGCGGCAGGTCGATTTCCGCAATGTCATCCTGATCATGACCTCGAACGCGGGCGCATCGGAACAGGCCAAGGCCGCCATCGGCTTCGGTCGCGACCGCCGCACGGGCGAAGACACCGCCGCCATCGAACGGACCTTCACGCCGGAATTCCGCAACCGTCTGGACGCGGTCATCTCCTTCGCGCCCTTGGGCAAGGAGATCATCCTTCAGGTGGTCGAGAAATTCGTCCTCCAACTTGAAGCACAGCTTCTGGATCGGGGCGTTCACATCGAACTCACCGCCGAGGCCGCGCAATGGCTGGGTGACAAGGGCTATGACGACAAGATGGGCGCGCGTCCCCTTGGCCGCGTGATCCAAGAACACATCAAGAAGCCGCTGGCCGAGGAACTGCTTTTCGGCAAGCTGACCAAGGGCGGGCTGGTCCGCGTGGCGGTCAAGGACGATGCGATCGACCTGCAGGTGCAGGAACCGCAGAAGCCCCGCCTGACGGGCCAGAAACCCCCGCTGCTCACGGCGGAATGATCCGTCACGCGGCACTAATGACATTGGCCCTCGCCCTTCCGGCGGGGGCCTTTGAATTGGGCCTGCCCATCGCCTGCACCTTGGGCAGCGATTGCCACATCCAGAACCATTTCGACCGCGACCCCGGCCCCGGCATGGCCGATCTGGTCTGCGGCCATCTCACCTATAACGGCCATGACGGCACCGATTTCGCGCTCTCCGACCTCACCGCGATGGAGGCGGGCGTCGCCGTTCTCGCCGCCGCCCCCGGCACCGTGACGGGCATGCGTGATGGGATGGCCGATATCCTCGTCTCCGATCCCGCCGCCCCCCCGCTTGACGGGCGCGACTGCGGCAATGGCGTGGTGGTCGATCACGGCGGCGGCTGGCAGACCCAGTATTGCCACCTCAAGCGCGGCTCGGTCACCGTCCGCACCGGCGATGTGGTGGACACCGGCACGCAGCTCGGCCTCGTCGGCCTCTCGGGCAATACCGAATTCCCGCATGTCCATATCGCCGTCCGCAAGGATGGCGTGGCCCTTGATCCTTTCTCACCCGAAGCCGCCGCCCCCGCCTGCGGCACCCCGACCGACGGCCAGCTCTGGGCCACCCCCATTGCCTATGATCCCTTCGGCTTCACCGGCGCGGGCTTCGCCACCGAGGTGCCGGAATGGCAGGCCGTCAAGGCGGGGCTGGACAGCCCCGAAACCCTGCCGCCCGACGCGCCCGCGCTCGTCTTCTGGGTCGCCTATTTCGGCCCGAAACAGGGCGACACCCTCACCCTCACCATCAGCGGCCCGGAGGGCGAGGTCTTCCGTCAGGATGTCGCCATCGACCGCACGCAGGCCATGGCCTTCCGCGCGGGCGGCAAGCGCACGCCAACGGGCGGCTGGGCCCCCGGCGCCTACACGGGCGAAGCGGTGCTGACGCGCGACGGGCTGGAACTCGGGCGGCAATCCGAGACCCTCACCCTGCGCTGACGCCCCCTTCTCCCTCTCCCCCGCGGGGGGAGAGGGCCGGGGAGAGGGGCCACCTCCGCACCAGCGCACCATTAACCATAATCAGCAGCCGTTCTCTGCTCAAATTTGTATGTACACTTTGCTGCACAAAAGGCGGCACAGAACAGGGCACAGAGGTTTTCACCCATCCCCCTGAAATTCCTGCGAAAAATGGGCGGTCTTAACGCTCGGTCAGCTTCAACTCGATGCGTCGGTTCTGCGCGCGGCCCAGCTCATCCTCGCTCGCCGCCACGGGCCGATATTCCCCGAACCCCGTCGCCGCCAGACGGTCGGGCGGAAAGCCAAGGCTCTCCTGCATATAGCGCACGACCGACAGCGCGCGGGCCTGCGACAATTCCCAATTGTCCGCAAACTCACCCAGACCGGACAGCGGCACATTGTCCGTATGCCCGTCCACCCGGATGATCCAATCGATCTCGGGCGGGATTTGGCCCCTGATTTCATTCAGGATTTCCACCACCCCGGCAATCTGCGCCTGTCCCTCGGGCGCCAGTTCCGCCGCCCCGGGCTGGAACAACACCTCCGACGAAAACAGGAAGCGGTCCCCCACCACCCGCACGCCTTCGCGCCCGTCCAGAAGTTCCGACAGCTTGCCAAAGAACTCTGACCGATACCGCGCCAGATCGGCATTCTCCGCCGCCAGACGCGCCGCCTCCGCCGCCTCCAGCTCCGCCCGCCGCCGCTGCTCCGCCGCCACCTGCGCCAAGGCCGCGTTCAACTGCGTGCCCAACGCCTGCAACTCCACCTGCGCCGCCTCATCCCGCGCCGCACTCTCATCCAGGATGGCCTGCAACTGCGCCAATTGCGACCGCAGCGCCGCGATCTGCTCGTTCAACAGCGCCACTTTTCGCTGTGCTTCCAGTGACTTGGCCTGTTCTTCGCGCAGCACCCGCTCAGCTGCGGCCAGCACCGCATCGCGCTCCGTCTGCCCCTCCACGGCCCGCGCCGCCTCCGTCTGCGCCGCCGCCAGCAGGGTCAAAGTCTCTTCCGCGCGCTTCCTCTGCTCCTCCAGCGCAAGGGTCATCGCGGCCAGTTCGTCATCCGCCCCCTTGAGCCGCGCCCGCAATTCCTCCAGCGCCGCCGCATCCACCAACCGCGCCGCCTCCTCGTCCGACAGCCGCGCCTCCGCCCCCTCGGCCCGGGTCCGCAGCGACGCGATCAGCGCCTCCACCGCCTCCCGCCGCGCGGCCAGCATCCGCGCCGCTTCGGCATTGGCATCCACCTCATCCCGCGCCCGCGCCAGCGCAAGTTGCAGCGCCTCCTGCTCCGAGATCAGCTTTTTCTGCGCTTCTTCAAGCTCTTGGACCGAGGCCGTCAACTCCGTCACCTGCCCCCGCGCCGCATCCCGCTCTGCCAGAAGGCTGGCCACCTGCGCCTCAAAGGACGCGATGCGCCCCTCTGCCGCCTCCAACGCCCCCTCCGCCGTGGCCAATTGCCCCGTCAGCGTGGTGATCAGCGCCGCCTGCCGCTCCCCCTCCGCCTGCGCGGCGGTCAGGGACGCGGTCAGGCTGCCCACCTCCGCCTCCAACTCTGCCGCCCGCTGCCGTTCAAGGCCCAGCGCATCAGCCAGTTGTGCGATCTGGCTGGTCAGACTGTCCAACTCGTTCGACTGGGTGGTGATCGTGTCGCGCAGCACGACCTGCATCACGGTAAAGATCGTCAGCACGAACATCATCACCATCAACAGCGTGGTGACCGCATCCACGAAACCGGGCCAGATGATCGATGAATCGCGCCGCGACCGCAGGGCCATGGTCAGCCCCGCCCTGCCGGATTGCCCTGCCGCAGCCCCCGGATCGCCGCCGTCAGCGCCGCTATATCGGCCCGCAGGTCGGCCAAGGACTCTTCGCGCCCGGCCGACATTTCCTCAAGAATCTTAAGCAGTTGCACATCGATCGACCGCAGCCGCATCCGGCTTTCCGCATCCGATCCCAGCGCCCCGCCGCCCTCGCCCGACACCGCCGCGATCAGCCGCTCCTGCCCTTCGGCGATCCGTGTCAGCGCCGCCGCCATCTCGGCCCCACCGCCGCCCCCGTCGCGCCGTTCCGACAGGCGCGTGATGGCGCGGGCCAGATCGTCGATCTTGTCCTCCACCATCACCCGCGTGATGTCGGATTGGGTATAAAGCGACTGCAGCGCATCCATCTGCGCCTGCACCTGATCCAGCACCGCCGCCATCGCCGCCGTGTCGCCGCCCTCGCTTTCGCCCGAAGACAGGCTAACGCGGGTGATCGAGGACAGCCATTCCTCCAACTCGCGGAAGAACCGGTTCTGACCATGGCCTGCGAACAGTTCCAAAAGCCCGATCACCAGCGACCCTGCCAGACCCAGCAGCGATGAGGAAAACGCCGTCCCCATCCCGCCCAACTGGCTTTCCAGCCCCGACATCAGCTTTTCAAAGACCTGCAGACCCGTCTCCCCCTCTTGCGGGGCCAGCGACCGGATCGTGTCCACCACCGCAGGGACCGTGGTGGCAAGCCCGTAGAAGGTGCCCAGAAGGCCAAGGAAAACCAGAAGATTGGCCAGATAGCGCGTGATGTCCCGCGCCTCGTCGATCCGCGTCGCCACGGATTCAAGGATCGACCGGGACGAAGACGCCGAAATCTGCATCTTCGCGCCCCGCGACCGCAACAGCGAGGCCAAGGGTGCCAGCAGACGCGGCGGCTTGGTCGCGTCATGGCCCGGCACGTGGCGCACGAAATCCTCGATCCAGCTGACCGACTGGATCAGGATCAGCACCTGCCAGAAGCAGGTGACCACGCCCAACAGGAATACCCCAAGAATGAACCCGTTTACCAACGGGTTTGACTGGAAGATGCCCGTCACCTGCGTGTGGATCAGCCACGCCCCGCTGCCCACCAGAGCCGTGACCAGCAGCATCATCACGATCTGCCGGATCGGCTGGCTGAAGGTCGGGGACGCTTCGCCGCGCTGCTTATCCATCAACCCTGCCCGTTCTTCGTTGCCTCGTCGCGCCAGAATAGCAGGCCGGACTCCGCTGCCAAGCCATCGCTAATCAGTGTTGCGTCATCGTCACGATGTCACGCACGCGGCCCGCCAACCAGTCCAGATCGTCATCCCCGATGCCAAGCTCGGCCAGATGCGCGGCGGTGGACCAGAGGTAATCGCGGTTCGGCCCCCGTCCGCCCGTGGCCCGCGCGATGATCTGCGCCTGTTCCTCCAGCGGCAGCCCGCCACAATACTGCACATGATGGGGGTCAATCACATAGGCCAGCGCCACCACCTCCCGGCCGTCGGTCAGCCCAACGGGCAGCGTCATCTCCAGATAGGCCGACGACACCAACTCCCGCTCGCGCAGCGCGGCCACGGTTGCCGCCTCCGCCCCCGGTTCCACCCGGAAGGCCACGCCATCGCAATGCGACCCCGCCGCCCGGTCAAGCGCCAGCACCAGACCCGGCGCTTCCACGCTGCCGCGATGGTGGATCGACCGCATGCAAAAGGACCGATGCCACCCCTCCAGCCGCGCCACGGCGCGTTCGGCCACCGGAAAACCCGGATCCCAGATCAGCGATCCATAGCCGAAGACCCAAAGCGCATCCGCCATCCGACTGGCCCTCCCCTGCGCCCCCCTGTAAACAGCAGGCCGCAAGCGAAGGAAAGGGTTGAAGATGCGGGCACTTCTCGTCGTCGTCCTTGTCGTCTCGGGGCTCTGGGCCGGATATTGGTATCTGGGCTCGCAGGCCATGGAACGGGGCGTGACAGGATGGTTCACGGCGCAGGAAAGCGGCCCGCTGCAGGCGGAACATCAGGGGATCACCGTCGCGGGCTTTCCCAACCGCTTCGACCTGACGGTGACCGAACCGCGCCTTGCCGACCCGGCGGCGGGCCTCGGCTGGCAGGCCCCCTTCGCGCAGGTCTTCATGATGACGTGGAAGCCGTGGCACATCATCGCCACCCTGCCGAATGAACAGACCCTGTCCCTGCCGGGGCAGGAGGTGGCGCTGACCTCGGCCAGCTTTCAGGCCAGCGCCGTCCTCGTCCCCGGCACCGACCTGACGCTGGACCGCAGCGCGCTGGCCGCGGACACACTCACCCTCACCTCAAGCGCGGGCTGGGACGTTGCGGCGGCCACCCTGCGCCTCGGCCAGCGCCGCGCGCCGGACCGGGCCACCGCGCAGGAAGTGGCGCTCGAGCTGACCACCCTCTCGCCCCCTGCCGCCATGGCCGCCAGCCTCGCCGCAGCCGATCTGCCAGAACGCATCGACCTTCTCCGCATCGACGGCGTCCTCGGCCTCTCCGCCCCCCTTGACCGCCATCTTGGCCAGACCGCCCCCTCCCTGCAGGACATCACCCTGCGCGAAGGCCTGATCCGCTGGGGCGATCTGGTCCTCTCTGCCTCAGGCAGCTTGACCCCCGCCACGGATGGCACCCCCGAAGGCCGCATCGACCTGCGGGTGGAAAACTGGCGCAAACTCGTGCCGCTTTTCCTTGCCGCGGGCGTGATCCAGCCCACGCAATCCGACGCCGTCACCCGCGCGCTGGAACTTTTGGCGCAGCAGGGCGGCAATCCCGAGGTGCTGCCCCTGCCCCTCACCTTTCAGCAGGGATGGATGAGCCTTGGCCCCCTGCCCCTCGGCCCCGCACCGCAGATCTTCTAGCGGCAATAGGGCCCGCTGCGGTGGCTTGCCGTGTCGAAATGCAGATGGTCCTCGTGATAGCCATCCGATCCGGGGCCCAGCGTCGTGCCGAAGATGCCGCAGGCCGCACGATGGGCGCGGCGCATCTGGCGGTTATAGTCGTTTGACACGCTCAATTCCCGCCCGTTCGACAGGATGAACCCAGAGATGTCGATGGCCTTGCCCCGGCCATGTTCGCTGATCTTCGCGCCCCGGATGTTGTTGCGCGGTCGGCAGATGTAGCTTGCCGCGACGCGCAACTCCACCACCTCCTGCCGCCCGAAGGCGGGGCGCACCCCCTCGTCAATCCACGCCTTCAGGGCACGGGCGGTATTGCAGTCGATGGTGGCAGGCGTGGTCAGGCGGATGCCATCGACCATCGTCACCCGCACCGGCTCCTCCACCCCGCAGCCGCGCACATTGGACGTGATCCGCGCCAGTTCCTCTCCCCGGATGGCGCGATCTCCGCAGACGAAGCCATCGCCCGACGCCCCCCGCTCTGCCCGTTCCTCTCGGTCGCGCCGCCCGAACAGCCCGCCGAACAGGCCCCCGCGCCGTTCCGGCTCCACAACAGGGGCGGGGGCCGAGGCGGCCAGCGCCGCGCTGCGACCCAGCCCTTCCGGGCGCGGCATGGGCCGCAGCACGGGCACCCCGGCCAGCAGCGCCGACGGCTGCGGTGGCAGCACCTGAGTCATCGGGGCTTCAGTCAGATCAGGGGCCGCCGCAACCGCCCCCCAAGGGCGCGGACGCGGGCGCAAGGAGGTAAAGCCACCGACGACGGGCGCGATCTGCGCCACAGGCGCAGCTTCGGAACCGGGGCGCGGCATTGGCCGGGGCGATGTCGCCATCTCCTGCGCCGCCGCCGCCCCTGCCATCAGGCAGACCAGCAGGCCGAGCGCGGCGACCGCCCCCCGCATTCAGCCGCCCTTCGGCGCGGCCAGCGCCACGCGCCCGAAATCGGGCGCCGCCGTATCCTGCCCCGCCTCGATGATCCCGCGCCGGATGGCGCGCGTGCGGGTGAAATAGGCATGCAGATGTTCCCCGTCGCCCAGCCGGATCGCCCGCTGCAGCGCGAACAACTCTTCGGTAAAGCGGCCAAGGATCTCCAGCGTCGCCTCCTTGTTGGTCAGGAACACGTCCCGCCACATCGTGGGATCCGATGCCGCGATCCGGGTGAAATCCCGGAACCCCGCAGCGGAATAATTGATCACCTCACTGTCCGTCACTCGGCTCAGGTCATCGGCGACGCCCACCATCGTATAGGCAATCAGGTGCGGTGTGTGAGAGGTCACCGCCAGCACAAGGTCGTGATGGGCGGCATCCATCTCATCCACCTTGGCCCCGAACCCTTCGCACAGCGCGCGCAGCCGCGCCACGGCGGCCCCCTCCGCCCCTTCGGGCGTCAGCAGCCACCAGCGGTTTTCGAACAGCGTGGCAAAGCCGGAATGCGGGCCGGAATGTTCCGTCCCCGCGATGGGGTGGCCCGCGATGAAATGCACCCCATGCGGCATGTGCGGGGCCACGGCGGCGATGACCGCCTGCTTCACCGACCCCACATCCGTGACCGTCGCGCCGGGCGCCAGATGCGGCCCGATCTCTTCGGCAATCTCGCCCATCGCGCCCACGGGCACGGCCAGCACCACCAGATCCGCCCCAACCACGGCCTTGGCCGCCGAGGGTTCCACCCGGTCGCAGAACCCGATCTCCAGCGCCGCCGCCCGCGTCTCGGCCGACCGGGCATAGCCCACGATCTCGCCCGCCAGACCCTTGGCCTTCATCGCATGCGCCATGGACGAGGCGATCAGCCCCAGCCCGATCAGCGCCACGCGGTCATAAAGCACAGTCATCACTTCACGCCCTTGAACTGCGCCACGGCATGGGCCACCCGCCGACAGGACGCCTCATCCCCCACGGTGATCCGCAGGCAATGCGGCAGCTTGTATCCTGCCACCCGCCGCACGATCAGCCCCTGCTGCTGCAGGAAGGCATCGCAGGCCATCGCCTCTTCCTCGCTCGCGAACCGGGCCAGCACGAAATTCGCCATCGACGTGTCCGACGGCACCCCCAATTCGGCAAGCGCGACCGAAAGCCAATGCCGCATCCGCGCATTCTCGGCCCGGCAGCGATTGACGAAATCCTGATCCCGAACCGCCGCTTCCGCCGCCTCCAACTGGGTGGAGGACAGGTTGAACGGCCCCCGGATGCGGTTCAGCACATCGACGATCGCGCGGGGCCCATAGCCCCAGCCGATCCGCAGCCCCCCCAGACCGTAGATCTTGGAAAAGGTCCGCGTCATGAACACGTTGGACCGCGCCTCAAGGATCGCGAGCCCGCCGTCATAGCCTTCGACATATTCGGCATAGGCCCCATCCAGCACCAGAATGGCCTGCCGGGGCAGCCCATCCGCCAGCCGCGCGATCTCGGCGTTGGAAATCATCGTGCCGGTGGGATTGTTCGGATTGGCGATGAACACGATCTTCGTGCGCCGATTGCAGGCGGCAAGGATCGCATCCACATCCGTGGTCCGCTCGCGCTCACGCACTTCCACCGGGGTCGCACCGACGGCCAGCGCCGAGATGCGATACATCAGAAAGCCGTGCTCGGTGAACACGACCTCATCCTTCGGCCCGGCATAGGCTTGGCACAGGAAGGTGATGATCTCATCCGACCCCACGCCGCAGATCACGCGCCCCGCATCCAGACCGTGCACCTCGGCAATCGCCTCGCGCAAGCTGGCATGATCGGTCGATGGATAGCGGTGCAGCGTGTGCACGCTCCGCTGGAACGCCTCCTTCGCGCGGTCCGACGGGCCGAAGGGATTCTCGTTCGACGACAGCTTGACCACATTGGTCATGCCCGCGACATGCGCCTTCCCGCCCTCGTAAAGGGCGATGTCAAGGATACCGGGCTGCGGTCGTATGGCGTCGGTCATGTCGGCAAGATTCCCCCGTTCCTGCGGGGTTCTAGCTTTGCACGGGGGGCAAGGCCAGACGGTTTATCGCCGCCCCCCTCACTTCGCAGACCGGACTTGCAGCCAATCCATCAGCGCCATCAGCACGCCCGAGACGACGAAACTCATATGGATCACGGTCAGCCAGAACAGATGCCCCTCATCCGGCGGGGGCGTCGTCGGGTCCCCGATCTCCATGAACCGCTTCAGCAGGTGGATGGCCGAAATCGCCACGATCGACGCGATCAGCTTCATCTTCAGCCCGCCGAAATCCACCTTCCCCATCCAGCCGGGCCGATCCGCGCCCGGATCGAAGTCGAATTTCGACACGAAACTCTCATAGCCCGAGAACATCACGATCAGCAGAAGGTTCGCCGCCAGAGTCAGGTCGATCAGTGTGAGAACGACAAGGATCGTCTTCTCCGGGCTGAGGGTCAGCATCTGCGGCACGTAATAGACCAGCTCACGAAAGAAGATGACCAGCAGCAGCAACAGCGCCACGGTCAGGCCCAGATACATCGGGGCCATCAGCCAGCGGCTGGCAAAAAGGCCGCGCTCCAGAACCGATTCCGCCGTCTGCCGTTCCGCCATGTCCGCCTCCGTTTGCAGCGAAACTGTCACGCCGCCTCCGAAAAGCAAGAGGCCCGCCACATAGGGCGGGCCTCCATCCACGCCTTGGCGCGGAAATCAGTTCTTCGCGTAGTATTCGACGACGAGGTTCGGTTCCATCTGCACCGGATAGGGCACATCGCCCAGACCCGGGGTGCGGACGAACTTCGCAACCATCTTGGAATGGTCGACCTCAAGGTAATCCGGAACGTCGCGCTCGGTCAGAGCGACGGCTTCCAGAACCAGCGCCATCTGCTTGGACTTCTGGCGCACTTCGACGATATCGCCTTCCTTGACGCGGAACGAGGCGATGTTCACGCGCTTGCCGTTCACGGTCACGTGGCCATGGTTCACGAACTGGCGGGCGGCAAAGATCGTCGGCACGAACTTGGCGCGGTAGACGACCGCATCCAGACGACGCTCCAGGAGGCCGATCAGCATCTCGCCGGTGTCGCCCTTCACCCGTTCAGCATCCGCATAGATCTTGCGGAACTGCTTTTCGGTCAGGTCGCCGTAATAGCCCTTCAGCTTCTGCTTGGCGCGCAGCTGCGTGCCGAAGTCCGACAGCTTGTTCTTGCGGCGCTGGCCGTGCTGGCCGGGGCCGTATTCGCGCTTGTTCACCGGGGATTTCGGACGGCCCCAGATGTTCTCGCCCATGCGGCGGTCGATCTTGTACTTGGCAGAGGTGCGTTTCGTCACCGCTGATCTCCTTCGATTGTTCGGCTTTCGGCTTTCCCGAAAACCGGTTCCCACTTTTCGGGCCTCAGCCCGCCGAAGGGCGTTGTCCTTTGGCCCTTTCGGGCCCGACAGGCATCCCCTTGCGGGGGCCACCAACACCAATGAAAAACCCCGGCGCAGAACGCCGGGATCGGGGGGCTTATACATCCCGTCATCGCAGAGTCAACAGCCGCCTCACGCGGCGATGTCATGGCGCAGAAGCGCCGCCTCGCTGGCCGAAAGGTTGCGCCGCGCATAATCGCCATAGGCCTCGGGCCGCCGTTCGACCCCGGGCACCACCTGCAGCAACTCCGCCCGCTGATCCATGTCGATCATCTCCAGCGCGGTGTTGGACGGGTGAAAGCTTTCCGTCTCGATCCCATTGGCAAAGACGATGTTGTGCCGCTCCAGCAGGATATGCACATAGGTGACCTCGCGCAGCGCATGGTCCACCATGACCGAGGCGTCATTGATCAGGTCCTCCGCCCGCACCAGCACCTCCGACGTGCCGAACAGCGCCTGCGCCGCCGCCCCTTTCAGCAGCATCCGATGGGCGGGCGACACGATCAGGTCCGGCTCCGGCAGATCAAGGCCAAGCGCCCCGGCCCGGAACCGGATCGGGCGCAGATGCGGCATCGCATAAAGCCGCGCGCCCGACATGCGCCGATGCCCCATCCACAGCACCTGCTGCGGCCCGTCATCCTTGGTCAGCACCATCTCGCCGGGTCGCAGCGCCTGAATAAGCTTCGGCCCCTCGGGGGTCGCGATCCGCGTGCCGGGGGTGAAGCAGATCACCCCGCTGCCGCTGTCGGGCACCGGGATGATGGTCAGCGCATAGCTCGCCACCCCATCGGTGACGATGAACCCCTGATCCGGCAAATCTTCGCTGTCGTCGGTCGGGGGGTCCTCCTCCCCGGCCTCCGCCTTTCCGACAGCCGTGCCGATCAGCCGGCGCACCATGCGCGCCGCGCGTTTCCTGATTTCCGCCGCTCCTTCGGCCGCCTCCAGAAGAAGAAAGTCCGCCGTGCCATCCACACGCACAGCCGAACCCTCCCAGCGCCACGTCGCACCGACCGTCAAAAGGTCGATCGACGCACCCGCCACACCATCCACTTCCGTCTGCGCCCAGGAGATGACGAACGTGCCACGAGAGCCCGCTATCATGCCTGTCTTGCCTGCTCGTATTATATTTTTCTGCCCACAGGCTACCAGCGATACGTACCAATGGCTATGGCAGCCGCGCAACACTCTGCGTTTTCGCAGAGATCAGAAGCGCAATCTCAGGTTGATAGCGCCCAGCACCTGCCCTTCGGGCTGTTCCTCGAACTCTTCGCTCAGCCAGGTCACGCCGTAGAAGACCTCGTTCTGCCCGCCCTGCCAATGCATCCCCAGACGCGCCCGGGCGCGGGTGTCCGACGGGGTGATTGCGTCACCGGTCAGGAAGAAGTTGCTGTCATAGATCTCGGCCAGATCCGCGCCCATGGTCAGGCTGAACCCGTCCGTCTCACCGATGCCCGTCCCGCGATAGCGCTGCCCCGTCGTCGAATCCCGGATCATCAGCGCGCCGTCACCAAAGCTGCCGAAGGTCACATCGCCGCCCACCCGCAACAGTGTCTCCGCGCCGGCCTGCATCTCGACAAAGGGGCGCAGCCGCGCCTGTGGCCCGATCTCCAGCGTGCGCCCGAATTCCGCCGTCACCGTGGGCAGCACGTCATTGCCGATCTGCGCACCGAACACCGTCGGCGGGGCCAGACCCAGCAGATCGTGCAGATCGCCATGGATATCGCTGATCCCGGTCTGCGGCCCGACGATCACCGCATCGAGGCCAAGGCTCGACTCAATCCCCCGCGTTTCGAAATGCGTATGCACCCCCAGCGTCAGCGCGCCCACATAGCGGCGGTCCAGCGCCGCAGGGGTGATCAAGTCCGCCGGGGCGATGGTCTCGGCCCGCAGACGGAATTCCAAGATGGCCCCCGGCTGTCCCGGCAGCGCCCCGGTCCAGTCCGGCCCGCGCACCCAACTCAGGACATAAGATCCTGTGCGCCAGCGATCCTCGCCATCGCCGATGGCATCATTGGTCAGCAGACGGCCCCAACCCAGTGTCGTCCGCTCCTGCGCGGCGAGGGGCAGTGCGGTCGCGACAAGCGCAACAGAGACGGAAAGGGCGGCCAAAGCCGATCTGGGCAAGGTCATCTATCAATCCAGTCAATAGCCCCCCCAGGCCAAGCAACAGATTAACCTTTGTTAAGCCTGCACGCCACCCCATGCACCGACCCGCGCCAGATCGTCACGCAGGACTGTGTCAAATCCGCAATCCGGCAGGGCCTGCGACGCCCGAAAGCCGCCAAGCACCTGAAATCGCACATGCTTGGGCATCCGGCCCCGACATCCGTGCTTCGCCATTATCAGCATGGTCATTTTCATCAGACCCGCCCCGCGCATTCGTCAATTTCGTCATTCGCGCTGCGCGTTCATCCAGCACGCCCTTTTTATCCGGATCGTTTAGGACCAGATCAGCATTGGTCGCCGCCGGTTGGTGTAGGTGGTGTTTGCTTGAACGACTTCGGTCGCGTGTAAGCCGGCGGCGATCAGTTCTTTCCCGACGCTCTCACCCGCCCCGCCCGCCACAGACCCAGCGCCGCGCCCAAGGGCAGCAGCAGCGCCGCCACGGGCCAGACCGTCCCCCCCGGCAGCACCGCAAGCGCCGTCCCGGCCACGCCCAGCGCCAGCCCCCAGCCAAGGCCCCGCCCTTGCGGCAGGATCAGCGCCACCTGCGCCAGCACCGCCGCCACGACCAAAAACCGCAGCCGCAGGACATCCTCGCCGGGCCACAGCGCCAGCCCCGCCAGCACCGCCCCCAGCCCAAGGATCACCCCGGCCCGCGCCCCCGCCAGACCCCAGCCCAGCCCCCGCCGAAACAGCGGAAACGCGATCAGCAGCGCCGCCACCGCCCACAGGATCCAGTTCCCGAACACCCCCGCCACA
>VYLE01000287.1_pt1 | contig 36936 bp, 33 predicted proteins | sample 5114391 | NCBI WGS metagenome assembly VYLE01 (sample SAMN12291771, study PRJNA351875) | freshwater metagenome | isolation source: freshwater lake | place: USA: Michigan, Kent Lake | collected 2013-08-15
CGTGGCCAAGGCCGCACCGGTCGAGGCGCGGCCCGTCACCCGGGCCAAAGCCGCGCCGCAGACCGAAGGCGGGTTCGACTTCGATCTGGGCGGGGCGTCGGATGATGATCTGGACGGCCGTTTCAAGCGCCGTGATGCAGCGTGACGGCGTGCGGCCCGTGTCAGGGCCGCATGCCGCTCTCTTGCCGGCAGCGAGCGCTGAGGAGGGCGTCCCTGTTCGTGCCTGAGACGGGGTGCCGCCGGCTGCCAAGTCGGCGGCTCATGCTGCCGCAAAGCTCACTGAGGGCTGTCGTTCGTTCCGTGCGGGGCGAACAGCTGCCCTCAGCCCCGTTCAGACACTTCTCGGCGCCAAGGCCATCGCCCAACTCCAAGCGCGAGGCGCTGCACGCCTTGGCAGGCAAGTCGGCACAGAGGCGGTCAGCAGTTTCGGTGTCGCCTATCCCATCCAATCAGGGGCAAGCGATGGTTCTTCAATCCCCCGCGTGGTGGCAGTGAAGGCAAGAAGATCGCCATTCCAAGGCAGATCCGCTTGGTCTGTCTGACCGGGGAAGAGGCTTCCCGTCGTGACCACCACGCGCCGCAGGTCCGTTCCTCCGAAGGCGAGGGATGTCACGTTCCGTGCCGGGATCGACACATCCTGCAGCCTTGCACCTGTGGGGGACCATCGGCTGATCCGTCCGCCGTCCCAATGGCCGACGTAGAGCGTGCCGTCGCGATCCACCGTCATCCCATCGGGATAGCCCTCTGCCGGGTCTATCGTGGCAAAGACGGCCTGCGCCACAGGCGCGCCCGTCGCATCAAGGTCGAACCGCAGCAGGCGTCGCCCGAAGGTATCGGCGAAATAGGCCGTGCGGCCGTCTGGTGCAAAGGCGGGGCCGTTCGAGACGGTGAAGCCAGCGGCCACCTCGGTCACCTTGCCTTGTGCAATGCGCCACAGCCGCCCAATCGGCGCCGACTCGCCCGCATCCGACGACCCCAGCCAGAGCGCCCCATGCCGATCCACCTTGCCATCGTTGAAGATCGTCCCCTCGGGGAGGTCGATCAGGCAGGGCAGGGGGCTGACCTCCCCAGTTGCCAGCGACAGCCGGTGGAAGCCGCGCACAGATACCAGCAGCGCCGTCCCGTCCGTCCAACGCGCGAGACATGCGAGGTCCTCGGCAAACCCCTCGGCGATCACCGAATTGAGTCCCGTTCGGGGGTCATGGCAATGCACCTGCCGCCCCTGCAAATCCAGCCAGATCCACAGGTCCCGCCCGCGCAGCCAAAGCGGGGATTCTCCCACCCGCGCGCCTGCTGCCGCAAGCCGTTCCACCCGCCCGCTCATGGCTTGGCCGAGGCGAAGAGCACCCGCCCCCCCACCTTGATCTCCACCTCTACCGCATAGCGGCGCAGCGCCTCAGGGTTCACCTCCACCCCAAGCCCCGGCCCCTCGGGCAGGCGGATCAGCCCGTCCGCCCCCGGTTCGATCCGTGTCAAGGTGAGGTCGCGGGCCAAGGGTTGGAGGCCGGTCGGGAATTCGCAGATGCGGTGATGTTCAAGCCCGACATAAGGTTGCAGGGAGGCCGAGAGGGCGAGGTTCGAGGTGAAAGTGTGGTTCACATAGGTCACGCCCGCAGCCGCCGCACGTTCCGCCACGCGCCGCGCGGGCGCAAGGCCACCGATCCGCCCGGTATCGATCTGTACGAAACCGGCATGGCCGAACTCGATGAGATGCTCGGCCATGGATGCGTTATGCGCGGCTTCCCCGCCGGCCAGCGGCACCTTCGACCGGGCCGCCAGCGCGGCATAGGCCCCTAGGGCCGACCCGCCGAAGGGCTCTTCCAGCCATGCCGCGCGGGCGGCCTCCAGAGCGGGAAGCCGCAGGGCGGCGGCCTCCACGTCCTCGCCGAAGATCTGGCCCGCATCGATCAGCAGGACGCCGTCCTCGCCTAGCCCGGCCCGCGCCGCCTCCAGATGCCGGATATCCTCGGCCAGATCGAGGCCGAAGGGCGTCCAGCCGAACTTTGCTGCCGTGAACCCCGCCGCCCGGATCGCCTGCGCGCGCGCGCCCGTTTCTTCCGGGGTTGTGCCAAAGAGGACCGAGGCATAGGGGAGTTTTGGATGCGCTCGCTCCTGCCCCAGCAGTTTCCACGCCGGTTCCCCGCGCGCCTTTCCCAGGGCATCCCACAGCGCGATCTCAACCCCCGACCAGGTGTGAGAGGCTTGCAGCAGGTCCATGCTGTTATAAGCCACATCCGCCGCCATCGCGGCGATGTCCTCTGGCCCGTTCAGGGCGCGCCCAAGGACGGACTCCCCCACCGGCCGGCAGGCCCCGTGCGACATGGGCGCGACCCATGCGGCGATTGAGGGCAACGGTGACGCCTCGCATTCGCCCCAGCCGACATGGCCACCCGCGCTGACCCGGACGACCAGCGCATCCTGGCTGCCATCGGCGGCGGTCGTCACCTCGGGCATGGAGAGGTAGAAGAAATCAACGGCGTCGATGCGCATGGGGTCCTCGGTCTTTGCTGTCTGGAGTCTCGATGGTCAGGGAGAGGTGGCTGTGGCGCGTCTCGCCTGAGGTAAGGTCGATCACATGCCCCCCCGCCGCGCGGGCGGCGGCAAGGCCGGTGGCGGGCCATGTGCTGCAAGGCTCGATCCCGATCATCCGCGCCTGCCCATTCCACGGCGCTTCCGGGGTTCCCCCCGTCTCCACCCAGAACCAGGCCAGCGGCCAAGGATCGGCACTCCAGTCCAGCCGCACCGCCAGCGAGCCATTCGCTCGTGCAAGCTGCGCCCAAGGCGCCCCCGCGAAATCCGTCAGACAGGCCAGCAGCGCCCCGCCCTCGGGCGGGGCGGACATATCCACCCGCCCCGCCTTTCCAGGCAGATGCGGCCAGTCCCCCGCCGCGCCGGGGATCAACGGATTGGCCGCCGGATCATAGGTCGCACAGGCCCGCAGCCCGCGCGCCCCGGTCTCCACCCGCACCGGCCCTGCCAAAAGATCGCCCCCAAGCGTCACATGCTGACCCCAGACGACGCGGCAGGTTCCCTCTGCGCGCACCGTCTCGTGCAGATCTAACCGCGCCCCCACCAGCGTGAAGCGCCGAGTCATCACCACCGGCACGGCCTCATAGCGCCGCGTCAGGATCAGTTCGTCACCGTCCCGGTCCATCTCCCAAGGCGTCACCGATCCCTCGCCGTGAAACCCGTGCCGCGCGTCCCCGTCAGTGCAGGCATCGCCAGCATTTGGAAACATCACGGGCCACCCCCCGCCCCAGCGCGACAGCCATTCCGCCTCATCCCCCGCGCCCCCCGGAAGCGGGCCGCCCTGCGCCTGCCAAGGTGGCCGCGCCAGCACCTCCGCCCCCGAAGGCAGATGCCGCAGGCTGGTGACCGTGCCCCCCATCCCCGGCGTAATCTCTGCCCGAAGCGTGCCGTTCTGCAGGACCACGGTCGTGGTCATTTGACCGCCCCTGCCATCAACCCGCGCACGAAATGCCGCTGGAAGGTGAGGTAGAGGATCAGCATCGGTGCCGCCGCCACGGCCATGCCCGCCATGGTTAGCGGAATCTGGTTGTTGTAGCGCCCCTGAAAGACCGCGATCCCGGCCATCACCGTCTTCTTCGCATCGTCCTGCAGAAAGATCACCGCCATCAGCAGATCGTTCCACACGAACAGCGCATTGACGATCACCAAAGTCAGCAGGGGCGCCAGCGACAGGGGCAGGACCACCCGCGTCAATATCTGCAGATGCGATGCCCCGTCCATCACCGCCGCATCGATCAGTTCCTGCGGCAGCGATCTGAAGAAGGTGACCAGCAGATAGACGGAAAACGGCGTGATCAACCCAGCATAGATGATGATCGCGCCGCCATAAGTGCTGATCAACCCAAGCCGCGTGTAAAGCACAAAGAGCGGCACGATCAGAACGACTGGTGGCACCGCCATCAGGGCGGTGGAGATCGCAAGCAGCGCATCCTTTCCCCTGAACTCCATCCGCGCGATGGCATAGGCGGCAAGGCAGGCCACGATGAGCGACAGCCCCACAGACCCGACGACAAGGATCAGGCTGTTGGCCATCCAGAGGAAGATCGGCGTTTCGAACAGGATCTGGCGGAAATGGTCGAAGACGAAGGCATTGGGCCAGCCCGTTTTGTTGGCCTGATACTCCTCCTGCGCCTTCAGCGCGGTCACCAGCATGAAGACGGTGGGGATCAGCGCGATAAGGGAGGCCACACCAAGCGCCAGATGGGGCAGGGGGCGGGACCGCATCACTCCGCCTCCCGCCGCCGCACGCGGAACAAGGCCCAGATCAGCAGCAGCGACACGGCAAACAGCATCACGCTCACCGCCGCCGCGATGCCGGGAAGGCTGGTGCGGATCAGCGCGTTGAAGATGTAAAGCTCGATCACCATCGTGGCCGTCCCGGGCCCACCCCGCCCGCCGCCGATCACATAGACATAGGCAAAGACCGCCGACAGCATTGTGATCGCACTGATCACCACGAAAAACTCGATCACCCCGCGCATTTGCGGGATCAGCACGAACCACGCCCGCTGCCGCCAACTTGCGCCGTCCAACCGCGCCGCCTCGATCAGGCTTTCGTCCAGCGCCATGAGCCGGGACAGGAACAGGATCACCCCCAGCGCCGTCTCGCGCCAGACGATCAGCCCCATCACCGTCCACAGCGCGACATCGGCAGACCCGATCCAGTCCAGCACCATGAAATCCAGCGAGAGCGCCGTCAGCACGGCGTTCACGGGACCCGAGAATTGAAACATCTCCTTCATCACCACGGCGATGATCGGGATGGCAAGGATATAGGGCAGGAACAGGATCGTACGGTGGATGCGCCATCCCGGCATGCGTTCATAGAGAAGCAGCGCTAGCATCAGCGCGATCGCCACCATGACCGGGATCGTCAGGAACAGCTTCAGGTTATGACCGACGCTTTCCCAGAACAGCGGCTGGTTCAGCACCAGTTCGTAATTCCGCAGGCCGATCCAAGGCCCGTCGATGCCCCGCACCTGCTTGAAGCTGAACTCCACCAACCGGATCAGCGACAGGCCGAAGACGAAGGCCAGCAGGCAGATCAGCGGCAGGACGAAGAGATAGGGGACAAGCGGGCTGTTGCGGCGCATCCGGGGGTGTTCCAAGAAGGGGTGGGGCGGCCTGATCCGGCCGCCCCGCCGAAGATCAGCCAGCCGACAGGTCGCTCGCCCACTTCTGGTACTTTTCGACAAGGTCAGGGTTGAAGTCGCGCCATTCCTGCGCCACCCGAGCAGCCAATTCACCCGCCTCCTCGCCCGACATTCCTGCCGTGATGATGTTCTGCCCCGTCGGAATCGCCGCCTGTTCGTAGAACTGGCCGGGCATCAGGTTGGTGATGTTGGTGATGTTGTTGCCTTTGCCCCAGCGCGTCCACAGGTCCTTGACCGACGGGTCCGAGATCACGCTGTCGTCAAAGCCCGAGGCGGCGGGAATCCACCCCGTCGCGTCCCAGAAGCTTGCCAACTGCTCGGGTGCGTTCAGGAATTCCATGAACCGGGCCGCCGCCTCTTTCTGCTCCGACCCTGCGGCGATGCCCATGCCCTGCATGTCGACCACCGGGCGGCCCGCCAGCGCGCCCTGCCCGAAGACCGGCAGCGCCATGCAGCCGATCCGGCCATTCGTCGCCTTGGCATCGGCCGGCAGGCGCGTGCCGATGGACGAACAAATGCCCAACTGCCCGTTCACGCACAGATCGATCCCCGGATAGAGGCCGAGCGACGCCATGTCCTTGTTCAGGAAGCCCGCATCGCGCAATTCCTGGAGCTTCACCCAATGCTGGTGATAGCGCGGCTCGCGGAAATCCAGATCGCCGATGAACAGGTTGACCGCATCGCCCACGCTGTCGAGGTTCTGCGACAGCCCATGCGTGATGTACCATTCCGCCCAGTACCCGTCCTGCACCCCGCCGCCGAAGGGTTCCACCCCGGCGGTCTTCAGCGCCTCGCAGGCGGCCAGCAATTCCTCCCACGTCGCAGGCGGCGCGTCGGCGTTCAGGCCCGCTTTGTCGAACAGGTCCTTGTTGTAATACCAAGGCATCGGCAGAGGATACCATCCCATCCGCCAGACATGCCCATCGAAACGGGACAGCGGCCCGTGGTTCGACGCTGCCAGAAGGTCCGCATCCATCAGCCCGTCCAGATGCGCCAGATAGCCCAGCCAGACGCTTTCCATGTGGTAGATGCCGTTCCACAGATACTGCAGGTCGGGCGGATCGCCCGCCGCTGCCGCCGTCTGGAATTGCGAGATCACCACGGCGGTGTCCTGCAGCATGGGCTTGACCTGCGCCTCGGTGAAGGCCGCGATGGCCTTGTCGAGATAGGCCTGCAGGCCGGGCAGTTCTTGTTCGCCCCACCACCACATGTCCAGCGTCGGTGTCTGCGCCAATGCGCGGCCCGCCAACCCCCCGGTCAGCGTCAGCGCCCCTAGCCCGGCCCCCGCCTGCAGCAGACGGCGTCGATCCATCAGGCCGGCACCGGTGGGCGAGCGTCTTGCGGTCGTCGTCATGTCGTTCTCCCTGTTTCGTCTTGTTGCTTTGTTCACTCAGAAAGTCGCGGTCATTCCCCCGTCGACCACCAGCACCTGACCCGTCATCCAGCGGCAGAGCGGGGAGGCGAGGAACACCACCGTCCCGGCAACGTCCTCTGGTTCACCCGCCCGTCGCAGGGGGATCCGCCCCTGTCCGACATACCAGTCGCGAAAGACGGGCGTTTCCGTCTCGTCCACCCCATCGACCACCGCCATGGGCGTGCGCAGGAACCCCGGGGCCACCGCGTTGACGAGGATGCCATGCGGGGCGAGTTCCACCGCCATGGATTTCGTCAGACCGATTACCCCGCCTTTGGCCGCGTTGTAGGACCCGCAGAGCCCGCTTGAGACGAAGCCCTGGACCGAGGAGATGTGGATGATCCGCCCCCGCCCCGCTTTGACCATATGCGGCGCGACCAGCTTCGATCCGCGCCACACGGCCTCAAGGTTCACGGCGAGGGTGCGGTCCCAATCCTGCTGCGTGTCATCAAGGATGCTGCGCGGCGGCGGGTTGATGCCCGCATTGTTCACCAGTACGTCGATCCCCCGCCGCGCGGCCAGATCCGCCACCAGCGCGGCATAGCCCGTGCCATCCGTCACATCCAGCGCATGCGCCTCTGCCGATCCTCCCGCCGCGCGGATCACCTCCGCCGCCGTGGCCACCGTGTCGGGGTTGCGGTCGATCAGCGCCACATGCGCGCCTTGCGCCGCCATCTCGGTGGCGATGCCCTGACCCAGACCTTGGCCTGCGCCCGTCACAAGGCATGTGAGTCCGGCAAGCAGCCCGCTCACGCGCGGCCTCGGCAGGGTCTGTCGGAAAGGGTCAAGCGCGACATCCGTTCCTCCCTGTCCCGTTTTCCGAAATTTCGGAATTGCATCCGGGATTTCGAACAGCGTAGGGTGGACGCTAGCCATGAGTCAAGCAGCGCGACACGCGCGGGAGGGGACGGATGGACGACAGGGGTCTTGCAGGGCGCGTGGCCGTGGTAACGGGGGGCGCACAGGGCATCGGCCTCGCCGTCGCCGAACGCTTGGCGCAGGCGGGGGCAAAGCTCGCGATCTGGGACATGGATGCCACGCTGGCCGAGGCCGAGGCGGCCCGGCTCGGCGGGCGGGCCTTCGCACTCGACGTCTCCGACACCGAAGCCACCGCCCGCGCCGCCGCAGCGACCGAGGCGGCGCTTGGTCCTGCCGCGATCCTTGTCACCTCGGCGGGCATCGCAGGCTCCAACGGCCCGGTCGTGGCCTATGACCCCGCCGAATGGCGGCGCATCCTCGATATCAATCTCACCGGCACCTTCAACTGCTGCCGCGCCTTGATCCCGCAGATGCGGGCGCAGGGCTATGGCCGCGTCGTCACCATCGCCTCTATCGCCGGGAAAGAGGGCAACCCCAATGCCGCGGCCTATTCTGCCTCGAAGGCCGGGGTGATCGCTCTGACAAAATCGCTGGGCAAGGAACATGCGGGCGAGAACATCGCCGTGAACTGCGTCACCCCCGCCGCCGCCCGCACCCGCATCTTCGACCAGATGAAGCAGGAACACATCGACTATATGCTCTCCAAGATTCCGCGCGGCCGCTTCCTTCTGGTCGAAGAAGCCGCCGCCATGATCCTTTGGCTTGCCTCTGCCGAGAACAGCTTCACCACTGGCGCGGTCTTCGACCTGTCGGGTGGGCGGGCGACCTATTGATGGGCCGCCCCCAGACCTTGCCACTTCAACGCGCCGAGCCGTCTGGGTCGGGCGCGCGCAGCCTGCGCCGAGCCGTGGGCATGCTGTCGCTGATCCGCAATCGGGGCGAAGCCCTGACGGTGGCAGAGATGGCCTCCGCCCTGTCGATCCCGAAGTCCACGGCCTATGACCTTGTCCATGCGATGCTGGACGAAGGGCTGCTTACACCCGTGGATGGCGCGCGCTTCGCGCTTGGGCATCTGCTGCACGAACTCGGCATGGGTTACCGCGCACAGGTGGACATCCTGCGCGAAGGCACGAAGGTCGTGCAGGCCCTGCGCGACGAAACGGGCGAGACGGTCCAGCTTTCGGCCATGGACGGCCCCCTGATGCATGTGCTGGTGAAGCAGGAAGGGTTCCGCGCCGTCCGCATCATCTCCAACACCGGGTCGCGCGTGCCGGTCAACTGGGCCGCTGCCGGGCGGCTTCTTGTCTCCGATCTTGATGATCCGGCGTTGCGACGGCTGCTTTCCGCGACCGTTGCGCCGTCGCCCACCGGGCGGGCGGAGACGGATGTCGACCGCCTTGTCGCCCAGATACGGGCTTTCCGCGCAGCCGGCCACGCGATCGAGATCGGCGAGACGAATGAGCATGCGGGCTGCGTCGCAGCCCCCGTCTTCGATGCGCAAGGTCAGGTCGTTGCGGCGCTCAGCCTTGCCGCGCCCGAACAGAGACTGAACTCTCCCGACCGGGCGATGCTGATCGCCGCGGTCACCCGCGCCGCGGCAGAGCTTGGCGCGGCGCTGGCCCGGGGATAGTCTAGGCTGGATTGCGCGGGCGACGTGCATGCCGTCGGCGGCGTGGGGGCCGGGCGGATGATCCGAATGCCGCCTCTCATGCGGGGCAGCGGCGGTCCGACCGGAATGGCTGCGCTCAGGTACTGCGCGCGATTTCGACCAGATCGACGCTGTGCCCGCCCGTCTGCCCGCCACCGAGCCGCAACATTCCGGCCACCGGGGCCACGTCTCCGTAATCGCGGCCAAAGCCGATGCGGATATGGCCGTCGCCCGCAAGGCAGGCATTCGTCGGATCGTAGTCCAGCCAGCCGCCGTCCAGACCTGTCCAGGCCTGTACCCAGGCATGCATGGCATCCGCCCCGACGAGCCGGGATTGGCCGGGCGGGGGGGCCGTGCGCAGGTAGCCCGAGACATAGGCGGCCGGTATCCCCAGCGCGCGCAGGCCCGCGATCATGATTTGCGCGAAGTCCTGACAAACTCCGCGGCGCTGGGCGAAGGCACGGTCTGGGCCGGTATCGACATCCGTCGCCGCGCTGTCGAAGGCCATGTCCGCATGCAGCGCCTGACCCAAAGCCGCCACGGCGGCGCGCACCGTAGGGGCCCCGGCTGTGGCGTGACGGGCGAAATCGGCGATGGCGGCATTTTGCGGGATGCGGGGCGAGGGGGGCAGGAAATGATGCGGGGAGGCCGCGTCGAGGCCGCCATGGGCAGCGATCTCGGCAGCAAGATCGGCTGGCGCAGGTGAGACGTCGAGGCCGGGTGCAGGAAGGCGGCGGTCCACTTCGGCCGTCAGGGTGAGGGCAAAATCGGTCAGACCGGGCGGGAGGGCGATCTCGATCACCTTTGTGCCGAAGAAATCGGTAAAGTCGCGGCGATCCAGCGGCGACGGGGCAATGGCGAGGCGGGTGTTCCGCACCTCCTGCTGCAGCGGCAGGGTGGCGGGAAGGATGCGCAAATGCTGCCGCCCGCCACCCGCTGGAGGCGAGAAACTGTAATGGATCTTCAGGGTCAGCGCGTAGGTCGTCACCGGAGATAGGTCTCCGTCAGCAGGTTAGAGAGCGCGGCCATCTCAGCCCGCAAGTCCAGCAATGCAGCGCTGTCCAAGGTTTCAGGCAGGCTCGTCGCGGCTTCGGTCTGCAGGCGCAGCATGGCGCGGGCAAGCGGCGACAGGACGCCCGCACGGCCTGCGCCGGGCAGCATCTCCACCTGCTCTGCCATCCCGTCGATCTGGTTGCGCAGCGAGCGGGGGTTCATAGGATCGAGCGCGAGAAGGTCGATCACCGTCTCGCGTGAAGCGGCAACGGTGAAGCGGCGGCGATGGGTCAGTATGCTGTCGCCCAACTCGATGCAGAGGTCGAGAGCGCCGGGCGCTGCCTCTGGATCAGTAAGGTCGGCAAGGATGCCCGCAATCCCCATGCCGCGCTCCAGCATTCGTCCCAGCGTGAGGAAGCGCCAGCCGAGAAAACGGTACATGTTTTCATGCACGAGGCCCGAGAAGCCAGCAAGCTTGCGCAGCAGGATAGAATGGGCGCGGGCGGCATCGTCGCCGGGTTGCAGATGCCCACCCATGCGCCGCATGGATTTCGACAGGTCCGAGAGCGCGTTCCAGCCATCGGGGGAGAAGCGGTCGCGCACCTGTGCCGCGCTGGCCACCGCGCTGTCGAGGACGGAGAGCAAGCCCTGCGGGATGCCTTGCGCCGGGTCCACGTCATAAGAGGAAAGCAGCCTGTCCATCGCCGTCAGCAGCGGGCGCGCGGCTTGTCCGCTTTCGGCCAGTCGCATGTTGCGGGCACGTAGCAGACGAACGATCACCTCAGTCCGTTCGACATAGCGACCCAGCCAGAACAGGTTGTCGGCGGCGCGCGAGGGCAGGGCGCCCGGTTCAGGGCGGGCATAGGCCCCGGCGCGGGGTTCAACCAGCGTGTCGAGCGCCACTTCGCGCGGGCTGACGATCCAAACATCCGCTGCGCTGCCGCCGCGCTGCATGGCGAGCGCGGTGGGGTCCTGCGATGCGCCGATGCGGGCGAATCCGCCGGGCATGGCCTGCCAGCCCTGCGCGGTGCGCGCAAGGAAGACGCGCAGCGACAGGGGCCGAGCTTCCAGCCGACCCTTCACAAGCGCGGGCGTGGTGGAAAGCGACACCACCTCCTGCGCGACATGGTCGGCCCCCTGTGCCGCAAGGATGTGGGCAAGGTCTGCGGGGGCAAGCTGTGCGGCCAGAACGGGGTCTTCCTGCCTGTCAAAGGGCAGTCCCGTGCCAAGCGCGGCGCTGAGAACCAAGCCCGAGGGATCGGCGAGAACCTGCGCCCGCTCGGCCGCGCCGCCGCACCACCACGTTGCGATGTTGGGCATCAGCAGCTCCGCACCCAAGAGGCGCAGCGCAAGCTTCGGCATGAAGGCCATCAGCGCCCGCGTCTCTAGGACGCCGGAGCCGAGGGCGTTGACCATCGTCAGACCCTGATCGCGCAGCGCCGAGACCATACCCGGCGTGCCGATCCGGCTGGCGGGGTTGAGTTCGAGCGGGTCGGCATAGCCCGAATCCAGCCTGCGCCAGAGCACATCGACCGAGCGCAACCCCGAGACGGTGCGCACCATCAGCCGCCCGTCGCTGACCACCAGATCCTCGCCCTGCACCAGCGTGAAGCCGAGATAGCGGGCGATCCAAGCCTGTTCGTAATAGGTCTCGTTCAACGGGCCGGGGGTGAGGATCGCCACCCGCCCGCTTGGATCGGGCCGCAGATCGAGAAGGGCGTCGCGGAACAGACGGAAGAAGCCTGCAAGGCGGTGGATGTTGAGGTTCTGATAGACATCGGCGAAGGCGCGGCTGGTGGCGACGCGGTTTTCCAGAGCGAAGCCCGCGCCGGACGGAGCCTGCGTCCGGTCGGCCAGCACCCACCATTTGCCGTCAGGTCCGCGCCCGATCTCGAAGGCAAGGAAGTGGAGGAAATGGCCAGAGCGCGGCTGGATACCCACCATCGGGCGTAACCATTCGGGATTGGCGGCAATCAGGGCGGCGGGCAGATGGCCTTCGGCGACAAGGCGGTTGGGGCCATAAAGATCACCCATCAGCCGTTCAAGCAGGTCCGCCCGCTGCGCGAGCGCTGTGCAGATGCCTTCCCATTCGCTTTCTGCGATCAGGACAGGCATGTGCGACAGCGGCCAAGCCCGTTCGGTGGATTGGCCCGCGCCATATTGGCGGTAGAAGACGCCGGAGTCCCTAAGGTATTGATCGGCGCGCGACAGGGCGTGGACACGCGCCTCGTCCGTCATCTCTTGTAGATGGGCGAGGAGGGGTTCCCAGAGCGGGCGGATGCGGCCTTGCGCATCCATCATCTCGTCCTGCAAACCCTTTGGCGGCGCATAGGAGCCAAGCCCGAGCGCGGCGGCGGTCGGGGGGCTGCCTGCCTGTGGCTGTGCCGGGCTGCGGTCCATCCCCCGACTAGAGGCCGACGGGGCGGCGCAGGTCAAGCGTCATCGGGAATTCCGCCGACATGGCCTCGGGTAGCGGGGCAAGGCCATGCGCGGGGCCATATCCGAATGGCTGGAACCGCGCCAGACGCCGCGCTTCGGCTTCGTTTCCGTTGACGGGGAAGGTGTCGTAGTTGCGCCCGCCCGGATGGGCGACGTGATAGACGCAGCCCCCCAGCGCCCGGTTCGACCAAGTGTCAAAGATCGAAAAGGTCAGCGGGGCCTGCACCGGGATCGCCGGATGTATGGCAGAGGCTGGTTGCCACGCCTTGTAGCGCACCCCAGCCACGGCGGCCCCGCCCCCGATCGGCACAAGCGGGGCTGTCCGGCCGTTGCAAAGGATGCGATAGCGGGCCGGATCGGCGGCGGTCAGCTTGACCTGCAGCCGTTCCGTGGAACTGTCTGTGTAGCGCACGGTGCCGCCGATGGCCCCCGTCTCGCCAAGCACATGCCAAGGTTCCAGCGCCTGCCGCAGTTCCAGATGGGCGCCTTCTACCTCCACCTCGCCGCAGAAGGGGAAACGGAATTCGGCCTGCGCGGTGAACCATTCCTCGCGCAGATCAAAGCCGTGGTGGCGCAGATCGGTCAGCACATCGCGGAAATCCTGCCAGACCATTTCGGGCAGCATGAAACGGTCATGCAGCGCGGTGCCCCAGCGGGTGAGCGGGCCTTGCGCCGGGTTGATCCAAAAACGCGCGATCAGGGCCCGGATAAGCAGTTGCTGCGCAAGGCTCATCCTTGCGTCGGGAGGCATTTCAAAGCCCCTGAACTCCACCAGACCCAGCCGCCCGGTGGGGCCGTCGGGGGAGTAGAGCTTGTCGATGCAGATCTCGGCCCGGTGGGTGTTGCCGGTCACGTCGGTCAGCATGTTGCGCAAGAGCCTGTCCACCAGCCAAGGCTGCGGCGGCATGTCCGGCCCCGGCGGGGGGATCTGGGCCAGCGCGATCTCCAGCTCGTAAAGCGCGTCGTGGCGGGCCTCGTCGATGCGGGGGGCTTGGCTCGTGGGGCCGATGAAAAGACCGGAAAAGAGGTAGGACAGCGACGGATGCCGGTTCCAGTGCAGGATGAGGCTGGCCAGCAGGTCAGGACGCCGCAGGAAGGGGCTGTCCAGCGTGGTGCGCCCGCCCACGACAACATGGTTGCCCCCGCCCGTGCCGCAATGCTTGCCGTCGATCATGAATTTGTCGGCACCAAGCCGCGTCAGCCGCGCCTCTTCGTAGACGCCTGTGGTGATCGAAACGCAGTCCTCCCAGCTTGCGGCCGGGTGGACGTTCACCTCGATCACGCCGGGATCGGGGGCGACGCGGATCACGTTCAGGCGTGGGTCATGCGGGGGGGCATAGCCTTCGATGTGCAGCTTTAGCCCCAGCCGCAGCGCCGCCGCCTCGGCCACATGGATCAGGTCGAGGTAGTCTTCCAGCGCCGACATAGGCGGCATGAAGACGCAAAGCCGCCCGTCGCGCGCCTCGGCCGAAAGGGCAGTGCGGACATGGCCGTCGATTTCCGTCGTGATCTGTTCCACCCGCGATTGGGCCGCGCCATCGGCCACGAAACTGGCCCGCGCCTGCGCCTTGGGGACGGGGTCAAGCGGCGGGGGTTCTGGCAGCGGCGCCCGGTCGAGGGTCGGGTCCATCGGGTTAACATAAGGATACTGGGCAGGGGTGAGGTAGGGCAGGCTGGCCAAGGGCAGGCGATAGCCCACCGGGCTGTCACCGGGCACGAGGAGCAGCTTGCCGCGCCGAAGACGCCAGCGTTCGGAATTCCACTTCCGCCGCCCGCCCTTCCCCTGCCATGGCTGCACTGGCAGCACAAAACCCACCGGCTTCGTCAGCCCGCGCGCGAAGACCTGCGCGATGCGGTGGCGGGCCTCGGGGTCTTCGAGTTCCGAGTTTTCGGGCGTGACATTGGCAGGAAGGTTGGCTTCCTTCACCAGCCATTCGGCCGGGTCTTCAAAGGCGGGCAGGACGTGATCGGCCGGAATCTCAAGCTCCGCCGCAATTTCCTGCATCAATGCCTCGGCCTGCGCGGCCGTCGCGCCCTGATCGACGCCTTCCTCGGCGATCAGGTCAGGGTTCTGCCAAATCGGCTGGCCGTCGGTCCGCCAGTAGAGCGAGAAGGTCCAGCGTGGCAGCGTCTCTCCCGGATACCACTTTCCTTGCCCATAATGCAGGAAACCGCCCGGCGCGAAGCGGCGCCGCAGTCGCCGGATCAGGCGGTCTGCCAGCGTGCGCTTGGTCGGTCCCACGGCGGCGGTGTTCCATTCGGCGCTTTCGAAATCGTCGATGGAGACGAAGGTTGGCTCCCCCCCCATCGTCAGGCGCACGTCGTTTTCGGCCAGCACGCGATCCACCTTGCGTCCAAGGGCATCGAGCGCCTGCCAGCTTTCCTCGGAAAAGGGTTTGGTGATGCGAGGGTGTTCCGACACACGGGCCACCTGCATGTCGAAGCGGAACTCCACCTCTGGCACGCCTGCGGCGGAGAACCCCCCGGCGATGGGGGCGGCGTGGCGGTAATGAGGAGTAGCTGCCAGGGGGATATGGCTTTCCCCGGTCAGAAGGCCGGATGTCGGATCAAGCCCGATCCAGCCCGCGCCGGGGATGTAGACCTCGCACCATGCGTGAAGGTCGGTGAAATCCACCTCCGTTCCGGTCGGTCCATCGAGCGCCTTGAGGTCCGGCTTCAGCTGGATCAGGTAGCCCGACACGAAACGCGCGGCAAAGCCGAAATGGCGCAGCGCCTGCACCAGAAGCCAAGAGGAATCGCGGCAGGACCCTATCGCCTTGCCCAGCGTTTCCTCCGGCGTCTGCACGCCGGGTTCCATGCGGATCGTATAGCCCACCTCGCGCGCGATACGGGCGTTTAGGGCGACGACGAAATCCACCGTTCGGATGCGGTCGCGCGGGGTGGCGTCAAGGAAGACCTGCAAAAGCGGCCCCACCGGATCTGCGCGGCGATAGATCACAAGGTCATCCACCAGATCGGCAGGATAGTCGAAGGGCCATGTCTCGGCGCTGTCTTCGACAAAGAAATCGAAGGGGTTGTAGACCGTCATGTCGGCGACGAGATCGACCTCGATCTTCAGTTCCGTCACCGGCTCGGGAAAGACGAAGCGCGCCAGCCAGTTGCCGTAGGGATCCTGCTGGAGGTTCACGAAGTGGTTGGACGGATGGACCTTCAGAGAATGGGACAGAACCCGCGTCCGGCTGTGCGGGGCGGGGCGCAGACGGATGATCTGGGGGCCCAGCGTGACCGGGCGGTCATAGATGTAATGGGTGAGGTGGTGGATGCTGGCCTTGATCGACATGCAGGCTCCTTCGTTGGGACCAGCAGTAGCAGGCCGGGGCAGGGCTGCAAATGAAAGCGGCGGGCGGGATGGGGCAAGCCTGTCTGCCGCCGCGCCTTTTCCCGCCGCTTTGCCTGTTTTTCGATCAGGTTGCTGTCAACGCCCCAGCGCCTGCACCACCAGTTCGGCCGCCGCCGCACCGGAATACTGCTGCTGACCGGTGACCAAGTTGCCGTCGCGCAGGGCGAAGGGCTTGAACATGCCGGAGGTCACGAAGTTGGTCCCGTCGATCTTCTTTGCCTCTTCCTCGATCCAGAAGGGCTGGATGCGCTTGCCCACAAAGGCATCTGCGAAGGCCTCTTCGGAATTGGCGAAACCGGTCCAAGTCTTGTCTTTGACCAGAAGGTCGCCATTCGACAGGCGAGTCTTCAGCAGCACGCAGGTGCCGTGGCACACGATGGCGACGATCTTGCCTGCCTCATAGGCACGGGCGACGAAGGCGTGAAGGTCGGTGTCGTCGATCATCGTCACCATCGGCGACTGCCCGCCCGCGACGAAAACCGCGTCATAGCCCGCGACATCCACCTCGGTGACGGATTTGGTTCCTTTCAGCAGCGCTGCATGGCTTTGAGACTTTTTGAACCCGAGCGAGAGAAAATCATGGGCGGAATAGCCGCTGGCATCCTCGGGGTCGGAATAGCCGTCCGCAATCAGGTCGCCGCCTTTGGGGCTCATAATGTCAATGTCATACCCAGCCTCGGCGAAGGTCCAGTAGGGATGGGTCAGTTCCGCCCACCAAAAGCCGATCGGCCAGCCGGTGGTGGGCGAGGTGCCGGGATTGGCCGCGATGATCAGCACTTTCTTCTTGCCGTGGATGTCGAGGGATGCGGACATTGTTTCAACCTTTCAATGGGTTGTGGATTGTGGGTAGATGAAGCGTGCGATCCGGGGCGTGAGGCGGGGCATGATGACGTAGGTCATTAGACCGACTTGAATCGTAACGGTGGCCAGCACGCGCAGGGGCAAAGGCCAGCCCGCCATCACGGGCCCGAGAGTCAGGTTCAGGATCAGCACCAGTGCGAAGACCACCGCCACCAGAACAAGCGCCATGCGATGCGGGCTGGGCTGCGGCACCCGTGTGCCCTTGGGTGGATCAAACCAGAACTCAAGCCCGGTCATGCGGTCCCAGACGGCATCGGCGGCGAAAAGATCGGCCCCCTCTAGCAGCATCTGGGCGCGGAAGGCCGAGGTTTCAAAGGCCTCCAGATGGGCGAGGCTGTCGAAACGAAAGAGGCTGCGATAGGCCTCTCCCGGCGCGGCGGGTCGGTGGAATTCCGCCCCGAGATAGCCGGGGAAATCGCGTGCAGCACCTTCGGTCAGGCGGGAAAGCCAGGATTCGTACTCCACTTCGCGCCCCGGCTTGACGCGTCGGCGGACAAGGATCGTGACGGCCTCTGTCATGCCGGAACCTGCGGCAGGTCGTACCAATCGGGCTTGGACTGCTCCCACAGGTTTTTCAGGATGCGCTTGCCGGTGGGGCCGTCCACCAGCCCGGCGGAGATCAACCAGCGCCTGGCGGTGGTGACCTCTTTCAGCACGCGCGCCCCGCAGGTGCCGCAGAATGCCCGGCGCGAGGCTTCCGAGGACTGGTACCAGACCAACGCCTCGGCCCCGGATAGGGTGATGTCGGCGATGGGTGCGGCGAAGAAGGCGTTGAAATTGCCGTGCATCTTTTGGCAGTCGCCGCAATGGCATGCCAAAACTCCGGCCGAAGCGGCGGGAAAGTCCATCTGAACCTTGCCGCAATGGCAAGAGGCGTGAAGCGTTTCGGTCATGGCATTGTCCTTTCGGGGTCAGGCTTGGGAGGCGGTCACAGCGGCGAAAGCCCAATCGCGGCCCTTGCCGCGCAGGAGGGCCTGATTGATCCAGACCATGGCGAAGGGCTCCAGAAGTCGCGCCTTGGTCAGATCGCCCGCATCCAGCGGATCAAAGCCCAGATCGCGCAGAAGTTCCGCCGCCATGGCCTTGGCCGCGCCATCGTCGCCCGCCATGAACTGCACAGGGCGATGGGAAAGCTGGGCGTTGCGGGCCATGATCTCGGCGCCCACCTGATTGAGCGTCTTGACCACCCGCGCCTGCGGAAGAAGGGACTGCACCACCTCGGCCCCGCTGGTGGTGTGGCCGATCATCAGACCGAGCGCGCCATCAACCATGCCGAGCGGGTTCATGCAGTCGATCACCACCTTGTCCGGAAGTGGCCCAAGATCCGCGATTGCGGCGGGTGCCACAGCCCATGGCAAGGCGAGGATGACGAGATCGGCCGCCTCGGCTGCGGCGCGGGGGATAGCGCGGCTGGCTCCGCTGTCGCTGGCAAGGCGGGTGACCTCTGCCGCGTCGGGGTCGCGAGCGCCAAGGGTCACGTGGTGACCCTTGCCCGCAAGGCCCCGCGCGATGGCCGAACCAACATTGCCTGTTCCGATGATGGCGATCTTCATGCGCGTCTTTCCCTTGCGGATGGCGTGATCCAAGGGATAGTCAGAGCATGACTGAAACAAAAACGAATAAGTCTAATGTCTGAGTTAAGTCAAAATGAACTACGTCGGCTGGACCTGACCTTGCTTCTGGTCTTTCTGGGCCTCTTGCGGCATCGCAAGGCCACCACGGTGGCGAGCGAGCTGGGCCTGACGCAATCGGCCATCAGCCAAGCCTTGCGTCGGCTGCGCGAGGTGTTCGGGGACGAGCTGTTCTTGCGCCGCCCCCACGGGATGGAACCGACAGCGGCGGCACTGGCGCTGGAAGCGCCGGTGGGGCAGGCGGTGGAGATGCTGCGGGGCGCCTTGGGGGCGGTGCGGGCCTTCGATCCGGCGCAGGCGCAGGGGGTGGTACGCATCGCTGCGCTGGATGCCGAACAGGCGGCGCTGGTGCCCCGGCTGGCAGGGCATCTGCGGCAGGCCGCGCCGGGGCTGACGCTGTCAGTCCTGCCCTTGGGACGGGCGGCGGCGGTAGAGGCAATGACCGAGGGGCGGGTCGATCTGGCCTTCGGGTTGATCCCCGAACCGCCCGAGGCGATTTCGCGGCAGGTGCTTTATGACGAGGGATATCTCGTGGCGGGCCTGCCCGCAGCCCTGCCCGATGCGCCTCTCATCGCGCTGGAGCCCTATTGCTCCGCCGATCACGTCCTCGTCTCGCCGGGGGGCGATCTGCGCGGCGTGGTGGATGAACAATTGGAGCGGATGGGGCGGCAGCGGCGCATCATCCTTGGCCTGCCCGCCTTCCTACCCGCGCTGGCGGCGGTGGCGCAGTCGGGCGCGCTGGTCACATTGCCTGCGCGCATCGCTTCGGCCTTCGCGCCCGGCTTCGGCCTGCATCTGGCCGAACCGCCCCTGCCCATCCGCCGCTTTGCCGTCTCGGCCTATTGGCACCGGCGTGATGACGGGGATGCGCGTCGGCGCTGGCTGACGGATCAGGTGGCGGCTCTGGCTAAGGGCTAGAAGCCGCCGATGGCCGCGCGGTTGCCGGATGGTTGCCATGACTTCGCCCTGATCGGGCAGGATCGTCGGTTACCGTGCCCCTGCTGCGAAGACCATGCTGACCCCGTTCCTTCTGCTTTTGCTGAGCCTGCTCGTCACCCTCGCCCTTCGTCCCCTGCCCGGCGAGACGGCCGCGCCTCTGTTCCTGCTCTCCGCCGTGATGGCATCTGCGGCACTGATCCTGCTCTTGCGCGCCATGATCGGCCCAAGGCGCAAGGCTGTGCCTGCAAGACGGCAAGACTGGGTCGTGATCGACGGGTCGAACGTGATGTTCTGGCAAGAGGGGGTGCCCCGTCTGACCACGGTCGCCGCCGTGGTGGGTGAGGTAAAGCGGGCGGGGCTGAAGCCCATCGTCTGGTTCGATGCCAATGTGGGCTATCGCGTTGCTGATCGTCACATGGGCCCGCGCGACCTGTCGCGCGCCTTGGGTCTGCCGCGCGCACAGGTCCGCATCGCGCCCTCTGGCACGCCAGCCGACCCGCTGCTTCTGAAAGAAGCGGCGGCGCTGGGCACGGGGGTGATCACCAATGACCTCTACCGCGATTGGGTTGGCGCTTTCCCTGCCGTCCGGGTGCCAGGGGTTCTGGTGCCCGGAAGGGTGACCGAGGATGGCGAGGCCCGGCTCGACTGGGCGGCCTAGCGGCGCCGTTTGTTCCCGCCGCGCTGCCCCGCGCGCCCAGCGGTGGAGCGTCCAGACATCTTGACCGCCGCTTCTGCCGCCTCTTCCACCGCCGACTGGCGGGCAAGCGGGTCGTCGGCCACGGCCAGTTCGACCGCTTCCAGCCGCTTCACCTCGTCCCGCAGGCGCGCTGCCTCTTCGAATTCAAGGTTCTCTGCCGCCTTGCGCATCTGGGCGCGCAGCGCATCCAGATGGGCGGCGAGGTTCTGCCCCACCATCGGCTTGTCGACCTTGGCGGTCACGCGGGATTGGTCGGTGTCGCCCTGCCAGAGGCCCGCCAGCACATCCTCGACATTCTTCTTCACTGTGGTTGGGGTGATGCCATGCTCGAGGTTGTAGGCCACCTGTTTCTCGCGGCGGCGGTTGGTTTCGGCCATCGCGCGTTCCATCGATCCGGTGATGCGGTCGGCATACATGATGACGCGACCTTCCGAGTTCCGCGCCGCCCGCCCGATCGTCTGGATGAGCGAGGTTTCGGATCGCAAGAAGCCCTCCTTATCCGCATCTAGGATGGCGACCAGCCCGCATTCGGGGATATCCAGCCCCTCACGCAAGAGGTTGATCCCCACCAGCACGTCGAAGGCGCCAAGGCGCAGGTCGCGCAGGATTTCGATCCGTTCGATCGTGTCGATATCGCTGTGCATATAACGCACGCGCACGCCCTGTTCGTGAAGGTATTCGGTCAGGTCTTCGGCCATCCGCTTGGTCAGCGTGGTGACCAGCGTGCGGAAGCCTGCGGCAGAAACGCGCCGCACCTCGTCAAGCAGGTCGTCGACCTGCATTTCGACGGGGCGGATTTCGACCTGCGGGTCGATCAGGCCCGTGGGGCGGATGACCTGTTCGGTGAAGACGCCGCCCGTCTGTTCCAGTTCCCACGCGGCGGGGGTGGCGCTGACGAAGACGGATTGCGGGCGCATCGCATCCCATTCCTCGAATTTCAGGGGGCGGTTGTCCATGCAGGAGGGCAGGCGGAACCCGTGTTCAGCGAGCGTGAACTTGCGCCGATAGTCGCCGCGATACATGCCGCCGATCTGGGGAACGGAGACATGGGATTCATCCGCGAAGACGATGGCATTGTCGGGGATGAATTCGAACAGCGTCGGCGGCGGTTCGCCCGGGGCGCGACCGGTCAGATAGCGTGAATAGTTCTCGATCCCGTTGCAGACCCCCGTCGCCTCCAGCATCTCAAGATCGAACTGCGTGCGCTGTTCCAGACGCTGCGCCTCAAGCAGCTTGCCCTCCTTCACCAACTGGTCGAGGCGGACCGCAAGCTCCGCCTTTATCCCTTTGATCGCCTGCTGCATCGTGGGCCGCGGCGTCACGTAATGGCTGTTGGCATAGATGCGGATCTGCTTGAACGTGTCGGTCTTGGCCCCTGTCAGCGGGTCGAATTCGGTGATCGCCTCCAACTCCTCGCCGAAGAAGGAAAAGCGCCACGCCCGGTCTTCAAGGTGGGCGGGCCAAACCTCGAGACTGTCGCCACGCACACGAAAGGACCCGCGCGCGAAGGCCTGATCGTTGCGGCGGTACTGCTGCGCCACAAGCTCGGCCATCACCTTGCGCTGGTCATACATCTGCCCGGTGACCAGATCCTGCGTCATGGCGGAATAGGTTTCCACCGACCCGATGCCATAGATGCAAGAGACCGAGGCGATGATGATCACATCATCCCGTTCCAAGAGCGACCGGGTGGCCGAGTGGCGCATCCGGTCGATCTGTTCGTTGATCTGGGATTCCTTCTCGATATAGGTGTCGGTGCGGGCGACATAGGCCTCGGGCTGGTAGTAGTCATAGTAGCTGACGAAGTATTCGACCGAGTTGTCCGGAAAGAACCCCTTGAATTCGCCGTATAATTGGGCAGCCAGCGTTTTGTTGGGCGCAAGAATGATGGCGGGGCGCTGGGTTTCCTCGATCACCTTGGCCATGGTGAAGGTCTTACCCGTGCCCGTGGCCCCCAGCAGCACCTGATCGCGTTCGCCCGACAGGATGCCCGACGTAAGCTCCTTGATCGCTGTCGGCTGGTCTCCCGCCGGTTTGAACGGCGTCTGCATGACAAAGCGGCGCCCGCCTTCCAGCTTGGGGCGCGTCAGGACGTCAGGGCGTTCCGTCAGGGCATTGGCGTTGTTGTGGGGCATCGTGATTCCCTCGCGGCCGGGCTGGCCTGACAGAGTTGATCCGTTTTTGTTCCCCTGCAAGAAGCCTGCGGGAAAGATTGCTGGAAGGTGAAGATAGCCCGATCAATTTTCCGGGCTTTTCTTGAAAAACACGCACCCTTGGATTGCATGTCATGCGATAATGGTGGAGGATAGTCGGGCAAGCAGCAAGGCTGTCGGCCGGTCGCACACACCCCACCCACACTCCCCGTGGCCGGTCGACAGTTCCTTGATCCCGAAGGGGATGGGGCAACCTGCCGCTTGCATCCGCCCCGCCTTTTCGCCACAACACGCCTGCACGATCAGGAGGTTGTCCATGCGCGCCCGTATCTATCAGCCCGCGAAGACCGCCATGCAGTCCGGCACGGCCAAGGCCAAGGGCTGGGTTCTGGAATTCGCCCCCGCCTCGGCCCGTGAGGTGGACCCGCTCATGGGCTGGACGTCGAGCGATGACACGCAGGCGCAGGTCAAGCTGCGCTTCGACACGCGCGAGGCGGCAGAGGCCTATGCGGCCTCCAAGGGCATCGAATTCGAGGTGATTGAACCCAAGTCGCGCAAGCCGGTGATCCGCCAGCGCGGCTATGGCGAGAATTTCGCAACCGATCGCCGCGGGGCCTGGACGCACTGACGGGCGGTTGGGCATGTCGATCACCATCACCGAGGAAAGCCCCACGGGGTCGGACCTGAAGCTGCTGTTCGAACGCCACACGGCGGACATGCATGCCGACACGCCACCCGAATCGATCCACATGATGGACGCATCTGAACTGGCGATCCCAGCGGTTCGGTTCTTCGTCATGCGCGACGTGGGGATGCCCGTGGGCATGGGGGCCTTCAAGCGGATCGACGATGCCCATGCCGAGATCAAGTCGATGCATGTGCTGGTCGAACGGCGCGGACGGGGCCTGTCGCGCCAGATGCTGGACCATCTGGTGGACGAGGCGCGCGTGATGGGGTATCGCCGCCTCAGCCTCGAGACTGGCGTGCAGCCGACCTTCATCGCGGCCCGCGCGCTTTATGCCAAGGCGGGGTTTGCGGACTGCCCTCCCTTCGAAGGCTATTGGGAAGACCCCAATTCCGTCTTCATGACCAAGGCGCTGTGAAGGCTTGCCTGACACCGCGCGGTCGGCCAAAAGGGGGCAACGGTCCCGTAGCTCAGCTGGATAGAGCAGCCGCCTTCTAAGCGGCGGGTCGGGGGTTCGAGTCCTCCCGGGATCGCCAAGTCCTCGCCGTCATCGTCATTTCAGCTTGATGCAGAAATGCTTGCGAACGGGTTTCTCGATCTTCCATGTCCCGACAAAGCCCGGTTCCACCACGAAACCGTCGCCGGGGCGCAGCGTGACGGCGGCTGCGCCGTCGGGCGTGATGGTGATCTGGCCGTCGATCAGATGGACAAACTCGTAGAATTTGTAGGTGGCATGCCAGGTACCGACGGTCGCCTCCCACGTCCCACTGATGACACTGCCATCAAGGGAGGTGTGCTGCACCCAAGTCTTCATCGTCGGATTGCCCTCGACCTTCACCCAGCCGTCGAGATCGGTCACCATCGGTTCGGGGCCGGGGGCGGGGAAACGGAATACCATGTCGGCCATGTGCGCTGCTCCAGAGATCATCCTGCGCCTCAGTGGTAGGACCGGGGTTGCGGACTGGCAAGCCGGAAAGGCGGAACGGGGCTTGCCTGACAGGCGGGGATGGGCGAGTGGAGGGGCCTGATCTGGGCGGGGAAGGGTGAAGATGCTGATCCGGGGCGCGACGGCGGCGGATGCCACACATCTGGTGCGGTTCATCAACATGGCGGCGGATGATCTGCCGCTGCATTTCTGGAAGAAGTCGGTCGGGCCGGAGGGTGACCCCTGGGCCTATGGTCTGGAACGGGCGGCACGGGAAACCGGCGGCTTTTCCTACCGTAATGCGTGGCTCGCCGAGGTTGAGGGGCAGGTCGCAGCCTGTCTTCTGGGCTATCCGGCCGAGGATGAACCCGCGCCGATTGACCCTGACACGCCGCCGATCTTCGTGCCGCTGCTGGAGTTGGAGGCGCTGGCCCCGGGATCATGGTACCTGAACGTGCTGGCAACCTATGCTGCCTTTCGCGGGCAAGGCTGCGGTGCGGCCCTGCTGGCCCATGCGGAGGAGGTGACGCGGGGGCTTGGGCGCAAGACCATCAGCCTGATCGCCGAGGACACGCATCACGACGCGCTGCGCCTCTATGCCGCCAAGGGCTACCGCGAGGTGGCCCGCCGCCCGGTGGTCAAGGGCGATTGGGCGGTCGATGCACGGGAATGGATCCTGTTCCTCAAGACGCTCTGACGACCGGGCAAGGCGGGCCGGGGGTCGCGGGGGCCGGGGCCCCCGCGCTAGGTCAGGTCTTGTGCGGAAGAGTGGAGGGCGCACCGCCTTCGAACCGGTTGCCATGGCGATAGTCGCAAGGGGCTTCCTGCATCTGCAGATGCAGTCCCGTCCCGTTGAAAGGATGGGCACGCGCGACATCCTCGTCGAACTCGATCCCCAGACCCGGCGCTTCGGGCGGCAGGATGTAGCCGTCCTCCCACTTGATCGAATTCTTGATCAGTTTCTGGTGGAAGGCACCGCCGGTTTCGATGGTTTCCGCAATCAGCAGGTTGGGAATGGAGGCCGCGAAATGCACATTCGCCGCCCATTCCACCGGGCCTGCGTAAAGGTGGGGGGCCATCTCGGCGTTAAAGATCTCGGCCATGGCAGCGATCTTCTTTGCCTCCCAAATTCCGCCGACGCGGCCCAAGGCGGGTTGCAGGATCTTCACCCCGCCCGCGCGCAGCAGGGTGCCGAACTCGGCCTTTGTCGTCATCCGTTCGCCGGTGGCGAGGGGGACGCGCACGGATTTCGCCACTTCGGCGAATTCCAGCAGGTTGTCCGGCGGGATCGGCTCTTCGTACCAGAGCGGGTTGTAGGGTTCCAACTCCCGCCCCATGCGGATCGCGCCGGGGGTGGTGAACTGGCCATGCGTCCCGAAAAGAAGATCGGCCCGGTCGCCCACCGCCGCGCGGATCGCCTTGCAGAAGGCGACCGAGCGGGTGATATCGGACATCGCGGGTTCATGCCCGCCCCGGATCGTGTAGGGGCCTGCCGGATCGAACTTTACCGCCGTGAAGCCCATGTTGACAAAGCGCAGCGCGGCCTCGGCCGCGGCATCCGGGTCCACCCAGAACTCGGCACTTTCCTTGCCGGGTTCGGGATAGAGATAGGTGTAGCTGCGGATGCGGTCATTCATCTTGCCGCCGAGAAGGGCATAGACGGGGCGGTTGCGCGCCTTGCCTAGGATGTCCCAGCAGGCGATCTCCAGCCCCGCGAAGGCGCCCATCACGGTGGGATCGGGGCGCTGTGTGAAGCCTGCAGAATAGGCGCGGCGGAACATCAGTTCGATGTTTTCGGGGTTCTCGCCCTGCATGTGGCGGCTGAACACGTCCTCGATCACCGCCTTCATTGCAGTGGGCCCGACAGTGGAGGCATAGCATTCGCCATAGCCCACTATGCCGTTGTCCGTGGTGAGCTTGGGGAATATCCAGTAGCGCCCGCCCCAGCCGGGGAAAGGCGGCGCCACGACGAAGATTTCCAGATCCTTAAGCTTCATTCCAGCCTCGCCTTGCTTGGCGCGGGCCGACCGGGGGTTTTGCACCCCCGGACCCCCGCAGAGTATTTGGGCCAAGATGAAGGGGCGGTGCCGGCCATGCCTGCGGGTTTGCGACCTGTCAGTGACGCTTTCAGGCCTTGGTCTTTCCGGTCACATGCAGGATCAGGCAGACCACCATCAGGGCGGAGGCCAGAAGGAAGGGCGCACCCGGAGAAAAGAGCGGGGCGTCGGGGGCGGTGAAATAGGCGAAGGTCGACGTCATCAGAAGGGGCGAGGTGATCATCGCGATGGCGTTGAGCGAGGCGAGTACACCCTGCAATTCGCCCTGCGCATCGGCCGGGGCGGCGCGGCTGGCCAGCGCCTGCAGCGCGGGGGTCACGACCCCGCCAAGTGCGGTGATCGGCGTGATCAGCAGCGCATGCGCGCCTTGGGTGACAAGGCCGAGCGCGGCCAGCGTGGTGACATCCACCCACATGCCGTAATGGACCGCGCGGTGTTCGCCGAAACGCCTGATCAGCGGCCCCACGAGCAGGGCCTGCCCCACAGCGAAGCTGATCCCGTATAGCGCGAGCGACAGGCCCACCATTGTGCTGTCCCACCCAAAGCGGGCCTGCCCGTAATAGGCCCAGATTGCCGGATAGACGTTCATCGCGATGCCGAGGATCAGAAAGCAGGTCAGCACCCGCTTCAGCCCCGGCAGGCGCGAGACGGCGCGCAGCGCGCCAAGCGGATTGGCGCGGGCAAGGCTGAAGGGGCGGCGGGTGGCATCGGTCACCGTCTCGGGCAGCACGAAATAGCCGAAGATCATGTTGGCGAGTGCCAGCGCGGCGGCGGCGTAAAAGGGCGCGTGCAGGTCAATGGCAGCCAGCAGACCGCCGATCAGCGGGCCGGCGACGAAGCCAATGCCGAAACAGGCCCCGATCAGGCCGAAGCGCGCGCCGCGATTCTCGGGCGGGGTGATGTCGGCGATATAGGCGGTGGCGGTTGAATAGGTGGCTGCCGTGATCCCGGCCACGATGCGCGCCATCAGCAGCAGCCAGATCGTGGGGGCCATCGCCATCACGAGGTAGTCGGCCGACATCACCAAAAGCGAGATGAGCAGGATCGGGCGGCGACCGAACCGGTCGGAGAGCGAGCCGATGATGGGGCCAAAGAGGAACTGCATCACCGCATAAGAGGTCGACAGGATACCGCCCCAGATGGCGGCCTGCGACAGGGTGCCGCCCGTCACGCTTTCGATCAGGTCCGGCATGACCGGGAAGATCAGGCCGATGCCGATGGCGTCGATCGTGATGGTGATCAGGATGAAGGCGAGGGCAAGCTTTTCGCGGCGATCGGACATGCGGATTCCCTTGCCCATTGCATCGGGCGAGCCTAGCGGCTGTCAGGCAAAGTTGACAGGGGGCGCCGCGAGATCGCGTCGATCCGTTGCGCCAGTGCGTCTGGCGCGGCGAAGAAGGGGGAGTGGCCGCAGGGCAGGGTGCTGATGTGGTCGGGCGGCAGGCCTGCGGCCATGGTTGCCTGATATTCGGGCGGGATCACGCGGTCTTCGGTGCAGCGGATGTAGAAACGGGGCAGCGCTTCGGCCCGCGCGGTGTCGGGGATCAGTGTTTCCTGCGGGGCGATAGGCTGGCGGCAGAGGCGACGCTGCGCGAGGGCGAGGTCGTCAGCCGGGCAGTCATGATAGAACAGGGCGGGCGCCCGTTCAGGATCGAAGGTGAATGTCGTCCGGCTCTCGTCGATCTGGTAGGCCCCGGCGAGCGGTTGGCGCGGCCCGGCACGGCGCATCTCGGCGAGGGTTTGTCCGGCTTTCGGCAGATAAGCGCAGACATAGATCAGCGCGGCGATGCGGTCAGGTGCCGCTTGCGCGGCGGTGGTGATGGGAAAGCCGCCCATGCTGTGGCCGACAAGGATGGTGGTGCTGTCGAGGGCCCGAAGGATCGCCTCGGCATAGCTGTCCAGCGTCACGGTCGCAGGATCGGTGCCGTCATCGCCGTGCGACGGCAGATCGATGGCGCGGGCGCGGTGGCCCATCGCCTGCAGGGCCGGGATCACCCTGTGCCAGCACCATGCCCCATGCGCTGCGCCATGGACGAGGAGGATGTCAGACATGGCCGATCTCCGTCAGGAATTGGTTCAGCAAGGCGGCATATTCGGCGGGCTTTTCCACCATCGGCAGATGGCCTGCGCCGCGCATGAGGGCAAAGCGGTGGCCGCGAGTCAATTCGGCCGTCTCTCGCACCAGATCGGGCGGGGTGGCGCCGTCATTGGCCCCCGCGATGGCCAGCGTGGGCAGGGTCAGGGTGGCCGTCGTTTCGTAGAAATCCGTTCCGGCCACGGCGGCGGCGCAGCCCATCCAGCCTTCGGGGGCGGTTGCGAGAAATCCTGAACTTAGGCGCGCAAGATGTTGGCTTTCTTTCCATTTCCGCCCCAGCCAGCGGTCCATCGTGGCATCGTGCAGGGCGGCCATCCCGCCTGCGCGCACGACGGCGATCCGCTCGTGCCACTGCTCGGGGCGGCCGATCTTTGCGGCGGTGTTGGACAGGATCATCGCGCGGACAAGGTCGAGCCGTTTCACCGCGAGGCCCTGCGCCACCAGACCGCCGATGGAAAGGCCAAGGACCACGGCCCCTGTCATCGCGAAATGGTCCATCAGCCGTTCCACATCGCGGATAAGCGCGCCCATGGCATAGGGGCCGGGGGGCGTGTCGGATTGCCCATGCCCGCGCAGGTCAAGCCGCAGGATGCGCAGGCCAGGGGGCAGCAAAGGCAGAAGGTCATCCCAGATCGCAAGGCTGGTGCCCAAGGCATGGATCAGCACGAGCGGCGCGCCGCCCTGCGGACCGGTGACATCAGCATTCAGGCGCAGGTCAGGGAGGAAGATCGGGGCCATGTTCGGAAAAGGAATCTCTTTGGCTGTTTCGACGCAGGAAAACCGGGAAATAGGTTCGAAAGTGACAGTCAGTCAGCGAACCGATCCAGCGCCATGCGAAAGGTGGCCGGATCGACATTGCCGCCCGAGGCGGTGCAGATCACCGTATCGGGCAGGTCGGGGGCGAAAAGCGCAGCGGCCAGCGCTACGGCCCCGCCCGGTTCCAGCACGATCCGCAGATGGGCGAAGGCCAGCGCCATTGCGCGCAGAGCCTGATCGTCGGTGGCGACAAGGCCGGGGCCGCAGAGGCGGGCGAGGATCGGGAAGGTCAGCGCGCCGGGGGCAGGGGTCAGGATCGCGTCGCAGATCGATCCTGTCGCTGCCGCATTGCGTTCGATGCGGCCTGCGCGCAGCGACCGGGCCACATCGTCGAAACCTTTGGGCTCGGCGGTGCGGACGGTCAGACCCGGCGCTTCGGCCTCCAGAGCCAGCGCGATGCCTGCCGAGAGGCCGCCGCCACCGCAGCAGGTGATGACGGTGGCCTCCGCCACCCCCTCTGCGCGGGCCTGTTCGGCGATCTCCAGCCCCGTCGTGCCCTGTCCGGCCACGACCTGCGGATCGTCGAACGGCTTGATCAGCGTCAGCCCCCGTTCGGCCGTGAGCCGCGCGCCCAAGGCATCGCGATCCTCGGTCGCGCGGTCGTAAAGGATCACTTCTGCCCCATAGGCGCGGGTATTGGCGATCTTCACGGTGGGCGCGTCGGAGGGCATCAGGATCACGGCAGGGCAACCATGCCGTGACGCAGCCAGCGCCACGCCCTGCGCGTGGTTGCCCGAGGAATAGGCCATCACCCCTTTGGCCCGCGTCGCAGGATCAAGGGCCGAGATGGCGGACCAGCCGCCGCGAAACTTGAACGACCCCGTCAGTTGCAGGCATTCCGCCTTTACGAAGATCCGCCGCCCCGCCATCGCATCCAGAAGCGGCGCGTTGAGAAGCGGCGTCACGCGGGCATGGCCCGCCAGCCGCGCGGCAGCGGCCCGGATCATCGTGATATCGGTCATGCGCAGGCTTTCAGGAAGGCGTGGATCGCAGCGAGGCTTTCGCCCTCATCCAAGAAGGGGATATGGGCGCGGTCCGGCACCTCGGCAAAGATCAGGTCGGGGCGGCGGCGGCGCATCTCGGCCACGGTTTCCACCGTCAGCAGATCGGAATTCGCCCCCCGGATCAGAGCCATCGGCAGCCCCGCGCAGGCATCGTAAAGCGGCCAGAGATCGGCAGGCGGCCCGTCGAAGGCGGCAAGGAAGGCATCCCGCAGCGCCGGGTCATAGGTGATCTTCAGCCCCGTCTCGGTCGCGCTGTAATGCAGCCGCGCCTCTGCCAGCCAGCGGTCTGCCGGGATATTGGCGAAACCGGGCATATTGCGGGGCAGGGCTTCGGCCAGCGCCTCATGCGTTTTGGAGGCCGGATTGCGGCCCACGTAATCGAAGATGCGGGTCAGGCCGGGGCGGTGGATGTCCGGCCCGATGTCGTTGAGGCAGAGGCCGAGCAGCCGATCCTTGGCCACGGCGGCCAGCAGCATGCCGATCAGCCCCCCGCGTGATGTGCCAAGGATCGCGGCCCGGTCCACCCCCAGATGATCCAGCAGCGCCAGCGCATCCTGCCCCTCTTGCGGGACGGTATAGGTGGCGGCTCCGGTCCAGTCACTTGCCCCTCGGCCGCGGTAATCCATCCGGATCAGGCGGCAGGGCGGCAGATGGGGGCGCAGATAGTCGAAATCCGCCATCGTCCGGGTCAGGCCCGGCAGGCAAAGCAGCGGCAGCCCTTCGCCCTCGTCGGCATAAGCGAGGCGGGCGCCATCGCGGGCAATGAAGGTGGCCGTCATGGGCGCATCCGGGCAGTGGGCGAAGGGTGGGGCATCTGTCTTTGGGTCTTTGAGGCTGAGGGCCGGGAAAATTGGATCGGAGGAAGTCTGCGGCGGAAACTCTTTCCAATCTTCTGGCGTAGCGCACTGTGGCACAGCGGCGGGGCCGGAGTAAGGGGGGCGCGACCTTCGGGGCGCTTGCCGCCCGCGCTTACATTCCCTAAACCCGTCCCGCGCAACAGGGAAGAGACATGGCGAAGGACGACACGGCAGAGGCCCGCGCAAGCTCCAAAAAGGTGGGTGCGCTGCGGGGGCTGGCCCCCTTTCTGTTCCCCTATCGGGGGATGACGCTGCTGGCGCTTGCGGCGCTGGTCATCACGGCAGGGATGAGCCTTCTTTTGCCGCTGGCCGTGCGCCGGGTGGTGGACGGATTCAACGAGGATGTGGCGATCCTTGACCAGTATTTCGCGGCGGCGCTGGCCATTGCCGCGCTTCTCGCCATCGGGACGGGGGTGCGCTACTATTTCGTGACGAAACTGGGTGAGCGGGTGGTGGCCGATATCCGCCGCGCTGTCTTTGACCGCGTCATGGGCATGAGCCCGGCCTTCTTTGAAAAGCTGATGACGGGCGAGGTGGTCAGCCGGATCACCACCGACACCACGCTGATCCTGTCGTTGATCGGGTCGTCGGTTTCCGTCGCGCTACGCAACATCCTGATGCTGGCGGGCGGGCTTATCCTGCTGTCGCTGACCTCGCCCAAGCTGACGGGGCTGGTGCTCTTGATTGTGCCTGCCGTGGTCGTGCCGATCGTCATCCTTGGCCGCCGCCTGCGGGGCTTGAGCCGGGAATCGCAGGATTGGATCGCCAATTCCTCGGGCGCGGCCTCCGAAGCGCTGGGGTCGGTTCAGACGGTGCAGGCCTTTACGCATGAGGGTCTGACGCGGGCGCAATTCGCGGATGTGACCGAGAAATCCTTCCTCGTCGCCCAGACCCGCACGCGGGTGCGGGCGCTGATGACCGTGATCGTCATTTTCCTTGTCTTCACCGGCATCGTGGGCGTGCTGTGGATCGGCGCGCGGGATGTGCGGGCGGGCGCGATGACGCCGGGCGAGTTGGTGCAATTCGTGATCTATGCCGTGATGGTGGCGGGATCGGTCGGGGCGCTGTCGGAAATCTGGGGCGAATTGCAGCGCGCGGCGGGCGCGACGGAACGGCTGGTGGAGTTGTTGAACGCCGAGGATTCGGTGCGCGATGCGTCCCAGCCGAAGACGCTGCCGCGCCCCGTGCGCGGTGAGGTCGTTTTCGACGATGTCACCTTCCGTTATCCGGCACGGCCTGAGGTATCGGCCCTGAACGGCGTTTCCTTGCATGTCTCGCCCGGCGAGACGGTGGCGCTCGTGGGTCCCTCGGGCGCGGGGAAGACGACGATCCTGCAGCTTCTGATGCGCTTCTACGACCCGCAATCGGGCGTGGTGCGGCTGGATGGGGTGGACCTGCGCGACATGGCGCGGGCCGAGTTCCGGCGCACCATCGCGCTGGTGCCGCAGGACCCGGTGATTTTCGCCACCTCGGCGCGGGAAAACATCCGCTTTGGCCGCCCGGACGCCACGGATGCCGAGGTGGAAGATGCGGCCCGTGCAGCGGCGGCGCATGATTTTCTGACCGCTCTGCCGCAAGGCTATGACACATGGCTTGGTGAACGTGGCGTGATGCTGTCGGGCGGGCAGAAGCAGCGCGTGGCGATTGCCCGCGCCATCCTGCGCGATGCGCGCGTGCTGCTTTTGGACGAGGCGACCTCGGCCTTGGATGCGGAATCCGAACGCGCGGTGCAGGCGGCGGTTGAAAGCTTGTCGGAAGGGCGCAGCGTGCTGGTCGTCGCGCACCGTCTGGCGACGGTGAAGCGGGCGGACCGGATCGTGGTTTTCGATCAGGGCCGGATCGTAGCCGAGGGCACGCATGAGGCGCTGGTGGCCGAGGGCGGCCTTTACGCCCGGCTGGCGCGGCTGCAATTCACCGACGGGCAGGGCTGAGGCCCGGTCTGACGTTGCGTTTCACGAAGCTTGCTGCCTTGCTGCGGGCGGGGCGAGCCGTCACAGTCGCCTGAAGCCCCCGGGGAGGAACCAAAGGGGCGTGAAGGGGAGGATGCGATGGGTGAATTCGCCAATCTTGCAGATGTGAAGGCCATTGAGGCCGAAATGCCCTGGGAAGCGCGCGGGGCCGCGCGCACGATGCACGAGTTTCTCAGCCGCGCGAAGGCCGCGCATGGCACACGGCCCGCGATCAGCTATCAGATCCTGTCCGGCCCGAAGGAAAAGGCGGAGACCCTGACTTGGAACGCGCTGCATGCTAAGGCGACGCAGGCGGCCAATCTGTTCCGCAGCCTCGGGATCGGCGAGACGGATGTGGTGGCCTATGTGCTGCCCAACAGCCTTGAAACCGCCATCACCCTGCTCGGCGGGGCCATCGCGGGGATCGTAAACCCGATCAACCCTTTGCTGGAGCCCGAACAGATCAGCGCTATCCTGCGCGAGACGAAGGCGAAGGTCGTGGTCACGCTGAAGGCCTTTCCCAAGACCGACGTACCGCAGAAGGTGGCCGAGGCGGTGAAGCACGCGCCCTCGGTCACGACGGTGCTGGAGGTGGATCTTGTCCGCTATCTTGCCCCGCCGAAGTCTTGGATCGTGCCATTGATCCGGCCCAAGAACCCGGTCACCCATACCGCCAACGTGAAAAGCTTCGCGACCGAACTGGCAAAGCATCCGGCTGACCGGCTGACTTTCGAGGATCGCAAGGAAGACCGCGTTGCCGCCTATTTCCACACCGGCGGCACGACGGGGATGCCCAAGGTAGCGCAGCACAAGGTGTCGGGCATGGTCTATAACGGCTGGCTTGGGCAGCGGCTTCTGTTCAAGGAAACCGATTGCGTGATGTGCCCGCTGCCGCTGTTCCATGTCTTTGCGGCCTATCCGATCCTGATGTCGATGATCGCCTCGGGCGCGCATGCCGTCTTTCCCACCCCCGCCGGATATCGGGGCGAGGGGGTGTTCGACAATCTCTGGAAGCTGATCGAACGCTGGCGCTGCACCTATCTGATCACCGTGCCCACGGCGCTGGCCGCGCTGATGCAGCGGCCGATCGATGCCGATATCTCCAGCCTGAAGAACGCCTTTTCCGGATCGGCGCCCCTGCCGGTGGAGCTTTACAACCGCTTCTACAAGGCGACGGGGGTAGAGATCGTCGAAGGCTATGGCCTGACGGAATGCACCTGCCTTGTGTCGGTCAACCCGCCGGGGGGGACGAAGAAGATCGGGTCGGTCGGGCTGCCCTTCCCGCATACCCATGTGCGCATCTTGCAGAAGACGACGGAGGGCTTTCGCGACTGCGCCGCCGATGAGGTGGGCGAGATCTGCGTTGCCAATCCGGGCGTGTTCGAGGGATCGACCTATACCGAGGTGGACAAGAACAAGGACCTCTTCGCCGAGGGCCGTTTCCTGCGGACGGGTGATCTGGGCCGGATCGATGCGGATGGCTATCTGTTCATCACGGGGCGCGCGAAGGACCTGATCATCCGGGGCGGGCACAACATTGACCCTGCGGTGATCGAGGAAGGGCTGATGAAGCACGAGGCGGTGGCCTTCGTGGGCGCCATCGGCCAGCCCGATGCCCATTCGGGGGAATTGCCCTGCGCCTATGTCGAACTGGTCAAGGGCAAGGAGATCGGGGTGGAAGAGTTGATCACCTACGCCCAGACCCATATCCACGAACGCGCCGCCGTGCCCAAATACATTGAAATCCTGCCGGAATTGCCCAAGACGGCGGTGGGCAAGGTGTTCAAGCCCGACCTGCGCCGCATGGCCATCTCTCGGGTCTATGACGCCGCGCTGGCCGAGGCGGGCATCCCCGCCTATGTGGCCGAGGTGGTGGAAGACAAGAAGCGCGGGCTGGTGGCGCAGCTTGTACGCAATGGCCCCGCCGATCAGGACAAGGTGCAAGCGGTGCTGGGCGGCTTCACCGGAGCGTGGGAATGGACGGACTGACCGCGCGTCAGACGTCCATCCAGATCGTCACGGGGCCATCATTGTTCAGGCTGACATCCATATCGGCCCCGAAGATGCCATTGGCCGTGGCAATGCCTTCAGCCCGCACCTTGGCGGTGAAGTAATCGTAGAGGCGCTTGCCCTCGTCCGGTTTGGCGGCGGTGGAAAAGCCGGGGCGGTTACCGCGCAGATCGGCGGCCAAGGTGAACTGCGACACGATCAGGGCGCTGCCGCCGATATCGCGGATGGACAGGTTCATCTTGCCCTGTTCATCCTTGAAAATCCGCAGCTTGGCGATCTTGGCCGCCAGTTGGTCGGCCTTGGCCTCGGTGTCGCCCTCCATCGCGCAGACGAGGATCAGGAGGCCCGCGCCGATCTCTCCTGTCACCTGACCATCAACGGTGACGGAGGCGCGGGAAACGCGTTGGAGGACAGCCCTCACAATTCGTTCCGCCAGGGCGGGTTGGCACCGGGGCGCGAGACGGTGACGGCAGCGGATCGTGTGCCGAGCGTCAGGGCCGCGTCGAGCGTGGCGTCGGAGAGGGTGGTGAGCGCGGCTTTGGTCAGCGCGCCCGCCTCGTGCAGGGCAGTCAGGGCGCCTGCGTTGAACGTGTCGCCCGCGCCGACCGTGTCGGCGACGGTCACGCGGGTGGCGGCGACAAAGCGGTTCTGCGTGGCGGTGATCGCCCGCGCCCCTGCCGCGCCTTCGGTGATGAAGACGAGTTTCGGCCCCTTTTCAAGCACTTGCCGCGCCAGTGCCGACACGTCGCCCGCGCCCAGCAGCCAGTGCAGGTCTTCATCCGACAGCTTCACGATATCGGCCCGCGCGATCATCCGTTCGATGCGGGCGCGATATGCGGCCTCTTTCCCGGCGATGAAACCGGGGCGGATATTGGGGTCGATCATGGTGACGCGGGTCGGGGCCTCGCGCGTCTGCAGCGCCTCGTAGGTGCTGGCGGCGGGGTCGTTCACCAGCGAGATGCCGCCGAAGAAGAGGGTGGAAATGCTGGCAGGCAGGGCGGGCAGCTGATCTTGCGACAAGAGGCGCCCTGCGGTGTTTTCGTCATAGAAGGCATAGGTCGCCTGACCATCGACCAGCTTGACGAAGGCCACGGTCGTGGGGCGATCAGAGCGGGCGCAATGTGCCGTGTCGACCTTGGACGCCTCGAGCGTCTCGGTCAGGATCTGGCCCAGCATGTCGTTGGAAATGCCCGAGAAAAACGCCGATGGCGCGCCAAGGCGGCCAAGGGCGATGGCGGTGTTGAACACCGCGCCCCCGGCATAGGGCGAAAAGGCGGGTTCGCCCAGCGTGGTGGTGCGGGGCAACATGTCGATCAGGGCTTCGCCACAGCTGAGAATCATTCGGGCCTCCTATGCGTGGCGCGGACCATAGCGGATTGGGTTATGTTAGCGCAAACAATCAGGCGGAAAACCATGGCGCGAGGTTGGCGCGGACGCGGGCGAGGGGGGTTTCACCTGAGGTGTCGGGGGCGAAGGTCTGGCCCGTGATCGCCTCATAGGCGTCGATATAGACCTGCGCCGTTTGCTGGATCATTTCCTGAGGGATTTCAGGGATTTCATCGGTATAGGGGTCGCAGCGGGCGGCGACCCAAGCGCGGATCACGTCCTTGTCGAAGGACGGCGGGCGGGTGCCGCTTTCGAAGGCCTGCGTGTAGCCGGAGGCGATCCAGTAGCGGCTGGAGTCCGGGGTATGGATTTCATCGGCCAGGAGGATGTTGCCTGCCGCATCGGTGCCGAATTCGTATTTCGTATCCACAAGGATCAGCCCGCGTTCGGCGGCCATCTGCTGGCCCCGCGCGAAGAGGGCGAGGGCCTTTGCAGACACCTCATCCCATTGCGCCTGCGTGAGAAGCCCTTGGGAAACAATATCTTGGGCGGTCAGCGGTTCATCATGGCCGCCGTCGAAGGCCTTTGACGTGGGGGTGATGATGGGCGCGGGCAGGGCCTGATTGTCGCGCAGGCCATCGGGCAGGGTGTGGCCATACATCGCCCGTTCGCCCTTTTTGTAGAGCGTGAGGATGGAGGTGCCGGTGGTCCCGGCCAGATAGCCGCGCACCACAATCTCCACGGGCAGGATCGTCAGCCGCTTGCCGATCACCACATTGGGATCGGGGTAGGAGATCACGTGGTTGGGGCAGATGTCGTCGGTATGTTCGAACCAGAATTTCGCCGTCTGGGTAAGGACTTGGCCCTTGAAAGGGATGGCGGCGAGGATGCGGTCGAAGGCGGAGATGCGGTCCGACGAGATCAGGATGCGGGTGCCGTCGGGCAGGTCATAACAGTCGCGGACCTTGCCGAAATAGGGGTTGGGCAGTTCCGGAATCCGGGCCTCGGACAGGATGCGGGTGAGGTCGGTCATCAAGGCCCCCATGGCAGCTATGGCGGGGTGATGGGGCGGGG
>VYLE01000289.1_pt1:0-7500 | contig 36780 bp, 24 predicted proteins | sample 5114391 | NCBI WGS metagenome assembly VYLE01 (sample SAMN12291771, study PRJNA351875) | freshwater metagenome | isolation source: freshwater lake | place: USA: Michigan, Kent Lake | collected 2013-08-15
GGCTGGAAGCCGCGCTGGCGGCCGGACGCGGCATCGACGACGGCACGCCGCTCACCGAGCTGATCGCGCTCGATGTCGAATTTCACCGCGCGATCTATCAGCTCGCCGGCAATCCCGTGATCGAGGAAACGATCGCGCCGCAATGGCCGCATATGCGCCGCTCGATGGCGACGGTTCTGACCGAGCTCGACTATCGCGGCAGTGCCTGGACCGAACATGCGACGATCGCCGGCCACATCCTGGCCGGCGAGACCAGGGCCGCCGAACGCACAGCGCTGGCGCATGCGCAGACGGCGGGACGGATGACGGAGGAGAGGTTGAGGGCAACGGACGAGGCAGCGGCGTAGGCTTTCGCCTACGCCGTCATGGCCGGGCCTGACCCGGCCATCCACGCCTTTGCCCGCGGCGCGAAGAACGTGGATGCCCGGGACAAGCCCGGGCATGACGAAGAGAAAACAAAACGACAAAACAGGAGGACGACCTATGAAACTGACCCAGGAGCAATTGGATTTCTTCCACCGCGAGGGCTGGCTGTTCCTGCCCGAGCTGTTCACCCCGGAAGAGGTCGACCTGCTCGCGCGCGAGGCGGTCGGCATCTACGACGCCAACCGGCCCGAGGTCTGGCGCGAGAAGAGCGGCGCGCCGCGCACGGCCTTTGCCGCGCATCTGTACAACGAGGCGTTCGGAATTCTCGGCGCGCATCCGCGCATGATCGAGCCGGTCGAGCAATTGTTCGGCGAGCCCGTCTACATGCACCAGTTCAAGATCAACGCGAAATCGGCCTTCACCGGGGACGTCTGGCAATGGCACCAGGATTACGGCACCTGGAAGCGCGACGACGGCATGCCGGAGCCGCGCGCGATGAACATCGCGATCTTCCTCGACGAGGTGATGCCGATCAACGGCCCCTTGATGCTGGTGCCGCGCAGCCAGAACGCCGGCGATCTCGAGGCCTCGCACGATCTCGCCACCACCTCCTACCCGCTGTGGACGCTGGACGAGGACACCGTGACACGGCTGGTCGCACAGGGCGGCATCGTCGCGCCGACCGGCAAGCCCGGCGGCATGCTGATGTTCCACGGCAATCTGGTGCACGGCTCGGCGGGCAACATCACGCCCTTCCCGCGCAAGATCGTCTATCTGACGCTGAACGCGGTCTCCAACCACATCCGCAAGCCGACCCGTCCGGACTACATCGCCCACCGCGACTTCGCACCGATCCAGACGGTGGACGACGACGCGCTGGTGCGGCTGGCCCGTGCGCCGCGGCAGGCGGCGGAGTAGAACTCTTCGTGCAACAACCTCAACCGTCATGCCCGGGCTTGGCCCGGGCATCCACGTCTTGACACGTTCACCAGCCGTAAGGCGTGGATGGCCGGGTCAAGCCCGGCCATGACGAGCTGATAGACACGCGCGTTTCACAACAATTCTGCATCACCGGATACATCTTCCATGAACCTCTTCCGCCTCCTGCAAGCCCGCGCCGCCAGCGGCAAACCCGTCCGTGTCGCGCTGATCGGCGCCGGCAAGTTCGGCTCGATGTTCCTGGCGCAGGTGCCGCATACGCCGGGGCTCGAGGTGCCTGTGATTGTCGACCTCGATCGCGACCGCGCGCGCGAGGCCTGCCGGACGGTCGGCTGGGATGCGGAACGCATCGCGGCGACCAGCTTCACCGATGACGGCGCGCGGGCCATCGCGAGCGGCGCGATCGACGTCGTGGTGGAGGCGACCGGCAATCCCGCCGTCGGCATCCGCCATGCGCGCACCGCGATCGCCGCCGGCAAGCATATCGTGATGGTGAACGTCGAGGCCGACGTGCTGGCCGGGCCCTTGCTCGCTGAAGAAGCGCGCAAGGCCGGCGTGGTCTATTCGCTCGCCTATGGCGACCAGCCGGCACTGACGGCCGAGATGGTCGACTGGGCCCGCGCCACCGGCTTTCGCGTCGTCGCCGCCGGCAAGGGCACGAAATATTTGCCGGCCTATCACGACGTCACGCCGGACGGCGTCTGGCAGCATTACGGCCTGACCGCGGGCGAGGCGCAATCCGCCGGCATGAACCCGCAGATGTTCAACTCCTTCCTCGACGGCACCAAATCGGCCATCGAGATGGCCGCGATCGCCAATGCGTGCGGGCTCGACGTGCCCACCGGCGGCCTGCTGTTCCCGCCCTGCGGCGTCGACGACCTCCCGCACGTCATGCGCCCGCGCGACAAGGGCGGCTTGCTGGAACGCGCAGGCGTGGTCGAGGTGGTGTCCTCGCTGGAGCGCGACGGGCGGCCGGTGTTCCGCGACCTGCGCTGGGGCGTCTATGTCGTGCTGGAGGCGCCAAACGACTATGCCGCGGATTGCTTCAGGCAATACGGCCTGAAGACGGACGCCAGCGGACGCTATGCCGCGATGTACAAGCCCTACCACCTGATCGGGCTTGAACTGAACGTTTCGATCCTGTCGGCCGCACTACGCGGCGAGCCGACCGGCCAGCCCTTCGGCTTCCGCGGCGACGTCGCTTCTGTGGCCAAGCGCAATTTGCGCGCCGGCGAGATGCTGGACGGCGAAGGCGGCTACACCGTCTGGGGCAAGCTGGTGCCGGCGGCCGCGAGCCTGAAGGCGGGTGCCCTGCCGATCGGCCTCGCGCACCGGCTCAAGCTGAAGCACGACGTCGCCCATGGCGGGATCGTGCGCTGGAGCGACGTGGAATTCGACGCCAATGACGAGACGATCCGGACGCGGAAGGCGATGGAGGCGGCATTCGCGAAGGCCGAAACCTGACGCGGCAGTGGGAGTGGCCTGCTCCAGGACGTCCATGCCGACGACAACACTTTATCGACGTCTTTCGACCTAGTGTCCCGTCGACATATCCTTCCTCGACGACGGACGCAGCATCCATGGAACCGCCCAGACCCTCATTCGCCAGCCGGCACGGCAATTCGGCCCAGATCGCCTCTGCGGTCGTGGCCGCCGTGGCGCTCGTTTTCGTCGCCTATCAGGTCTGGAGCATCCGCACGACGGCGCGGATCGCGACGGCGCGGCAGGTCTACATGTCCTACAGCGAATCGCTGCTGCGCTACCCCAATCTGGCGGAGCCCGACTTGCCGAAGCTGCGCACCGATCCGGAGGAATGGGTGCGCTACAAGAATTTCGTCGCGCACATGCTGTTCGCCTATGACGAGATCCTCGGCGTCTATGACGAGCCGGAATGGCGTAGCAGTTTCGCGGAGGAGGTCAGGTTGCATCTGCCCTACATCTGCAACGACATGCCGGTCGCACTCGATGCGACCTACTTCCCGAAGATGCGGGAGCTGCTGAAGGCCGAGCGCGCCAAATGCGCGGCAGGTGGCAAGTCGTAGGGGCAAAACGCGTTGCCCATTATGATCCGGGTTCTCGCCGCGGTCTCCTCACCTCTCCCGCTTGCGGGAGAGGTCGGCGCGTCGCGCCGGGTGAGGGCTCTCACCACTCGGGGATTTCCTCCGCAATTTCAACAATCCCATTGCTGAGACAGCCCTCTCCCCAGCCCTCCCCCGCACGCGGGGGAGGGAGCTCACCGCGGATGCCGCCACACAGTACACGCCATATGCGATTGCCCTGCGCAGGCCGGGGAGGGAGCGGACCGGCGCCTGAGGCAATGATGGCGCTCTACGGCAGCAGCCGCTGGTCCTTCGCCTGACGGAACCACTTCCGGAACATGTCCTCGGTGTCCATCATCTCGGTGAAGCCGGCGCGGTTGATCTTGACCGTGGAGACGATCGAGGGCGGGCCGGAGTCCGTGTGGCCGTGGCGCATGCTGTAATCGGCATACTGGAAGGAGAGGCCGACGAAGTCGGCGAGGCCGGGCGCAACGAGACCGTGCTTGCGCCGCAGCGCGTCCCAGGGAGCGGACCAGTCGGCCGACGCCGTCGCCAGCGACAGCGGCACCGGCTGGCCGGGCTTCATCCGGAGCGCATCGGCGACCGCCGGCCAGATGTTCTCCCAGGTGAACACGTCGCCATTGGTGACGTTGAAGGCTTCGTTGCGCGCGGTCGCGGCTTCGCCCGACCAGGCGATGGCGCGCGCGAGGAGGTCGACATCGACGGCCTGCGACACCCGCGGGGCGCCGCCGGGATAGTCCAGCGGCCGGCCCTGTTCGCGCAGCATCGCGGCATAGACGCCGAGCGGCGGGATCAGGTCCATGGCGCCGCCCATGGCGAGACCGACGATCAGAACCGGGCGCAGGATGGTCCAGTGCCAGTCCTTGCCGGCCTGCAGGCCGCGCAGGAAATTCTCCTGCGCCCAGTAGAAATTGGGCTGCTCGTACATTTCCGAGCGACCCTCGCGCGCCGGCACCGTCAGCGGGCGGACATGCACGCCATAGGCCTTGGTGCCCTGCAACAGCGCGACGTGTCGCAGACCGGGCGAGACCGGCTCGAGCGCGCCCATCAGGTTGCGCAGCATCCGATCGTTGGTGCTGATCTGCGCCGGGTCGCGCCAGCCATCGACGAGCTGCGGCGCCTCGTAGAGCGCGGCGTAGACCAGATGCGTGGCATCGCGAAACTCCGACGCCGCGCGCCGGCAATCCGCCTCGCTGGTCAGGTCGAGCGCGACGTGGCGTGCGCCGTAGAGCTCGCGGGGCTTGCGCCGCGACAGCGCCACGACCTCGCAAGTCCCCGACGAGCCGAAGTGCCTCAGCGCCGCGTTTCCGACCAGACCGGTCGCGCCGGCGACCACGATCTTCTTGTCCGGCATCGGCCGACCTCCCGTTGGCGTTGCCCAATCCAGTAGCAGAACGAGCGTGCCCCAACTTGCGTTTGGCGCGTGTTCGCAGCTGCGAGCATGTCAGGGCACTTGATTATCGCGGGACGTCCGGTCAATCTGGCTGACGGAACCGCAATGACCGGACTTCCAACGACAAGAGCCCGCCAGGGCCATTCGGAAACGCCAACAAACTCTCAAGCAAAACAAGTCGATCTCGACGAGACCAAGACGACCCAAGATCGTTCCCCGCGTCGCTGCATCGACATCACGGAGGGAAGTGCATGGAACGTCGTAAATTCCTGACGGCAGGCGGATTGGGCCTGGCCGCCAGCGCCGTGGCGGCGCCCGCGATCGCGCAATCGAACCCGGAGATCCGCTGGCGCTACGCCACCAGCTGGCCGAAATCGCTCGATACGCTGTATGGCGGCTGCGAGTATTTCTGCAAGAAGGTCGCCGACCTCACCGACAACAAGTTCCAGATCCAGCCCTTCGCGGCCGGCGAGATCGTGCCGGGCCTGCAGGTGCTCGACGCGGTCTCCAACAACACCGTCGAGATGGGCAATACGGCGCTGTATTATTATTGGGGCAAGAACCCCGCTTTCACCTTCGCCACCGCGCTGCCGTTCGGCCTGAACACCCGCCAGCAGATTTCATGGCTGCTGTGGGGCGGCGGCCAAGATCTCGTCAACGACCTGCTGAAAGAGCACAACGTCTACGGCATCCCGACCGGCTCGACCGGCGCCCAGATGGGCGGCTGGTTCAGGAAAGAGATCAAGACCCTCGACGACATCAAGGGCCTGAAATTCCGCATCGGCGGTTTCGCCGGAACGATCCTGGCCAAGCTCGGCGCGGTGCCGCAGCAGATCGCCGGCGGCGACATCTACCCGGCGCTGGAAAAGGGCACGATCGATGCAGCGGAATGGGTCGGTCCCTATGACGACGAGAAGCTCGGCTTCGTGAAGGTGGCGAAGTACTACTACTATCCCGGCTGGTGGGAAGGCACGAGCCAGGGCCACAACATCATCAACATCGAGAAGTGGAACACGCTGCCCAAGCACTACCAGGCCGCGATCGATGCCGCCTCGCGCGACACGTTCACCTGGATCACCGGCAAGTACGACGCGCTGAACGCCCCGGCGCTGAAGCGGCTGCTGGTGGCGGGCGCGACGCTGAAGGCGTTTCCGCAGGAGGTGCTGGAGGCCTGCTACGCCGCGGCCAACGAGACCTATGCCGAACTGTCGAAGACCAATCCGCATTTCGCCAAGATGTATGCGAGCCTGACTGCGTATCGCGGCGAGGCGCTGCCCTGGTTCCAGGTGGCCGAGCTGAGCTTCGACAGCTTCATGATGCGGATGCGCACCAAGACCTGAGGCGTCCTGGCGCAACCAGACAATACGGAGCCCCGGGCGCTGACCTCGCCCGGGGCTTTATTCTTGGTCAGCAAGGTTCTTGGTAAGCAGTGCTGCCGTATCGACGGCGAAAGCTGCGAGAGGATGCGACAACGGCGCGGCTTGATTGTCGCGCCGGGCCAAGGCCATGCTCGGCTTGGAACCGCCAACGCGCGGAATCCACAAGAGCCCCGCAGGGGCCGCAACACATCACATCAAGCCTTCACATCACCAACGCACGCGCGTCGCTCATCGACGAAGCAAGACGACAGAAGATCGTTCCCCGGTCGAGGAATCGGCGCCATGGAGGGATACGCATGAAACGTCGTGATTTCCTGAAAGTGACCGGTGCAGGATTGGCGGCCAGCACGGCCGTCGCGGCGCCGGCGATCGCGCAGTCCTCGCCCGAGATCAGGTGGCGGCTGGCGGCGAGCTGGCCCAAGGCGCTCGATACGCTCTATGGCGGCTGCGAATATTTCTGCAAGCGCGTCGCCGAAGCCACCGACAACAAGTTTCAGATCCAGCCCTTCGCGGCCGGCGAGATCGTGCCCGGCCTGCAGGTGCTCGATGCGGTCTCGAACGGCACCGTCGAGATGGGCAATACGGCGCTGTATTATTACTGGGGCAAGAACCCCGCCTTCACCTTCGGCACCTCGTTGCCATTCGGCCTGAACACGCGGGCACATATCGCGTGGCTGCATTTCGGCGGGGGCACCGAGATGCTCAACGATCTGCTGAAGGAATACAACGCGGTCGGCATTCCGACGGGATCGACCGGCGCCCAGATGGGCGGCTGGTTCCGGAAGGAGATCAAGTCGATGGAGGATTTCAAGGGATTGAAATTCCGCGTCGGCGGCTTCGCCGGCACGATCATCGCGAGGGTCGGCGGCGTGCCGCAGCAGATCGCCGGCGGCGACATCTATCCGGCGCTGGAGAAGGGCACGATCGACGCGGCGGAATGGGTCGGCCCCTATGACGACGAGAAGCTCGGCTTCGTGAAGGTCGCGAAGTACTATTACTATCCCGGCTGGTGGGAAGGCACCGGCCAGGGCCACAATGTCATGAACCTCGACAAGTGGAACGCGCTGCCCAAGCACTACCAGGCGGTGATCGAGATGGCCTCGCGCGACACCTTCACTTGGGTCACGGGCAAATACGACTACGTGAACCCGCCGGCGCTGAAGCGCCTGCTGGCCTCCGGCGCGATCCTGAAACCGTTCCCGCAGGAGGTGCTCGAGGCCTGCTACGGAGCGGCGAACGAGATCTATGGCGAGCTCAACAAGACCAACCCGCACTTCAACAAGATGTACACCAGCCTTTCGGCGTTCCGGAACGATTCGCTGGCCTGGATGCAGGTTGCCGAGCTCAGCTATGACAGCTTCAT
>VYLE01000289.1_pt1:12500-36780 | contig 36780 bp, 24 predicted proteins | sample 5114391 | NCBI WGS metagenome assembly VYLE01 (sample SAMN12291771, study PRJNA351875) | freshwater metagenome | isolation source: freshwater lake | place: USA: Michigan, Kent Lake | collected 2013-08-15
CTCAACGATCTGGCGATCTGTTGGCCCCTGATGTTTCTAAAACGATCCGATAGTGAGCGTGAGCTCGCTGAAGGATCATCCTTAGAAAGGAGGTGATCCAGCCGCAGGTTCCCCTACGGCTACCTTGTTACGACTTCACCCCAGTCGCTGACCCTACCGTGGCCGGCTGCCTCCTTGCGGTTAGCGCACCGTCTTCAGGTAAAACCAACTCCCATGGTGTGACGGGCGGTGTGTACAAGGCCCGGGAACGTATTCACCGTGGCGTGCTGATCCACGATTACTAGCGATTCCAACTTCATGGGCTCGAGTTGCAGAGCCCAATCCGAACTGAGACGGCTTTTTGAGATTTGCGAAGGGTCGCCCCTTAGCATCCCATTGTCACCGCCATTGTAGCACGTGTGTAGCCCAGCCCGTAAGGGCCATGAGGACTTGACGTCATCCCCACCTTCCTCGCGGCTTATCACCGGCAGTCTCCTTAGAGTGCTCAACTAAATGGTAGCAACTAAGGACGGGGGTTGCGCTCGTTGCGGGACTTAACCCAACATCTCACGACACGAGCTGACGACAGCCATGCAGCACCTGTGTTCCAGGCTCCGAAGAGAGGGTCACATCTCTGCGACCGGTCCTGGACATGTCAAGGGCTGGTAAGGTTCTGCGCGTTGCGTCGAATTAAACCACATGCTCCACCGCTTGTGCGGGCCCCCGTCAATTCCTTTGAGTTTTAATCTTGCGACCGTACTCCCCAGGCGGAATGCTTAAAGCGTTAGCTGCGCCACTAGTGAGTAAACCCACTAACGGCTGGCATTCATCGTTTACGGCGTGGACTACCAGGGTATCTAATCCTGTTTGCTCCCCACGCTTTCGTGCCTCAGCGTCAGTATCGGGCCAGTGAGCCGCCTTCGCCACTGGTGTTCTTGCGAATATCTACGAATTTCACCTCTACACTCGCAGTTCCACTCACCTCTCCCGAACTCAAGATCTTCAGTATCAAAGGCAGTTCTGGAGTTGAGCTCCAGGATTTCACCCCTGACTTAAAGACCCGCCTACGCACCCTTTACGCCCAGTGATTCCGAGCAACGCTAGCCCCCTTCGTATTACCGCGGCTGCTGGCACGAAGTTAGCCGGGGCTTATTCTTGCGGTACCGTCATTATCTTCCCGCACAAAAGAGCTTTACAACCCTAGGGCCTTCATCACTCACGCGGCATGGCTGGATCAGGCTTGCGCCCATTGTCCAATATTCCCCACTGCTGCCTCCCGTAGGAGTTTGGGCCGTGTCTCAGTCCCAATGTGGCTGATCATCCTCTCAGACCAGCTACTGATCGTCGCCTTGGTGAGCCGTTACCTCACCAACTAGCTAATCAGACGCGGGCCGATCTTTCGGCGATAAATCTTTCCCCGTAAGGGCTTATCCGGTATTAGCACAAGTTTCCCTGTGTTGTTCCGAACCAAAAGGTACGTTCCCACGCGTTACTCACCCGTCTGCCGCTGACGTATTGCTACGCCCGCTCGACTTGCATGTGTTAAGCCTGCCGCCAGCGTTCGCTCTGAGCCAGGATCAAACTCTCAAGTTGGACTTGAACTTTGAACCGGCTGATCACAACGTTTGACGAGGTCCCACCATTATCGACCGAAGTCGATGTGCTGCCTGCGATTCACATCGCGGGCAACGATGGTGTTTCCTTTGAAACGTGTACCGCCGAAGTCTTTCGTCCGGTCTCGATCAGAAAAGCCGAAGCTTTTCAGAAGCGAGACCCGCAAGGACTCCGCCGTCCACGTTTCTCTTTCTTCATCTTCACTTGTCAAACAGCCCGGGACCAGGAGGCCCCAACCTTCCTCTGCGGAAGGGTTCCGACACCCTTACCGACGATGGATGAACTCCAACCGACTTGTGTCGGCTGTTGTGTCACTCAACAAGGTGAGGAGCATCAGTGGCGCGTTCGCTCGCCTTGGTCAGTGACCCGGCGGCGCCGCGCTCAGTGGTTGGGGTTATAGGCCCCGCCTTCCGGGCTGTCAACGCCAATCGTCAACAAATCGTCGTACTGGGGACTGGCTTAAAAAATCACGCATTTACAGTGGGTTAGATGGCTAAGGATTGGATGATTGCCGCCGACCCGTCAAAAAATTTCAAAAAAAGTTTGCGCGCCACGGGGCTCCGGAAGGCCCTCCAGGGGCCTCCCGCCGGGTGCCCCGGGGCGTCCCTATCGAGCACCTATGGGCACGGTCCTCCCCCTGTGACCGGGAAAGTTTTTCGGCGGGAGGCGCCGTACTTGAGCCACATTCCCGCGGCGTTCTGGTAAGAGACAAGCTTGAATCGCCGGGATGCCAGTGGGGGCTGCCGGCGGTTTTCATGGGGTCAGAGGAAGGCGATCTCACCATGACGCAGCCTTCTTCGGACATTCGAGAGACATCGAGAGACCTTTACCCGCCCAGCTGTTCGTAATTTCGGCCGGCCCTCGAAGGGCTAACTGAACGCGGACGCCGGCGCGGCTCGCCTTTTCCGAAGACGCCCCGTGAAGAGGGCAGCCAGGACAGGGGCGGGAACAGGCACCTCGGGTCGTTGATTGGGGGACTTGGGTTGAGCCACAGGACGTCACGCGGCGCTTACGGGCGTGAAACCGGGATCATCGATCTCGGCCACGAGCCGCCGCTGTCCGTCGACGGCTCCGAAGCCGCCGTGATCGACCGCCGTCGCGTCTCGGTACAATGGTTCAGCGGCACGATCCTGACCGGACTTTGCGGCGCAGCCCTGATCGGCGGCGCCGTTTTCGCATCCCTCGACGGCGAAATGACCTTCGCCAAGGTCCCTGAGCGGGTGGAGGGCGCCCTGCGCGGCGCCTTTGGCGCCGGCGACCGCGCCGCCACGCTGCACAAGAGCGACCGCCTGCCCCCGCCGAACGAATCCAACGCCTCGCGCAGCATCGTCCGCGTCTCGACGGTCGCCCGCGTCGGCAATCGCGACGTGATGCGGGTGCGTCCCTTCGTTCGCATCGCCGGCAATCTGTCGATGACGACGAGCGATCTGTCGGCCAAGATCCCGCCCTTCAACGCGCAGCGCCTGCTCACCGATGTCGGCTCCGACCCGAAGACGGCCTCGGAAGATCCGAACAATCCGGAGGCCGTCGAGCCCGACGCCGAGGTCTCCTTCGTCACCAAGGACCTGTCGGCCGTGTTGCCCAAGGCCAAGATCTCGGCCGTGGTCGCGCTCGACGACATCCTGATGCGGGTGCGCGATGCCGCCAACTGGCGCGGCAATGGCGGCGTTCGCTACGCCTCGCTGGCCAATGCCGCCGCCGACGTGTCCGGCGCCACCGGCAAATCCGACATCGTCCGCTCCGACATCAGAAGCGCCTACGCCACCGAGGTCTCGCCGTCCGACCCCTATGCCGGTTTCGAGACGCGCGTGGTGCCGGAAAACGTGACGCTGCTGCCCAAGACCAAGGATCAGATCACCGGCGGAAATCCCAACGGCGAACGCGTCCACCTGGTCAAGAAGGGCGACAGCGTCGGTTCGGTGCTGCGCGATCTCGGCGCGACGCCCGAGGAGATCAGGGCGATCGCGGCGACGCTGGGACCGCGCGGCCGCGACGGCGGCCTGAAGGAAGGCGAGAAGCTCCGCATCCTGATGGCGCCCGCGACACCCGGTGCCCGGCTCCAGCCCTATCGCGTCGTGGTTGCCAACGACACCATGGTGGAGGCGATCGCAGCGCTGTCCGACCTCGGCAAATACGTCGCGGTCGACGTGTCCAGCATGAACACCGCCACCGACACGGCGGCGAACGCCAGCAGCGACGATGACGACGACGATGACGGCTCCGGCGTGCGGCTCTACCAGAGCATCTACGAGACCGCGATGCGCAACAAGGTGCCGATGCCGGTCATCGACGACATGATCAAGATCTATTCCTACGACGTCGACTTCCAGCGCAAGGTGCAGCCGGGCGATTCCTTCGACGTGTTCTACGCCGGCGAGGACGAGGGCGTGACGGCGTCCGAAAAGAACGAGGTCCTGTTCGCCTCGCTCACCGTCGGCGGCGAGACCAAGAAATACTACCGCTACCAGAGCCCCGACGACGGCGTCGTCGACTATTACGACGAGACCGGCAAGAGCGCGAAGAAGTTCCTGGTCAGGAAGCCCGTCAACAACGCAATCATGCGCTCCGGCTTCGGCGGCCGCCGCCATCCGATCCTCGGCTACGTCAAGATGCACACCGGCGTCGACTGGGCCACCAGCTACGGCACGCCGATCTTCGCCTCAGGCAACGGCGTGATCGAGAAGGCCGGCCCCGAAGGCGGCTACGGCAAGTATATCCGGATCCGGCACTCCAACGGCTACGAGACCGCCTATGGCCACATGTCGGCCTTTGCCAAGGGCATGGAGGTCGGCAAGAAGGTGCGGCAGGGCCAGGTGATCGGCTTCGTCGGCTCGAGCGGCATGTCGACCGGCCCGCACGTCCACTACGAGATCCTCGTCAACGGCCGCTTCGTCGACCCGATGCGCGTCAAGCTGCCGCGCGGCCGCTCGCTGGAAGGCCCCATGCTGGCCGGCTTCGAAAAGGAGCGCGACCGCCTCGACGGCATGATGACCGGCCGCGGCGGCGTGGTGGCGCGAATCTCGGACAACGGGCCGGTGCAGGTGAGCAACCGGTAGATTTTCCAGTTCCGGTGATTTCTCCGCGCCAGAGCATGCTTCCTGGATGCTCCGGCCCCCGAATCTCAGTCTGTGACCTGCAGGATCAGCGCTTCTTCATGACAACGAAGGATAGGTTCTTCCTGTCCTTGACCTTCCCCTTTGTGTCCAGAGCGATCGTCCTTTTCGTCACGGAGTCTGACACGTTGCCGCCAATCACATCGGCTTCACCAGGCCTGACGGCCACGACGATGTCGCTGTGGCTCTCATAGTCGTCCGTTCTGTCGAAGAGCGCCTGCGCCTGGTCGAACGTCATATTGCGGCTGCGCCCGGCTCCAATGATATCTCCCACCCCGACGACCGCTTCCTTGTCGCTCAACCTGAACCCCCAATAGGCCTTGCTCGTATCCTGCTGCCGCTGCGCCTTGATGGCCTCCCGGATGTAGGTGCAGTGCATTTCCGAGACGGTGAAAGCCGGGGCTTGGATGCCGGCCTGGCGGATCATGTAGGAGATGGTCACCGCGGACCAGAAGTAGACATCCTTCTCGATGTCGGCCAGTGACGGTTTCGCTCCAAGCAATTTGCAATAGGTGTCGCGGACATAGGTCGCAAAGGCGACCTCGTTGTCGATGTGTCCGACATTTCCGGGCACCGATCGCCCCCAGAACTCCCACTCCTTGGTCGCCGCGGCAACGATCGCCGAAGCGGATTTGTCCGGACTTATGAGCGGTCCTTGTGGCTGCCCATCTCCGGAAAACACCCAGGCGTCCTGGCCGAGCTGAATCGCATGAGCCTCCGGGGGACGATAGTTTTCGGGAAATCCATGGATGTGGGAATCCGGCGGCACCCCGTATGAGGCTATCGGATGAGCCTTGATCGGCCCTCCCCAGGCCGGATGAGACGTATCGGGGTTGAAGAAATGAGTGGCTCCCTTGATCTGGCTTGCCGTCCCGCGTGCCCGGCTCTGAATATGATGAAGCACGATCTCGAAATGCTTGTCCGACGGCTTCGGCAGCTTCTCCCAGGTCCCCAGGTCGTTGATGGCGGAAAATTGCTTCGGTTGATTGATGACGCCCTGAATTGATTTCGGAAACTCCGCGCTCGGATAGACGACGCGGTTGAACACGGTGTCGATCACTGCGCCGATCGCATCCGTGAAGACCTTCTCTCCGAACTTCGCGTCGAAATTGCCGACCTCGCTTTCACCGACGCGGGCCAGTGCATCCACGTCCTGATCGTTGATCGAGACCATCTTTCCGCTGAACTGAATACCGAAGATCGGGTTGTTGGGGTCGGAAGGCACGCTCTTTTCGATCTCGTGCGCCAGCCTCTTCACTTCCTCGAAGGCCGCAGTGAATCTGTCTACGCAGACCTGGATCGCCTCCTTGATCGTCGCCGAGCCGTCTTCCTTGAAGATAGCCTCGTTGCGCTTCAGAGCCGCCTTCCGGGCCGCATCATCATCGTAGATCTTCGTGATCGCATTCAGAGATTGCTGCTCGGGATCGGCCTGCTCCGCCTGCAGAATTTTGTCGGCCCCATTCGAGCCGAACGTACCGTCGTCGTTGAAAATGTGCGCGAGATACAGATCGATCGCACTCAATCCGTGATCCGTGATCAATCCCCTGAGGAGCGTCGCCGATTTCGCCGCAAGCACTCCGGCAACGACGCACTGCGCCGTCGGTGACTTGATGCTCTCTGCCGTGAGTCCGTCAAGCTCGGGCAGTGCCAGAAACTTTGCCCAGGCCTCCTTGGTAAACCCGTACGCCCCGAGCGCGGTCGCGTCCGCCGGATCGTTGGTCTTGACGCTGGTTTCGCTCCATTGCGCGCCGCTTTGGACAAAAGCCAACGCGTAGAGGTAGGCAGGGTTGGTCTTGTTCAACTCCGCATGCGCGTAGCAGGCATCGGCAAAGACGACCTTTTCGACTTCCGTCGGAAAAGGCCGGTAACCGCCCGATGCCAAAACCTCGGCCCCTTCGTCAACGAGAGCCCTGGCGACGACAAACCCCTTTCGCTTGTCAGCATCATCGCCGTCCTTTGCGCTCACGAAAACCCATGTCACGGGATTGCCGCCGACCGTTTCGATCACGGGGGCCTTCGCGCCGGTATCGACTTTTTGACCGGCGAAAACCTGCAGATCCAACCCGTCCAGCTGGACGATCGGGGAGTCATCCTTTCCACTCTTGCGCAGGAACTGATCAAACAGAAGCTTTTTGACCTCGGGCATGAACCTGTCTCCGGCAAACGTATCCCAGACGAGAAAAACTCACGTCAAATGCACGTCAGCGAAATGTTCCGGAACGATTTGTCGGACAGGGTTTCGGTATCGCGATCGGCGATCTCTGCCTTCCGAGCTTCCGACATCTTGCTCTTGGCAACCTTGATCGCGGCGCGCGTCGCGGGGTCGAACTTGCCGGATGCCTTGTCCTTGAACGTAGGATCGCAAATCGAAAGAATGCCCTGGAGTATCCTCACGCCGTTTTCGTCTGCGAAACGAAACTTCTCAAAGGCAGTCTGGTATCCCCGATCCGTTCCGTTCTGGTCGATGCTGCACGGACGCGCTCCGAGAAATATCTGAACTTCAGCTGGGCTCATGATCTGGTTCTTCAGGTTGTTGAATGGCTTGGCGTTGAGACCGCTGCTGTTTCCGCCAACCTTTGCCTGCCGGATGGCCTCCCTGGTTGTTGCATCGAACCTCGCGGTGGTCGGCACGCACAGGTTCGCCTGAATCGACTGCCCAACGGATTTGGTCGTACCACGCTCACTATCGGTCTCCGCTCCCGCCATGGCTTCCTCGCGCTTGACCGGATTGTTGGGATCGACGCCCGGCAGCGGATCACGCGGCTTTGCTGGAAGCGATCTGATCAGCGAATCGGCGACGATCGATCTGCGGATCTGGTCCGCGTTTCCCTTGTCCGCAGGCTCGTTGCCGGCGACGCTGTCGCGCGTACGCTGGTTGATCAGATCCTCGATGTAGAACGGTGTGCAGATCAACAGATATTCGCGCAGAACATGCACGGCGTCCGGCTGGAACGCGATGTTTCTTCCCAGCTTCTCCCGATACTGCAGACGCTTCTCGTGCACGAGAACCTGCACTGTCGACTTCTCGATTTCGAACAGCAGACGGGAGTAATAGTTCGTGAAGGTGTTGCTCGCGAGACCAAAAGCCAATCCCGCGATCGCGATCGGGGCTGCGCCGGCACCCGTCGTGTAAAGCAGCGCCTCCGTAAACGTTCGCGTATCCGTGATCTGATCGAGAATGGCTGCTCGATTTCGCCGCCGGCTGTTCAGCCAGGCGAGGTAGCTGTCGCAACGGCGATCGATGTCGTTGAAGCCGGCTCTCACCAATAGCGACCATCCGGCGCCGCCATACGGCTTCATGTCGCAGACGAAACTTGCCTCACTGCCATCGCCGACGGCCTGAGACATTCCGGCCTGCGCACAGAGATAGTTCAGGTACAACGCCATGCGACGAGTCGAATCTACAATATCGTCGGCAGGAAGCTCAGTTCCTATTCCCTGTTCAATCAATCTTTCTTCGGTCGTGTTGCAGCCGGCCGTTGTCAGCGCCAGCATCAGACCCAAAAACGCAACGATTCCCCGAACGCTACGCATCGACGGAAATCCTACTAACCAACAATGGGGGATTGTGGCTGGTCTCTCCAGAATTGTTCAAGGAAATTCATGCACGCTTCCGGCGAAAGCGCAAAGCGTGTTTCATTTATGGTACACTTCCCTTGCGTGTACCACAGGAATGCATCCGCCGGTTGCGTGATTGCTGCTTTAGATTGCGTGACATCCGTAGCTCGCCATTACTCGCGAGAGATCGCACCCAGGCACAACACAAAAAAACCTCCCCGCATTCGCGGGGAGGTTGGTCAGTCTTCTTGTCGTTTCGTCTGCGCTCAGTTCAACTTGCGCTTCGGCAGCGGCGCCTCGAACTGGGCGATCTCGGCGGTCTGCGGTGCCTTGCCGTTGAATGTCACGACGTTGCCTTCGGACGAGATCGCGACCGTGTCGCCGTCCTTGACGTCGCCGGCGAGGATCATCTCGGCCAGCGGGTCCTGGAGGTAGCGCTGGATCACGCGCTTCAGCGGCCTTGCGCCATAGGCGGGATCCCAGCCCTTGGCGGCGAGCCAGTCGCGGCCGGCGGCGTCCAGCGTCAGCACGATCTTGCGATCGGTCAGCAGCTTCTGCAGCCGCGCGAACTGGATCTCGACGATCCGGCCCATCTCGCTCTTCTGCAGGCGGTGGAACAGGATGATCTCGTCGACGCGGTTGAGGAATTCGGGGCGGAAATGCGCCCGCACCGTTCCCATCACCTGTTCGCGCACCGCCGAAGTGTCCTCGCCCTCCGGCTGATTCACCAGATATTCCGAACCGAGGTTCGAGGTCATGATGATCAGCGTGTTGCGGAAGTCGACGGTGCGGCCCTGGCCGTCTGTCAGGCGGCCGTCGTCGAGCACCTGCAGCAGGACGTTGAAGACGTCCGGATGCGCCTTCTCGATCTCGTCGAACAGCACCACCTGGTAGGGCCGGCGCCGCACCGCTTCGGTCAGCGCACCGCCCTCGTCATAGCCGACATAGCCGGGAGGCGCGCCGATCAGCCGCGAGACCGAGTGCTTCTCCATGAACTCGGACATGTCGAGGCGGACCATCGCGGTCTCGTCGTTGAACAGATATTCGGCCAGCGCCTTGGTCAGCTCGGTCTTGCCGACGCCGGTGGGGCCGAGGAACATGAACGAGCCGGTTGGCCGGTGCGGGTCCTGCAGGCCCGCGCGCGAGCGGCGCACGGCGGTCGCGACCGCACGCACGGCCTCGGCCTGGCCGACGACGCGCTGGCCGAGCTGCTCCTCCATCTTCAGGAGCTTCTCCTTCTCGCCTTCCAGCATCTTGTCGACCGGCACGCCGGTCCAGCGCGAGACCACCTGCGCGACGTGGTTGGCGGTGACCGCCTCCTCCATCATCTCGCCCGAGCCGTCGCGCGCCTCGATATCGGCGAGCTTCTTCTCGAGTTCGGGGATCCGGCCATAGGCCAGCTCGCCGGCCTTCTGGAATTCGCCGCGGCGCTGGGCATTGGCGAGGTCGACGCGCAGGGCGTCGAGCTCCGACTTCAGCTTCTGGGCATCGGAGAGCTTGTTCTTCTCCGCGCTCCAGCGCGAGGTCAGCGCCGCAGACTTCTCCTCGAGTTCGGCGAGCTCCTTCTCCAGGGTCTGGAGACGGCTCTTGGAGCCCTGGTCGGTTTCCTTCTTGAGCGCCTCCTGCTCGATCTTGAGACGGATGATCTCGCGGTCGAGCGAATCCAGCTCCTCGGGCTTGGAATCGACCTGCATCTTCAGCCGCGCCGCGGCCTCGTCCATCAGGTCGATCGCCTTGTCCGGCAGGAAGCGGTCGGTGATGTAGCGATTGGACAGCGTCGTGGCGGCCACCAGCGCGGAATCGGTGATCCGCACGCCATGGTGCTGCTCGTACTTGTCCTTCAGCCCGCGCAGGATCGAGATGGTGTCCTCGACCGTGGGTTCGCTGACGAAGATCGGCTGGAACCGCCGCGCCAGCGCCGCGTCCTTCTCGACATGCTTCTGGTACTCGTCGAGCGTGGTCGCGCCGATGCAGTGCAGCTCGCCGCGTGCCAGCGCCGGCTTGAGCAGGTTGGAGGCGTCCATCGCGCCGTCGCCCTTGCCCGCGCCGATCAGCGTGTGCATCTCGTCGATGAACAGGATCATGCCACCTTCGGAAGAAGTGACCTCCTGCAACACGGCCTTCAGCCGCTCTTCGAACTCGCCGCGGTACTTCGCGCCGGCGATCAGCGCACCGAGGTCGAGCGACAGCAGCTTCTTGTCCTTCAGGCTCTCCGGCACGTCGCCATTGACGATGCGCAGCGCGAGGCCTTCCGCGATCGCGGTCTTGCCGACGCCGGGCTCGCCGATCAGCACCGGGTTGTTCTTGGTCCGGCGCGACAGCACCTGGATGGTGCGGCGGATCTCCTCGTCGCGGCCGATCACCGGATCGAGCTTGCCGTCGCGGGCGGCCTGGGTCAGGTCGCGGGCATATTTCTTCAGCGCGTCATAGGCGTTCTCGGCGGTCGCGGAATCCGCGGTGCGCCCCTTGCGCAGCGCCTCGATCGCGGCGTTGAGGTTTTGCGGGGTGACCCCGCCCTTGGCCAGGATCGCGCCGGCCTCGCTGGTCTTCTCCAGCGTCAGCCCGAGCAGCAGCCGCTCGACGGTGACGAAACTGTCGCCGGCCTTCTCGCCGGCCTTTTCGGCCGCATCGAAGGTGCGGGCGAGTTCGGGCGCCAGATAGATCTGGCCGGCCCCGCCGCCCGAGACCTTCGGCACCTTGGCAAGGGCGTCCTCGGTCGCCTTGAGAATCGCGCGGGAATTGCCACCGGCGCGGTCGATCAGACCTGCGGCCAGCCCCTCATTGTCGTCCAGCAGCACTTTCAGGACGTGCAGGGTCGAAAACTGCTGATGTCCCTCGCGCACGGCGAGCGACTGGGCGGATTGGATGAAGCCCCTGGAGCGTTCGGTATATTTGTCGATATTCATGTCTATGTTTCCCTCGGCCTGCTCCTGGAGCCCTCAAAGGCACTCCAAACAGCATCTTCACTGGGTTTCCGATGCGCGCGTTGACGTTGCTCAACGCCGCAAGCGGTCCGTTACCAGCCGACGCTGGCGCCGGCCTGACCCAGATGTGGGAAGCACTCCGGCGGACTGGAAGAGGCGGCTTCACAATTTCGTGCGCGGGCCGGGCGGATTGGCAGGAGCGGATCGAATCCCTTAAGGAACGGCATGACAGCCAGCCAGACTGCCGAGATCGCCGGCCTTTACCGCTATCCCGTCAAGGGGCTCACGCCCGAGCGGCTTGCCCGGGTCGGTTTGCGGACCGGCCAGACCCTCCCCGCCGACCGCCGCTATGCCATCGAGAACGGCCCGAGCGGGTTCGATCCCGAACAGCCGCAGTGGAAGCCGAAGGTCCAGTTCCTGATGCTGGCGCGGAACGAACGGCTGGCGGCGCTCGACTGCCGGTTCGAGGACGAGACCAGCCAGCTCACCATCCGCAAGGACGGCGAACTGGTCGCCAGCGGCAACCTCGAGACCGCCGCCGGGCGCGCCGCCATCGAGGACTATCTCGGCGCCAACTTCCAGTCCGAGCTGAAGGGCCCGCCCAGGGTGCTGTCCGGGCGCGACCACAGCTTCTCGGACGTTGCCCGCAAGGTCGTGTCCATCGTCAATCTCGACAGCGTCCGCGCGATCGAGAGCATGCTGGGCGGCACCGCCGTCCATCCCCTGCGCTTCCGCGCCAATCTCTATGTGAAGGGCTGGCCGGCCTGGTCCGAGCTCGATCTGGTCGGCCAGACGCTGGCGGCCGGCGCCGCGCGGCTGAAAATCGTCAAGCGCATCGTGCGCTGCCCGGCCGTCAACGTCGACCCCGACACCGCCATGCGCGACCTCGAGATTCCCGCGACGCTGTCGCGTCATCTCGGCCACATGGATTGCGGCATTTATGCCGAGGTCATCGCCGACGGCGAGATCGGCCTCGGCGATACGATCGCGGTTGAGCAGCCGCGGCTGGTGTGAGCCGGCGTCGTCGCCCGTTGTTCCGTCATTGCGATGAGCGAAGCGACGAAGCAATCCAGGCCGTCGCCGCGGAGGGCCTCTGGATCGCTTCGCTCGCAATGACGACGGCGACGAACCGTCAGTTCGGCATCACATAGGCATAGATCCGGCCGCGCGAGACCGGCGCCTCGCGGACGCGATTGCCGTTGTTGCCGGAGATCATGATCGGATTGCCCTGCGCATCGATGCCGGTGATGATCCCGACATGGCCGCCGCGACGGCCGCGCGACATCACCGCGATGGCGCCGACCTGCGGACCGGAGACGCGGGTGCCGTAATGCGCGAACGAATTCGCCATGTCGGAGCCGGTGCCGCGATGGCCGGTCTTCTCCAGCACCATGTTCATGAAGCGCGCACACCACAGGCTGCCGCGGCCGGTCGGATTGCCGCCGAGATAGCGGCGCGCCTCCGAGACGAGACCGGAGCCGCCGCCGAAGCCGCCGCTCATGCCACCGGTGCTCCCCGCAGAGCTCGTCTCGACCGCAGGGCTCATGTTGCGCGCGCGGCTGATGCGGCCGCCACGGCCCGCATTGCGGACGGGACCGTTTTCACCGTTGCCCCAGGACGCCATGTTGGAGGTCATGTTGCCGTTGGCGTTGCCGCTCATGCTGCCGCCATTGGCGTTCGGATCGTAGCTGGCGAAGGTGTTGCCGAAACCTGCGGCCTGCAATTGCGCCGCGTTGCGCTCGAAGCTCGAGCCGCGCGCATAGGACCTGCCATGATATCTGCCGGCATGATGGGCGTGAGCGTAGCGCTCCGCGCTATGATGGCGATAAGGCCGTGCCGACGCCGATGAGGAGATCGCGGCCAGCGCCGCGAGGAAGACAGCCAGTGCGACCACAGAGCGCGACAGGCGATACGCAAACAACTCGAACATTCTTCATCCTTCGTTGACACCCCCAGTTCCCGTCGGCCCGTGCGGTGGCCGACAACCGGCGGCCGTATGAAAGTCAGGATGTGGCGAGATCAAGACGCGTTCGCGGAGATTTTGCGCGGACGTTAACAGCTGCTAGAATCTGCATAGGCCTACGGCAGAACGGCATTGCAAGCCGCTGCACCCACAGGGAGAAAACCGCATGCCCCACGCGCTCAGCCGGGACGGCTGCCGTCTTTATTTCGAGGAATCAGGCAGCGGCACGCCGATCATCTTCCTGCACGAATTCGCGGCCGACTGCACCAATTGGGAGCCGCAGATGCGCTACTTCTCGCGCGGCCACCGCTGCATCACCTATTCCGCACGCGGCTACACGCCGTCGGACGTGCCGGACGGCGAGGTCTACAGCTACACGCATTTCTACACCGACGCGCTTGCCGTGCTCGATCATCTTGGGATCGACCGCGCGCATCTGGTCGGCCTGTCGATGGGCGCCTATTCGTCGCTGCAGATCGCATTGAACGCCCCGCAGCGCGCGCTGTCGATGACGCTGGCCGGCGTCGGCTCGGGCTCGGAGCTCGAGACTCTCGAGGCCTGGCGCAAGCAGTGCCGCACGAATGCCGAGCAGTTCGAGGCGATCGGTTCCGCCGAGGTCGCGAAGGTCACGCGCGAGGCGCCGAGCCGCATTCCGTTCCTGGTGAAGGATCCGCGCGGCCATGCGGATTTCTACGCCGCGCTGGCGCGGCACGATGCGAAGGGCTCGGCCAACACGATGCGCGGCTTCCAGGGCGGCCGCCCCTCGATCTACACGATGACCGACACCATCAAGAAGGCGGCGACGCCGGCCCTGATCATCTGCGGGGACGAGGACGATCCCTGCATCGGGCCGAGCCTGTTCCTGAAGACGCATCTGCCCGCCGCGGGGCTGGCGATGTTTCCGAAGTCGGGCCACGTGCTCAATCTCGAAGAGCCCGCGCTGTTCAACGAGAGCGTGGAGCGCTTCGTGACGCTGGTGGAAGCCGGGCGCTGGCCGGTGCGCGATCCGCGGTCGCTGGCGGGACATTAGGCATACCCGCAACTCCGCATTTCGTCATTGCGAGGAGCTCTTGCGACGAAGCAATCCAGTCTGCGTCCGAGGAAAGATTCTGGATTGCTTCGCTGCGCTCGCAATGACGAAAGAGAGCTGACGCCTGAGGCGTCATTTCCCGCCGCCCCGGCTGAGCAGGAACACGCCCTGCTCGCCGAACATGTTCCATACCCACCAGGGCAGGTTCAGCGGAATCGGCCGGCCGTAGAGGTCGAGCGCCACCGCGCGCTCCATCTTGACGTTGATCTCGTCGCAGAGCTGCACGAAATCCTTGATGGTGCAAAAATGGATGTTGGCGGTGTCGTACCAGGTCGCCGGCAGGTTCTCCGTGCGCGGCATGTGGCCGCCGATCAGCAGTTGCAGCCGCATCTTCCAGAAGCCGAAATTCGGGAACGAGACGATAGCCCGGCGGCCGATGCGCAAGAGGTTCTCCAGCACGACCTTGGGCTGGCGCGTCGCCTGCAGCGTCTGCGACAGGATCACGTAGTCGAAGGCATCGTCGGGATAATTGACGAGGTCGGTATCGGCATCGCCCTGCACCACCGCGAGGCCCTTGGCCACGCAGCGGTTGACGCCCTCGCGCGACAATTCGATGCCGCGGCCGTCGATGCCGCGGCTCTCCAGCAATTGCAGCAGATCGCCCTCGCCGCAGCCGACGTCGAGCACCTTGGAGCCGGGCTTGACCATTTCGGCGACCAGCCGATGGTCGGCGCGAACCTGGCTGTTGTGTTCGGCGGCGAGGCCGCCCAGCGGCAGCACTTCCTGGACGGACATGATCAGGAATCCTTGCTTGTCAGGCCGCGCGCCTTGCCCGCCGATTGCAGGAAGGCGCGCGAGATGTCGAAGAATTCGGGCACGTCGAGCAGGAAGGCGTCGTGGCCGCGATCAGTCTCGATCTCGGCGAACGACACCCGCGCGCTCGACGCATTCAGCGCATGCACCAGCGCGCGCGATTCCGAGGTCGGGAACAGCCAGTCGCTGGTGAAGGAGACGACGCAGAAACGCGTCTGGATCCCCGCGAACGCCTTCGCCAGCACGCCGCCATGGTCGGCGGCGATGTCGAAATAGTCCATCGCGCGCGTCAGATAGAGATAGCTGTTGGCATCGAAGCGCTCGACGAAGGACGAGCCCTGGTAGCGCAGATAGGATTCGACCTGGAAGTCGGCGTCGAACGAGAAGGTCGGCAGCTCGCGGTCCTGCATGCGGCGGCCGAACTTGCGGTGCAGGGCGGCGTCCGAAAGATAGGTGATGTGCGCGGCCATCCGCGCCACCGCGAGCCCGCGATGCGGGTGGATGCCGTGATCGGCATAGCCGCCATTGTGCCAGTCGGGATCGGCCATCACGGCCTGGCGGCCGAGTTCGTGGAAGGCGATGTTCTGCGCCGAGTGACGCGTCGCGCAGGCAATGGCCAGCGCGGAGAACACGCGCTGCGGATAGGCCGCGGTCCATTGCAGCACCTGCATGCCGCCCATCGAACCGCCGACCACCGCGAACAGCGTGTCGATGCCGAGCCGGTCGATCAGCATCGCCTGCGCGCGCACCATGTCGGGGATGGTGATGACGGGGAAATCCAGGCCCCACACCTTGCCGGTCGCGGGATTGATCGAGGCCGGCCCGGTCGAGCCCATGCAGCCGCCGATCACGTTGGAGCAGATGATGAAGTAGCGACTGGGATCGAGCGGACGGCCGGGGCCGACCAGCGTCTCCCACCAGCCGGGCTTGCCGGTGACCGGATGGATGTTGGCGACATGCTGGTCGCCGGTCAGCGCATGGCAGATCAGGATCGCGTTGGAGCGATCCGCATTGAGTTCGCCATAGGTCTGGTAGGCGATCTGGAACGGCGAGAGATCGACGCCGCAGTCGAGCCGCAGCGGCTGGTCGGCGCCGAACTGCGCGACCTGCGAACTGGGATGATCGACCTCGTGCGAGCGATCGTCGGCACTGATCGCGGGACTGGGGACGGACTTGACGCCAACCATCATCGACCTCGTTTGCGACGGCGCTGCACCGAAGCTGACATCAGGCCATGAAAAACCCGGCCTGAACGATAGGTTCGGCCGGGATCGGAAGCGTCCCCGGCCTGTTTAGCGAGTTTTTTAACGTGGCTGCAAGCCGGCCGGCTCAAATGACCACGGAACAGACAAAACCTAGCGGTTTGGGCGGTTTTCGTCAAGACGCGGTCCGGATTAGGCTGAATCGTCCGTGTCATCCCGGCAAACGAGAGCGTCATTTCTCTTTGCTTTCACTGTCCCGACTGCCTAATCAGGGACATCCCCTGTCGGAACCATCAACAGCCAGACAATGTCCCAACGCCCGCCCGCACCACCATCGCTGCAGGAATTGCGCAAGGAGATCGACGCGATCGATGCGGAGATGCATCGCCTTCTGATGGCGCGCGGCGACATCATCGACCGCCTGATCCAGGTCAAGCAGACCCAGGAGGTCGGCTCGGCGTTCCGCCCGGCGCGCGAGGCCGCGATGATGCGCGATCTCGTACAACGCCATCGCGGCATCCTGCCGCTCGACACCGTCGAGAGCATCTGGCGCGTCATCATCTCGACGTTCACTTACGTCCAGGCGCCGTTCTCGGTGCATGCCGACATCTCGGTGAGCGAGCCCGCGATGCGCGATTCCGCGCGCTTCCATTTCGGCTTCACCGTGCCCTATGTCGCGCATTTCAGCGCGCAGGCGGCGGTCGAGGCGGTGGCGAAATCCAAGGGCGACCTCGCGCTGGTCTCCGCCACCGCCAGCCGCACGCCGTGGTGGCTGGAGCTCGAGGCCGCGGGCGCGCCCAAGATCATCGCGCGGATGCCGTTCGTCGAGCGCGCCGACCATCCGGCGGCGATGCCGGTGTTCGCGGTCTCGCGCGTCCCGGACAGCGCCCTGGTGACCGAGGTCGAGACCTTCAGCGTGCGCGTCTCGGGCTGGAACGCCGAGGTGGCGCGCGCTCTGTCGCCGCTCGCCGAGATCGTGGCCGTGCCCGACACCGCCTTCGACGGTGCGGCGCTGCTGGTCTCGGTCACCAGCGACACGACCATCGACAGGATCAGGGCTGCCCTGATCGCAGCGGGGGCCTCGGTGCGCTCCACGGCCCTCGTCGGCAGCCACGCAACGCGCTATACGGTGCCCCCGACCGGGCAAAAATCGTAGATCGCGAACCGCTCGCGCCACTTTCGGAGTTGAAGATGTCCCGCCCCGTGCCGAATCCCGGCATTCTCGAGATTGCGCCCTACACGCCCGGCAAGAGCCCGGTGCCGGAGCCGGGCCGCAAGATGTTCAAGCTCTCGGCCAACGAGACGCCGTTCGGGCCTTCCCCGAAGGCGATCGAGGCGTTCAAGAGCGTGGCCACGCATCTGGAGGACTATCCGGAAGGCACCTCGAAGGTGCTGCGCGAGGCGATCGGCCGCGCCTTCGGCCTCGATCCCAACCGCATCATCTGCGGCGCCGGCTCGGACGAGATCCTCAACCTGCTCGCCCACACCTATCTCAGCCATGGCGACGAGGCGATCTCGACCACGCACGGCTTCCTGGTCTACCCGATCGCGACCATGGCGGTGGGCGCGAAGAACGTGGTCGCGGCCGAGAAGAACCTCACCACCGATGTCGACGCCATCCTCAAGGCGGTGACGCCGAAGACCAAGCTGGTCTGGCTCGCCAATCCCAACAACCCGACCGGGACCTATATCCCGTTCGACGAGGTCAAGCGGCTGCGCGCCGGCCTGCCCTCGCACGTGCTGCTGGTGCTAGACGCCGCCTATTCCGACTACGTCTCGCGCAACGATTACGAGATGGGGATCGAGCTCGTCGCCACCACCGAGAATACCGTGGTGACGCACACCTTCTCCAAGATCCACGGTCTCGCCGCGCTGCGCGTCGGCTGGATGTTCGGCCCCGAACACGTCATCGACGCCATCAACCGCATCCGCGGGCCCTTCAACGTGTCGGCCCCGGCGATGTACGCCGCGGTCGCCGCGATCGAGGACACCGCGCATCAGGCGATGTCGAAGCAGTTCACCGAGACCTGGCGCAACCTGCTCGCCGAGGAGATCGGCAAGCTCGGCCTGAAGGTCACCCCCGGCGTCGCCAATTTCGTGCTGATCCACTTCCCCGAGACCGGCAAGACCGCCGACGAGGCCGACGCGTTCCTGACCAGGCGTGGCCTCGTGCTGCGCGCGCTGAAGAACTACAACCTGCCGCATTCGCTGCGCATGACCATCGGCACCGAGGAGGCCAACCGCCTCGTCATCGAGGCCCTGCGCGACTTCATGGCGGGCAAATGAGCGAGCAGGCGCACTTCCGGCGCGTGGCGCTGATCGGCTTCGGCCTGATCGGCGGCTCGATCGCGCGCGCTGCGAAGCTAAAGGGCCTCGCCGGTGAGATCGTCACCACCGCGCGCTCCGAGAAGACGCGGGCGCGGGTGGCCGAACTCGGCATCGTCGACGACGTCGTGGCGACCAATGCGGAGGCCGTGACCGACGCCGATCTCGTCATCCTCTGCATTCCGGTCGGCGCCTGCGGCGCGGTGGCGCAGGAGATCGCCGGCCATCTGAAGCCGGGCGCGATCGTCTCCGACGTCGGCTCGGTCAAGGGCGCGATCGTCCGGGACATGTCGCCGCATCTGCCTGACACCATCCACTTCGTGCCGGCGCATCCGGTCGCGGGCACCGAACATTCCGGGCCCGATTCCGGCTTCGCCGAGCTCTTCATCAACCGCTGGTGCATCCTCACCCCGCCCGAGGGCGTCGATGCGGCCGCGACCGATCGCCTGCGCGCGTTCTGGGCGGCGATGGGCGCCAGGGTCGAGATCATGACGCCGGATCACCACGATCTCGTGCTCGCGATCACCAGCCATCTGCCGCATCTGATCGCCTATACCATCGTCGGCACCGCCGACGAGCTGGCGCAGGTGACGGAATCCGAGGTGATCAAGTTCTCCGCCGGCGGCTTTCGCGACTTCACCCGCATCGCGGCCTCCGACCCGACGATGTGGCGCGACGTCTTCCTCGCCAACAAGGATGCCGTGCTGGAGATGCTCGGCACCTTCACCGAGGATCTCGCGAAACTCACCCGCGCCATCCGTCGCGGCGACGGCGAGGCGCTGTTCGACCATTTCACCCGCACCCGCGCCATCCGCCGCGGCATCGTCGAGATCGGCCAGGATTCGGCGGCGCCCGATTTCGGCCGGCTGGCGGCGATCAAGAAGCCTTAGCGCCTCCGCGTCTCTCCGCCTCATTGCGAGGCGCGAAGCGACGAAGCAATCCAGGCTGCCTCCTCGGAGAAGGTCTGGCTCGCTTCGCTTGCAACGACGAAAAGTCTCAATACAGCGGCGGAATCTGCCCGACCTTGATCGGGCCGAGCAGCACGGCGCCATCGGCGAATTTCAGTGGGAAGCTGCGGGCCTTGCGGCCCTCCAGCGTGCTCTCGGTGCCGATCGAATTGATGCCGGCTGCGACGCCGGCATTGGCGTTCTGCTTGATGACCTTGCCGAGACCGGGCACCGCGCGGTCGAGCGCGCCGAACAGATTGTTCAGGTCCTGCGACTTCACGCCGGGCGCGACGCGATCGAGCGTCGCCTGCGGCACGCCCTCCTCCAGCATCTTCTCGATGCCGAGCGCCGGGATCACGCGTTCGAGTCCGGTCACCGTCATCTGCAACTCGCCGTCGAGCCGTCCGTTCGCGGAGAGGCCGAGCGTGCCGGCCGCGACCGCGATCATCTCGCCCTGCTGGATGCGCGACTGCACGATCTCGATATGGCCGCCGGCGGCCTGGATCTCGCGGAAGCGCTGCGGCCACGGCTTCGGCGTGAGGTCGGACAGGCCGGTGATCTTGGCGCGGGTGTCCGCCTCGAACGGCTCGGCGAGCAGCGGATGGACGCCCTGGATGCTGCCCTGCGCGACATGCAGCACGGTCTCGATGACGGGATGATCGGTGGTCGAGCCTTCCGCGAGCCGGCCATGCAGTTCGACCTGCTTGGCGCGCGCCATCGGGACCTGCACCGCGCCGTCGACGCGATTGACGCTGGGATCTTCGAACACGATCGAGCCGCGGTTCGGCACGGCCGGCAGGCCGACCACGCTGCTGCGGCCCTTGCTCCAGTTCACCATGAACGTCGTCTGCGTCACGCCGTCGGTGAGCGTCGCGGGTGCCGCGAACTCGGCGATGACGAGCTTGGGATCATAGACCTGGGCGACGACGAGGATGTTGTCGAGCTTCGCCGTGAACGGCGTCTTGCTGGCGTTCTGCGACACCAGGCTGACGCTGGCGCCGGAGCACTGCACCTCGAAGCGGAATGGAAAGCCCGCGATGGACCGTTTGGCGCAATCATAGATGCGGCCGGCCTTGGCCTCCTGGGCGCGCCAGGCATCGGCCGCGATTTCGGCCTGCGAGGCCGCATAGAACCAGAAGCCGCTCCACGCCGCGGCGAGGATCAGGACGAGGACGGGGGCGATGAAGAGGCCCCAGCGGGAGCGCCGGCCAGCGGCGACGGTCATATTGGACATGCGGCGACCCTTTGGCTCCCGATTGGGGCAAATGTAAGCGAGGCGGCCCCCGTTCGAAAGGCGGAGAATTCACTTCGCCTGACGGCAGGCATCTGGTAGCCCTCCCGGCCATGTCGGAAATCACCGTTCCTTCCGTCACCACCGCCAAGGGCGACCTCTGGGTGTTCGGCTACGGCTCGCTGATGTGGCGGCCGGGCTTCGCCTTCGAGGAGCGCGTCGCGGCGCGCCTGGTCGGCGAACATCGCGCGCTCTGCGTCTATTCCTTCGTGCACCGCGGCACCCCGGAAAAGCCGGGCCTCGTGCTCGGGCTCGACCGCGGCGGCGCCTGTCGCGGCATCGCCTTCCGGGTCGCGGAAAAGAACCGTGCGGAGGTGGTCGCGTATCTGCGCGCGCGCGAGCAGGTGACGTCGGTCTATCGCGAGGTGATGCGTTCGGTGTGGCTGGAGAACGAGGCGCGCGAGCGCGTCTCCGCCCTCGCCTACGTGGTCGATCGCGGCCATGTGCAATATGCCGGCCGCCTGTCGCTCGCCGAACAATATCGCCACGTCATCCAGGGCCACGGCCAGTCCGGCGCCAATCGCGACTACGTGACCGCCACGGTCAAGGCGATCGAGGCCGAAGGCTTCCGCGACACGCAATTGCATCAGCTCGCATCGATGCTGCACGGGGATGCGCAGTCCCTGCACGCTCCCGAGGATGACCGCGAGAATCGCTAGCCCGCGGACGGCGCGTAGCTCGGCGAACTGCCGATCAGCTGTTCCTGCTCCTTGCGACCCGCTTCGACGAGACGGCCGGTCGCCTCCTCGATGGCGGTCTGCACGCGGGCGAGGAATTCGTCCTTGGCAAGGCCGGGCGGCAGCGGATCGAGGAACTCCACCACCAGCGTGCCGGGATAGCGCATGAAGGTGCGGCGCGGCCAGAACAGGCCGGAATTGAGCGCGATCGGCAGGCATTGCACGCCGCAGGACGAGTAGATCTGCGCAAAGCCGGTCTTGTAGTCGGCCGGCGCGCCCGGCGCCCGGCGCGTGCCTTCCGGGAAGATCACCAGCTGCGCGCCGCCGCGCACCGCCTCGCGCGCCCGCCGCGTCATGTCCAGCAGCGCCTTCACGCCGGCATTGCGATCGATCGCGATCATGCCGGTCTTGACCAGGAATTGGCCGAACACCGGGATCTGCATCAGCTGGCGCTTGAGAATGAAGATCGGCCGCTGGAAGAATCCCGGCAGCACGAAGGTCTCCCAGAACGACTGGTGCTTGGCCACGATCAGCAGCGGGCCCTGCGGGATCTTGTCCCGGCCGCGGAATTCGACCCTGATGTTGCAGATCACGCGCATCAGGACCAGCGTGGCCCTTGCCCACCATTCGGCCACCGTCAGCATCGCCCGCGGCGGCAGCAGGAAGGTCGGGATCGCAACGACCGCAAGACAAACCAGCACGGCGTAGAACAGCACGTTGAACAGGAGCGAGCGCAGGAAAATCGAAAACATCGGCGATCCGATCAATGGCCGGTCAGCCGGCCTGTGCGGTGGCGGGCCGCTTGTGCTGCAGCCCGGGAGGCTGCTCCGACATCTCGGGCGAAAGGTCAATCCCGAAATCCTCCAGCCGCACCCTGAGCTCGGCGGCGAGATATTTGACATATTCGGACATCAGCAGCCGCAGGGTGGACGCCGAGGTCCACCACGGCTCCTCGCGCCATTTCTCGCCGACCACCGCGAACGGGATCAGCGGCGTCTGCGGCATCGCATGCGAGAATTCAACCAGCGCACGCGGCATGTGGTAGTTCGAGGTGACCACGATCAGCGACCGGAAGCCGCGCTCATGCGCCCAGCGCCGCGCCTCGGCGGCGTTGCCGCGGGTCGAGAGCGCGGTGCGGTCGAGGTCGACGCAGCAGGTCATGAAGGACTGGTTCTCCGGCAGCGTGCGCGAGATGTCGCTCGCCGTGGAGGTGGGGTGCACGCCCGAAATCAACAGCCGCCGGCCATAGCCGGCCGCCAGCAGTTCCATCGCGTCCGACACCCGCGAGGAGCCGCCCGTCAGCACCACGATCCCGTCTGCCTTGCTGTCCGGCGCGATCTCGGCACCACGCAGCTGCGACAGGAACGCGACGAAACCGGCCGCCGCGCCGACAAAGGCGAGCGCGAACGTCGACACCAGCGCCGCGCGCAGCCAGCCGCGCGGCGGTAGAGGCGATCGATCGGCGGTCGGCGAGATCATGCGAGGGCGGTCATCCTTTCCCGGATGATTTTAAAAGGTTTTGAGGCGAAGTGGAGTCCGGTCTGGCGGGCTCTCTGCGAACGCAACGGACCACAACTCGACCCGCATCGGCGGTGCGCTCCCTCGCCCCGCTCGCGGGGAGAGGCGAAGAAACCTCAATCCACATCGTTGAGCGTCGCGAACAGCGTCTGGCGCGAGGCGACGGCGGTGACGGCGCCGATCAGCACGGCCTGCACGGCGAGCACGATGTAGCCGGAGGGCCGCAGCGAGAAGGTGCCGAGCAGCGCCGCGAACTGGTCGCCGACCGGCGTGCCGGAAAACCAGCCGGCGATCGACTCGGAGAAGCCGAACAGCAGCATGGCGATGCCGCCGCCGATCAGGCCGCCTTCGAGCCCGAGCCTGAGGAAATGGCGCAGGAAGCGGTTGGCGATATAGCGGTCGCCGGCCCCGACGAAATGCAGCACCTCGACGATCGGCCGGTTGGCCGCCATGGCGCCGCGGGTCGCGAACGACACCGAGATGATGGTGGCGACGATGACGAGCGCGAGGATGCCGAGACCGGCGAGCACGGTCGCGTTGGTCATCGAGCGCATGCGCTCGATCCAGGCGCGGTGATCGTCGACGCTGGCGCTCGGCGCGACCTGGGCGACGCGGGCACGCAGGGCGGCGAGATCGAGCGGCGTGCCGGGCTGCACGCGCGCGATGATCATGCGCGGCACCGGCAGATCGTCCATCGACAGGCCGGTGCCGAGCCAGGGCTCGAGCAGCTTGCCGGACTCGTCCTTGCTGAACGGCCTGACCTCGACGATGCCGGCCTGCGCGCGCATCGCCTCGGTCACGGCAGCGGTGTCCCGCTCGATGTCGCGTCCGGTCTGCGGGCGGACCTGGATGGTGATCTCGCTCGCGACATCCGACTGCCATTCGGCGGCGGAGGCGCTGACCAGCAGCACGGTGCCCGTGGTCATCGAGGCGAGGAAGGTCATGATCGCGACGACGGCGACCAGCGCGCGGCCGTGGATCGAGGCGCGGGGCACGATCGGCGACATGTTGCGCGCCCGTGCAGGAAGCTGCGGACGCTCCTGCCCGAGGTCGACCAGCACGCCGCGCTCGTCGGTCCTATTCATAGACGTGCAGCCGTCCCTGGTGAAGCACCAGCCGCCGCGCCTCGTACTGGTCCATCAGGCCGATATCGTGGGTGGCGATGATGACGGCGGTGCCGGACTTGTTGAGCTCGATGAACAGCCGCAGCAGGCGGCGGCCGAGCGTCGGGTCGACGCTGCCGGTCGGCTCGTCCGCGAGCAGGAGCTGCGGCCGCGAGATCACGGCGCGCGCGATCGCGGCGCGCTGCTTCTCGCCGCCCGACAG
>VYLE01000290.1_pt1 | contig 36686 bp, 29 predicted proteins | sample 5114391 | NCBI WGS metagenome assembly VYLE01 (sample SAMN12291771, study PRJNA351875) | freshwater metagenome | isolation source: freshwater lake | place: USA: Michigan, Kent Lake | collected 2013-08-15
CGTCGGCCACGACCTCGATGTCGGCGAGCGTGCCGGCGGCCGCGAGGCGGCGCAGGCGGCGCGCGAAATCGAGCGCTTCGGCTGCCGGAATCGAATAGCCGTGCATCACCTGGAGCGGGTAGCCGCTCTGGATGATGTGGATGCGGGCGAGCGCGCGCCAGGTGCCGCCGACCGCATAGAAGGTGCGGCCGCTGCCGGCGGCGAGCTGCGGGACGCCATCGAGTTCCTCGCGCACGATGCGGTCGGCGCGCTTGAGCGATTGGTGGGCGAGGTCCTGCAGCGCGAGCCCGCCGAGCGGCAGCGTGACGCCGCTGCGCACGGTGTTCCTGCGCACGTCGATCAGCTCCAGCGAACCGCCGCCGAGATCGCCGACGATGCCGTCGGGCTGGTGGATGCCCGAGATCACTCCGAGCGCCGACAGCCGCGCCTCGCGTGGCCCCGACAGGATTTCGATCTTCACCGCACAGATGCGCTCGGCCCTGACGATGAAGTCGGGTCCGTTGGAAGCGTCGCGGCATGCGGCGGTGGCGATCGCGAACACGCGGCCGACCTGCATCACCCGGCACAGCGCGCGGAACCGCTTCAGCGCGGTCAGTGCCTTCTGCACGGCGTCGGGCGCGAGCAGGCCGGTGCTCTGCACCTCGCGGCCAAGGCCGCACAGCGTCTTCTCGTTGAAGATCGGAATGAGGCTCCGCGTCAGTCCTTCATAGACGACGAGACGAACCGAATTGGAACCGATGTCGATGACGGCGACGCTCGAGCCCCGCTTGCGCGGCCGCTTCACGTGAGAAATCCCGGATCAGGGCTGCTGACGTTCGTTCCGGCGCGTGAGACGGCGCGGCGAGGATTCCTTGAGCGACTTTCCACGGCCAGACAGACTCGGATTTGTCATGAAGTAATTGTGGACGTTGAAAGGCTCCTCGCCCTTCGCGGTCTTCATACGCGTTGAGGACCCGTCCGGCAACAATTGCCAGCTCTGCTCATTGTCCTTCAGGTTCGCGACCATGATCTGCTCGAGAACCTGCTGATGCACCGTGGGATTTTGCAACGGACAGAGCACCTCGACGCGCCGGTCGAGGTTGCGCGGCATCATGTCGGCGGAGGAGATATACACAGCCGCCTTGGCGCTCGGCAGGCCCTGGCCCATGCCGAAGCAGTAGACCCGGCCATGTTCCAGGAAGCGTCCGATGATCGACTTGACGCGGATGTTCTCCGACAGGCCGGGAATGCCCGGCCGCAGGCAGCAGATACCGCGCACCACGAGCTCGACCTGGACGCCGGCCTGGGAGGCCTCGTAGAGCGCGTCGATGATGTCAGGGTCGACCAGCGCGTTCATCTTCATCCAGACGGCGCCGGGACGGCCATGCCGGGCATGGGCGGTCTCGCCCTGGATGTGCTCGATGATGCGCTTGCGCAAGGTCAGCGGCGACACCGCCATCCGCTCCAGATCGCTCGGGGCGGCATAGCCGGTGATGAAATTGAACACGCGCGCCGCGTCCCGGCCGATGGTCGGGTCGGAGGTGAAGTAGGAGAGATCGGTGTAGATGCGCGCCGTGACGGGGTGATAGTTGCCGGTGCCGGTATGGACATAGGTGGTGAGACCGCCGCCCTCGCGGCGCACCACCATCGACAGCTTGGCGTGCGTCTTCAGTTCGAGGAAGCCGTAGACGACCTGCACGCCGGCGCGTTCGAGGTCGCGCGCCCAGCGGATGTTGGCCTCCTCGTCGAAGCGCGCCTTCAGCTCGATCAGCGCGGTGACGGACTTGCCGGCTTCGGCGGCTTCGGCGAGCGCGCGCACGATCGGTGAATTGTTGGAGGTGCGGTACAGCGTCTGCTTGATCGCGACCACGTCGGGATCGCGTGCCGCCTGCTGCAGGAACTGCACGACGACGTCGAAGGATTCGTAGGGGTGATGGACGACGAGGTCCTTCTGCCGGATCGCGGCAAAGATGTCGCCGCCATGCTCGCGCACCCGCTCGGGATGGCGCGGCACGTAAGGCGTGAATTCGAGGTCGGGCCGGTCGATGCGGGTGAGCTGCGAGAGCTCGTTCATGGCGAGCACGCCGTCCACCACGAAGGCTTCGTCGTCGGCTGCCGAGAGCGCATGCTGCACGAAGCTGCGCAGCTCCTCAGGCATCTTGGCATCGATCTCGAGCCGGATCACCGAGCCGCGGCGGCGGCGCTTGAGCGCGGTCTCGAACAGGCGGACGAGGTCTTCGGCCTCTTCCTCGATCTCCAGCTCGGAGTCGCGGATGATCCGGAAGGAGCCCTGGCCATGGACGTTGTAGCCGGGGAACAGGCGGTTGATGAACAGGGCGGTGGCCTGTTCCAGCGAGATCAGGCGGACCGAACCTTCCGCGGGCAGACGGATGAAGCGGTCGATCTTGCCGGGCATGCGGATCAGGGCGTTCATCTGCCTGCCGTCGGCGGCCCGCGTCAGCTGCAGCGCGATGGTGAAACCGAGGCTGGGGATGAACGGGAAGGGGTGGGCGGGGTCGATCGCCAGCGGCGTCAGCAGCGGGAACACGTTGTTGAGGAAATAATCCTCGATCCAGGCGCGTTCGGTCTTGGTGACGTCCTTGCCGTCGACCAGAAAGATGCCGACATCGGCCAGCGAGCCGCGCAGATCGCGCCAGATCGCCTGCTGGTCGGAGGCCAGTTCGGACACGGTGTGATTGATCAGCGCAAGCTGTTCGGACGGCGTCAGGCCGTCCGGGCTGCGCTCGGCAATGCCCTCGCGGACCTGCGCCTTGATGCCGGCGACGCGGACCATAAAGAATTCGTCGAGGTTATTTGCCGAAATCGACAGGAATCGCACCCGCTCGAGCACCGGGTGGCTCGGATTGACCGATTCCTCCAGGACGCGGCGGTTGAAGTGCAGCCAGGATAGCTCGCGATTGATGAATCGCTCGGGGCTGGAGGCGATTGCCGGCAGGCCCTCGGCCTCGACGGCTTTCTCTTTTATTTCAACGGCTTGCGCGGATTCCATCAGAAGTCGGTCCATCCTGTCTCGCCTCACTTGCGACCCATGCGCAATACCAGTGAGACCATGTGTTACAGCGATGACGTTTCGATGACATTGATGTTCCGCCGGGCCTCCGCGTCAAGCGGCCTTGGCGCGGCAAAGGGTCAGGCGTCGCGCAGGAGTTCGGCGGCCAGCGCCCGGGTCACAGGGCGTCCGAGCCGCAGCGCCTCGCTGTCGAGCAGCTCCACGGCCCGCCGCGCCGCGGCCGAGGACCGCTCCAGGCGAGTGGCAAGGTAGCTGACCACGCTCTCGTCCACCGCGAGCTGGCGGTCGGCACAGAATTTCACGATCAGGCCCCGGAACAGCTGGTCGTCCGGCGGCAACAATGAGACCACCGGGATTGCGCGCAGGCGGGAGCGCAGGTCGCGAAGTTCCACTTCAAGCGAGGCCGGCGCCTCGCGCCCGGTGAACAGCACATAGGCCCCGTCCTCGCGGGCAAGGTTCATCAGGTGGAACAGGGCCCGCTCGTCGATCTCCCCGGCCTTGAGATCCTCCACCACCAGCGCACCGGTGGCGAGCGCGCCGGGCACGGCGGCCGGCGTCAGCGCATTGGCGGTGGTCGACCGTGCGCCGGCCTGCTCGGCCCAGATCGTTGCCAGGTGACTCTTGCCGCTGCCTTCCGGGCCGGCCAGCCACATGATCCGGTTTGGCCATTCCGGCCAGCTGTCGATCAGGGCAAGGCCCGCCTCGTTGGCGGGACCTTCCAGGAAATTGTCCCGGCTCAGGCTCTCCGCATGCGGAAGCGAAAACGCCAATTGTCGGGGATGAACGCGGCCTGCCACGCTTGCTTTGCTCCATGCCGGCGCGCCGGCCTTTTCGAATATGCGACGTTGAGGGGCGGGGACGCGGCGCCTTGCAGCGTCGCTTCCGGCTCATTTGGCCTCGATCGTGCTCATGTGCCGCAGCCATTCGACGAGATAGAGCGACACCGACGACAGGGTGAAGACCGTGACGAGACCCATCAGGACCATATCATAAGGCGAAGCCTTGAAGCCGAAGGCGAGCGCCGCCAGCACCAGGGCTGCATAGGCGACCTGGGCCGCCGTGTTCAGCTTGGACACTTTCGACGGGCGCATCTCGACCGGCTTGTCGAACAGCCAGGACACGATCACCGCGGCGACGATCATGATGTCGCGCGACACCACCAGGATCACGATCCAGCGAGGGATGTCGCCCCAGATGCCGAGCGACAGGTAGATCGAGACCAGCAGGGCCTTGTCCGCAAGCGGGTCGAGCAGGGCGCCCAGTTCGCTCGTCATGTTGAAACGCTTGGCCAGGAAGCCGTCGACGGCATCGCTGATGCCGGCGATCAGGAAAACGGCAAACGCCACCTCCATCTGGTTCGACACGATGGCCCAGACGATGATCGGGACCAGCAGGATGCGGCCCAGGGTAATGATGTTCGGAATACTCACACGGCGCTTCCCGGCACCCGGTCTGACCTCGAATCCGGCCCCTTTGAGGCTGAACCGGTTGATATCTACATAGTATAGGGCGGGGCGCCATGCGAGCCATTGCGCGTCCCCGGAATTCGACGTAACCAGCCGCAAACCCACTGGAAATCGGGCATGACCGACCGCAAAAACGGCCTCACTTACGCCGATTCAGGCGTCGATATCGACGCGGGCAACCGCCTGGTCGATTTGATCAAGCCGATGGTGCGCGCCACCGCCCGGCCTGGCGCCGATGCCGAGATCGGCGGGTTCGGCGGCCTGTTCGACCTCAAGGCGGCCGGTTTCAAGGATCCGGTGCTGGTCGCCGCCACCGATGGCGTCGGCACCAAGGTCAAGATCGCGATCGAGACCGGCCTTCATGGCGGCATCGGCATCGACCTCGTCGCGATGAGCGTCAACGATCTCGTGGTGCAGGGCGCCGAGCCGCTCTTCTTCCTCGACTATTTCGCCTGCGGCAAGCTCGATCCGGACGCCACCGCCTCGATCGTCGCGGGCGTTGCCGAGGGCTGCCGCGAATCCGGCTGCGCGCTGATCGGTGGCGAGACCGCCGAAATGCCCGGCCTCTACAAGGACGGCGATTACGACCTCGGCGGCTTTGCGGTCGGCGCGGCCGAGCGCGGCACGCTGCTGCCGCGCAAGGACATCGCCGCAGGCGATGCCGTGATCGGTCTCGCCTCGTCGGGCGTGCACTCCAACGGCTTCTCGCTGGTGCGCAAGATCGTGGAGCAGTCCGGCCTCGGCTTCGAGGCCCAGGCGCCGTTCTCGCCCGTCATGACGCTCGGGGGCGCGCTGCTGACCCCGACGCGGCTCTACGTCAAATCCTGCCTGCGCGCGATCCGCGAGACCGGCGCGGTGAAGGGCCTTGCCCACATCACCGGCGGCGGTTTCACCGACAACATTCCGCGCGTGCTGCCGAAGCATCTCGGCGTCGGGATCGATCTCGCGCGCCTGCCGGTGCTGCCCGTGTTCAAATGGCTGGCCGCCCAGGGCGGCATCGCCGAACTCGAAATGCTGCGCACGTTCAACTGCGGCATCGGCATGATCGCCATCGTCGAGCCCGACAAGGTCGATCAGGTCGTGCAGGTGTTCAGCGATGCCGGCGAGACCGTGGCCCGGCTCGGCACGGTCATCCCGGCGGAAGGCGAGCACCGCGTCGTCTATAACGGCCATCTCGACCTGGCGCTCTGATGACCGGCCCCGCGACGAAGCGCCGTGTCGGCATCCTGATCTCGGGCCGCGGCACCAACATGGCCGCACTGATCAGGGCTGCCGCCGCGCCGGATTTTCCGGCCGAGATCTCGCTCGTCATCTCCAACAAGGCCGATGCCGCCGGGCTCGACCGGGCCAGGGCCGCCGGCGTCGCCACGCTGGTGATCGAGAGCAAGCCGTTCGGCAAGGACCGCGCCGGGTTCGAGAAAGTGCTGCAGGCGGCGCTCGACCAGCACGGCATCGAGCTGATCTGCCTTGGCGGCTTCATGCGCCTGTTCACGGCCGAGTTCACGCGGGCCTGGTACGGCCGGATGCTGAACATCCATCCGTCGCTGCTGCCGTCCTTTCCCGGCCTCGACCCGCACGGACAGGCTTTGCGCGCCGGCGTGAAACTGTCTGGCGCGACAGTGCATTTCGTCATCCCCGAGACCGATGCCGGCCCGATCGTGATGCAGGGCGCCGTGCCGGTCAGCGACCACGATACCGCCGACACATTGTCGGAGCGTATCCTCGAGGTCGAGCACCGCATCTACCCGGAAGCGTTGCGGCTGCTCGCGCTCGGCAAGATCCGGATCGAGGGGGATGTTTGCCGGACGGCGGGCAGCGGACCGTCCGAGAATTTCCTCGTGGCGCCCGTGGTAGGGTAAGCGGGACCGGGTTTAGCCGAGGTAGTCGGCCGGCTCTCCTTGGCGGAGGTATCCGTATATTCGGAAGCCCGAAGCCGTTTCCGCTCCTGCAAACCGTATGCTTTTCAAGATTGCTCGGACAAGTTCGCGCCGATGCGCGGTGTCGGTCGACAGTTCGGTCCACTCCATCCAATCCCATCCGCCGTTGGCCCAATGATGGGACCATTCGCCGTCGTAGGGGCTGAGGTATCCGGTCTCCAGGTTCTTGCAGCGAAAACGGGGGCGATCTGCGGGAGGGAGCCTGAGCACAGCCTCCCTCAATTCGCGCCACTTGGTGTCATTGGCCACCGAAACGTATTGGAATCGGTCGATCATTCTGTTGCCTACGACGCGGCAAAGGGGTCGAGTAGCGCGACGCCGGTTGATTGGATGTCAGCAATGTTGCGCGTCACCAATGTCAGACCGTGGACCTTGGCCGTTGCGGCGAGAAGACCGTCAATGAGCGGCAGCGGGTTCGGGATTCCAAGGAGGGCCCATGTTTCGGCAATGGTCTCATCGATCGGAAGAATCCGATCGGCAAGTCGGGTTCTCATCTGAGAAAACCAACGATCGAGCGATTTCGCCTGAGCCGGATCACTTCGCCTCTTCAATTCGATGCCTCGGCGAATTTCCGCCAGAACCAGCACGCTCGTTCCGATATCCTCCGCTCGCGTGCGATTGACCCAGTGAATGACGTTGAGGTCCGCGCGCTCGCGTTTTCGAATCTCGGAAATGACGTTGGTGTCGACCAAAAATTTCACAGGTCGATCTCTCGCCACCCCTCGCGCCGTGGCTGATCGAAAACACCGCCGAAAGCCTCATCGGGAAGCTCGGAGCCAAAGACGTCGAAAGCTGTTGTGACCTCGGGCCCGAGAAGGGCAGTCGAGAGGGTTGATCGGAGGGCCGCGGCTCTTTCCGGATTGTCGCGCAGGGTCTGGGCAAAGGCTCGGATCAGGCTGGCATCCGTCTTGGTGGCTTGCACTTCAACCCTGACCAGCCCACGCGCCGCCGCCCGGCGTCGATGGGTTCTGGTCGCCTTGCGTTGGGACTTTGTTGCCATGCTTCGCTCCGACCATTCTTCCGGAAATATAACCGGAAATCACTCGGAGTCCAATCTGCACGTACGGTTTTCTGCGCCGGCGCCAATCTGTCTGTCGCGACAGTGCATGTCGTGATCCCAGACCCGCAGCCAGCCGCCCCTGTGGCCGTGGAACAACAATCCCGGCAATAGCCCTGGCAACGGTGGCCGGGCGGTTGACCCTGTCCGGCAGTTTGGCCCAAATCCCCATGTGCCGCGCGCGCCGCTGCGCGCCGATTTTAGTCTTGGGATCAGTCGTCATGCGCTGCGGCTCGCAGCTCTCCTGGATACCGCGAAGGATTTGGCTGGAGCGTGTCCGCGGAAGCATGATGGCGCTGGCAACGGCGCTCGCTCTGGCCGTGCTGATGGCCGCGACTCCCGCCTTGGCGCAGAGCCCGACGCCCACGCCGACCCCGACGCCCACGCCGTCGCCGACCCCGCTGCCCAGCGCGACCAGTTCCGGCAGCAGCGCGCTCAATCTCGGCTCGAATTTCCTGGAGCGGCTCGGCGACCAGGCCTCCAACGGCTTCAACCGTTCGCTGCGCACCAATCCCGGCGGCGGCGGCGCGTCCGAGGCGAGCAGCGATCCGCAATACCGCACCTGGTTCGAGGGCTATGGCATCTCGGTGCGGACCGACGCGCAGGGCGACTTCGTCGGCGACAAGCGCAAGACCGTCGGCGGCGTGGCCGGCTTCGGCGCGCGGGTCGCGCCCGGCGTCAATCTCGGCTTCTCCGTCGACCAGAGCCACACCGACATCGACGTGCCGCTGGCGCTGCAATCGGCGACGCTCGACCTGACCCAGCTCGGCTTCAGCGGCTCGGTCGACAAGGGGCCCTGGACCTGGGCCTTCGCCCTGGTGCACGGCTTCGGCAAGGTCCGCTCCAGTCGCGACACCGGCCTTGGCCTTGCGACCGCGGGCTATCGCGCCGCGATCGACGGCGCCCTGACCGAGATCAGCTATTACTGGACCCAGGACCAGATGCGCATCGTGCCGAAGGGCGCGCTGGAATATGTCCGTGCCACCAGCGCGGCATTCAGCGAGGCCGGCGGTCTCGATCCGCTCAATGTCGGCGCGACGGCGCTGTCGCGCGCGCGCCTGATGATCGGCGCCGAGATCGGGCGTTACTTCATCTTCGACCGGAAGATCCTCGACCTGTCGGCCTATGGCAAGTTCGTCGACAATTTCAGCCAGAATCTCGGATCGGTGCAGGTCAGCCTCGGAAACCAGAGCATCATCGTGCCCGGCATCGGCGAGAGTCGCTACGGCATGGATGCCGGCGCGGCCGCATCGCTCAGCCTGACCAGCACCGCGCGGCTCTACGTCAATTACGACGGCAAGTTCCGCAACGAGCTGACCTCGCACCAGGGCACGCTCGGCTTCGAATATCGCTGGTAAGTCCGCTCACGCAGGTGTGGCGGCGACGTAGCCCTTCAGCCCAAATCCCTCGCGCGCCGCTGCCATCATCGGCACCAGCGCGTCAGGGTGGATGAACTCGTCGCGAAAGCACGGATAGGTCTTGGGATCGAAGATCTTCTTCAGCCATTCGACGACGATCTTGTGGCGCTCGGAGGTGCGGAACTCCTTGTGATAGGTGAGCCACAGATCGGCGTGGTGGCTGACGCCGAGATCGACAGGGATCAGCGGCGCGCCGAGCGCGATCGACACCGTCGGCAGGAAGCCGATGCCGGCGCCGCGCTCCACCGCGTAGAGCGCACCGACCGAGGAATTGGTCTTGATGCCGACGATGCCCTCGAGCGTCGTGAGCCCGAGAATGCGCGCATAGGCGCCGTCGTCGACCTGCGGCGCAGTCTGCTTGACGATGCGGTGGCTCTGCAGTTCCGCGAGCGTCGCCGGCAGCCCGTAGAGGTCGGCATATTCACGCGAGGCGAATGGATAGATGTGCAGGCGGCCGAGCTTGGCGACGATGAGATCCGGATTGGTCGGCGGCTCGAGCTGGATCGCGATGTCGCTCTCCAGCCGCGCGACGTCGGCCTGTTCCATGGCGCAGCGCAGATCGACGGTGATCTTGCGATAGGTCTTCTGGAAGTCGATCAGCCGCGGCAGGATCCAGAAATTGCCGGGGCCTTCCGTCACCGCGACGCGCACCGTTCCGGCCGTGTCGCTGGAGGAGCGCGAGGCGCGACGGAAGATGTTGAACGCATGACGTTCCATATGCGCGACGTCGGCGATCATCGCCGTGCCTTCGTCGCTGAGCGTGAGCCCGCTCTGGTCACGCAGGAAAAGCTTGCAACCGATGCTCTCCTCGAGCCGGTCGATGCGCCGCATCAGGGTGGTGGACGTGAGGCCGAGTTCTTCGGCCGCGTTCCGAAAACTTTTAAACTTCGCGCACGCTAAAAACAGTTTCAAATCGTCCCAGGACGCATTTAGCGGATCTTCATGGTGCTGCATCATTGCAGCACCCCGGTGCAATACTTGCTGCATACTCCTGATCTCCAGCCGCTAAGCTTCTGCTCGTTGCGGCGTACAAAACCCTGAAACGATAGAGGGACCACATGAGTATGGAAAGGGGCTCGTTCGGCCCGAGGCACGAATTCGATGCCTTGCCGCTGAGCCCGGAGGTCGATGTTCGTGCCGCGCATTGTTCCGAAATTGCGGCATTGTCCGACATGGCGCTGCGGCTGGTGCCCGGCGTTCAGATCGGGGCCACTGAGCTCGAGCGCTATCTGGCGTTCGATCCCGACAGCATTTTGACGTTCAGCCGCAAGGGTACGCTGCTTGGCGGCATGGCTTTCCTGTTCCTCAACGATGACGGTCACGATGCCCTGATGCTCGACGAGATCTGCCTCGGCGCGCCGCAGACGCGTTATCTCGCGGCGCCCGGTGAAGAGGTGGCCGCGATCTACATCTGGGCGATCGCGACAACAGGCCGCGGTATCGCCGGTCTCGGCAAGGCTGCGGCTCATCTGCGCCAGATAAGATTTCACGGCGCCGATTGCTATGCGCAGCCGGCAACGGTGGCCGGACGCGAGATCATGCGGGCGACGGGTTTCGAGCCCATCGCCAGCTTCCAGCCGGATCTATGGCGTTACGAGCGTCCGTGGCATCGGCAGTCGATGCGCATGCCGGGCGCGATCATTCAAGCAAGGAGCTTTGCAGATGCACGGCACTAGAATTCCGCTCGCCAAGCCCGACTCCCGCGCCATCACGATCCGCCTCGCGCGCGATCCCAGCGATCTCATGCTGGTCACCGCCATTCGCTCGGCGGTGTATCTCGCCGAGCAGGATTGTCCGTTCGATGAGGAGTTCGACGGCAACGACATGGTCGCGGCCCATTTCATCGGCTATGTCGGCAACGAGCCGGCCGGCTGCCTGCGCGTGCGCTTCTTCGGCGATTTCGCCAAGGTGGAGCGGCTGGCGGTGCGGCACCAGTACCGTCGCTCGCGCCTGTCGTTCAAGCTCGTGCAGGCCAGCATCGACTTCGTGAAGCGCAAGGGGTTCCGCAGGATCTACGGTCAGGCGCAGGATCGGCTGGTGGACTTCTGGGCGCATTTCGGCGCCAAGCCGCTCGGTCACAACCGCAAGATCACCTTCTCGGACTTCTCCTACACGGAGATGCTGCTGGAGATCGAGCCGGGGCCCGATGCCATCACGCTGGACAGCGATCCCTATGTGATCATTCGTCCCGAAGGCGATTGGGACCGGCCGGGCGTGCTCGATGCATCGGCGGGGCGGGCGGTGACTTCGCCGCTGCGCGATCTCGCCGTCGCCGATCGCTGAAACAGGTGCAGCTGCGCGCAAGTCGATGCCGGTCTCCGTCCACGCCGATCCGCCGATCCTGGTCTGCGCGGACCTCCAGGTCGAATATCTGACGCAGGCCCGCCGCCACGTCGTCGTCGACGGGGAGGCGGCCATTGCGCGCGCTGTGCAACTGCTGGCGCTCTGGCGTGCCAATCTCTGGCCGGTCATGCACGTCAGGCGCATCGCCCGGGCGGACTGGTTCAACCCGGCATCGCGGCTGACCGACTGGATCGCGGAGGCGAGGCCCCGGCCGGGGGAGATGACGTTCGACCATCCGCTGCCCTCGGCCTACAGTTCGGCGCGGTTCGCCGACCACATGAGCAATATCCGCAGCATGTCTTGCGTGCTCGCCGGCTTCTCGCTGGACGAGACCATCCTGGCGACAGCAGTCGAAGGTTTCCATCGCAGCCACCGCTATGTCGTGGTTGCCGATGCCGTCGCCTGCCGGAAGGCCGGGGCCGGCGATCCCGCCGACTACCGGCAGGCCGTGCTGGGCGTGCTCGGCAATTTCGCGGCGGTGCAATCCAGCGCCGAACTGGTGCGGCGCTGCGGCGCCATCGCGATGTAGGCGGCAAAGCGCGGCAATTGCTCCCCCACCTGCGTCCTTCTGCAACGCAGCTGGGCGCTTGCTGCCGACGAATTGGCGTTGCAAGTTCGGGTCCGGGGCAATAGCCAAGGAGGACGCCGGCCGTTCCGGCGATCTCGCGACTTTCAAGGATCCCGCAAATGTCGATGCTGCCCAATTCGCAAGAGGCCCGGGACGTGGCCTACCAGCTCCATGCCTACACGAACGCGCGGGCGCATCAGCAGGCCGGCCCGCTGGTGATCGAGCGCGGCGAGGGGCCTTACGTGTTCGATGCGTCGGGCAAGCGCTATTTCGAGGCGATGTCTGGCCTGTGGAGCGTCGGGCTCGGGTTCAGCGAGAAGCGGCTGGTCGAGGCCGCGCACAAGCAGATGCAGGCGCTGCCGTTCTACCACACCTTCTCCTCCAAGTCGCACGGCCCCTCGATCGATCTCGCCGAGAAGCTGGTGGCGCTGGCACCGGTGCCGATGAGCAAGGTGTTCTTCACCAATTCGGGCTCGGAAGCCAACGACACCGTGCTCAAACTGATCGCCTACCGCTCCAATGCGCTCGGCCAGCCGCAGCGCAAGAAGATCATCAGCCGCATCCGCGGCTATCACGGCGTCACCATTGCCTCGGCCAGCCTCACCGGCCTGCCGAACAATCACCGCTCCTTCGACCTGCCGCTGCCGCACATCCTGCACACCGGCTCGCCGCATTTCTACAAGGACGGCGCCCCGGGCGAGAGCGAGGAAGCCTTCGCGACGCGGCGCGCCCAGGAGCTGGACGAACTTATCCAGAAGGAAGGGCCGGACACCATCGCGGCCTTCTTCGGTGAGCCGGTGATGGGCGCGGGCGGCGTCGTCGTGCCGCCGGCGACCTATTGGGAGAAGATTCAGGCGGTGCTGAAGAAGTACGACATCCTGCTGGTCGCCGACGAGGTGATCTGCGGCTTCGGCCGCACCGGCAAGATGTTCGGCTGCGAGACCTTCGGCATCAAGCCGGACGTGATGGTGGTCTCCAAGCAGATCACCTCGAGCTATTTTCCGCTTTCGGCGATCCTGATGAACGAGCGCATGTTCGAGCCGATCGCCGACGAGAGCAACAAGATCGGCGTGCTCGGCCACGGTTACACCGCGGGCGGCCATCCGGTCGGCTCTGCGATCGCGCTCGAGAACCTGAAGATCATCGAGGAGCGCGGGCTGGTGGCGCACGCCGCCGAACTCGGCGGCTACATGCAGGGCCGCTTGCGCGAGCTCACCAGCCATCCGCTGGTTGGCGAGGTCCGCGGCGTCGGCCTGATCGCGGCGATCGAGCTCGTGCTCGACAAGAGCCGCAAGACCGCGGCCGCCACGCCCGGCGCGGTCGGCGGCATGGCCAGCCGCATGCTGCAGGAGCGCGGCGTGATCGTCCGCAACATGCTCGATGCCGTCGCCATCTGTCCGCCGCTGATCGTGACCAGGGGCCAGATCGACGAACTGATCGCGTCGATCACGGGCGTGCTCGACGACATGAAGCCGGAAGTGGCGAAGCTGCCGCAGGCGTAGGGCGCGCTCCTGCGTCAAACTCCGTCATTGCGAGCGGCGCGAAGCAATCCAGAATTCCTCCGCGGAAACGGTCTGGATTGCTTCGTCGCAAGAGCTCCTGGCAATGACGGCGGAGAGAGCAGAGCGGATGCCTACGTCCGCTCCACGCCGATCACGCGGCCCTTCTCGATCGCGAGGGCCAGTTCGCCGCGCTTGAGCTTGAGGGCGGCATCGCCGAACAGCTCGCGGCGCCAGCCGCGCAGCGCGGGCACGTCGGCCTCGTCGCTGGCCGCGATCTCCTCCAGATCGTCCACGGTCGCGATCACCTTGCTCGCGACCGCATGGCGCTCGGCGGTCATGCGCAGCAGCACCTTGAGCAGCTCGACGATCGCCGCGCCATTGCTGTTGTTGCGCGGCTTTTCGAGTTTCGGCAGCGTCGAGAGATCCCGCGCGAGGCCGCGCTGGACCGCGGCGACGATGTCGGCGCCCCATTTCGACTTCTCGAAGCCCTTGGGCACCGAGCGCAGATTGGCGAGCTTCTCCAGCGTGTTCGGCGCGTGGGTCGCGATGTCGCTGACCGCCTCGTCGCGCAGCACGCGGCCGCGCGGCACATCGCGGCTCTGCGCCTCCTGCTCGCGCCAGGCCGCGACCTCCATCAGGACGGCGAGATCCTTCGGCTTGCGCACCCGCGTCTTCAGCCGCTCCCAGGCGCGCTCGGGATGGAAGTCGTAGGTCTTGGGCGAGGTCAGCACCTCCATCTCGATCGAGACCCACTCGCTGCGGCGGCGCTTCTTCAGGTCGGCGTCGAGCGCCGCGAACACGTCGCGTAAGTGGGTGACGTCGGAGACGGCGTAATGCATCTGCTCCTTGCTGAGCGGACGGCGCGACCAGTCGGTGAAGCGGTGCGTCTTGTCCGGGCGATGCCCGGTGACCTTCTCGACCAGCGCGTCATAGGCGATGCTGTCGCCATAGCCGAGCACCATGGCGGCGACCTGGGTGTCGAACACCGGATGCGGGATGATGTTTGCCTGGTGCCAGATGATCTCGATGTCTTGGCGGGCGGCGTGGAACACCTTGAGCACGCCCTCGTTCGCCATCAGATCGAAGAACGGCTTGAGGTCGATGCCATCGGCCAGCGTGTCGATGACGATGGCTTCCTCGGGGCTGGCCATCTGCACCACGCACAACAGCGGGTAATAGGTGGTTTCGCGCAGGAACTCGGTGTCGACGGTAATGACGGGGTGGCTGGCCAGCCGGCTGCAGGCAGCCGCGAGCTCAGCGGTGGTGGTAATCAAATCCATGAACGGCCCATGACGAGATCATCAGCCGTTCTGCCGAAAGCGCTGTGATGTCAAGGGGCTCTCAGCGAATTCGAGCCTTGCATTTGGCCGGAATCGCGCCCCAGCGCCCAAATCCTACTCGTAGCGGACCCGCTGCGAGGATTTTCGGGCGCAGGGCAGCGCCAGGACGAGCACGCACATGCCGACCAGGGCCAGTCCCAGGAACTCGATAACCAACAGATCCACGGCGAAAACCTCCCCAGAAACATCGTGAAACTTGTCCGGGGTGCATTGATGGTCTGTTAAGCGGCATGGTTACCGCCGGTCGGGGGAAGCCGGATGGTGGACGGGGGGTTAACGGTGTCGGGGTGCCGAAAAGCAATCGGCGCCCCACGAGGGGGCGCCGAGCAGGTTCTGCCGTTGCAGCTTTGCCTCATGGCAGCTTCAGCGACGTCTCCGCATTGTACGGCTTCAGCGTCTCGTCGGCGGCCTTCTGCGCGGCGACCAGCGCCTCCTTCGGCTGCTTCTTGCCGTTGAGGACCAGCATGACCTCGTCCTCGAGGTTCTTGCGGACGGGCACGGTCTTGTAGGTCGCGAACCAGGGTTTTGCGACGTCGAGCTGCTCGACGGCGGTCTTGGCGTCCGGGTTCTTGTTGAGGAATTCGACCATCTCGGGCGTCTTGTAGGCGGCCATGTTGGGCGCGAAATAGCCGGTCGCGCGGCTCCACCAGGCGCTCTTCTCGGGCGAGGTCATCCACTTGATCAGCGTCCAGGCGGCCTTCTGCTTGTCGGCCTCGAGGCCGGCCGGAACGATCAGCGAGGCACCGCCGATCGGCACGGCGTTGCGGACGTTGCGCGGGATGAAGGCGACCTTGTAGGCGAACTTGGCGTTGTCGCGCACGTAAGTGAGCGAGCCCGTCGAGAGCATCATCATCGCGGCATTGCCCGAAATGAAGGAGGTGCTGACGGCGGGGCCGGGGGTAGCGCCGGGCGCGTGGACCTTGTGCTTGTAGACGAGGTCGTTCCACCAGGTGAGTGCGCCGAGCATCGAGGGCGTGTCGTAATAAACCTCGCCGCCGAACTCCTCGTTGTAGTAGCGCCCGCCATTGGTCATGGTGAGCGTTTCCATCATCCAGCCGCAATAGTCGTAGGCGCAGGGGATGGCGATGCCCCATTGGGTCACCTTGTCGCCCTCGCGCCTGGTGAGCTTCTTGGCCCAGTCGGTGAGCTCGGCCCAGGTCTGCGGCGGCTTCTCCGGATCGAGGCCGGCTTCCTTGGCCTTGTCGGCGTTGATGTAGAGCAGCGGCGTCGAATTGTGGAAGGGCACGCCATAGACCGAGCGGTTGATCACCGCGTTGCCCTGCAGCGCCGGGAAGAACTGGCCCAGGAACTTGTCTTTCGTGGTGCCGTCGGCGGCGATCAGGCCGTCCAGATTGGTCAGCTCGTTCTCGATCTGCATGTCGAGCAGGAAGTTCGCCGACATGATCACGGCGGACGGCGGCTTGCCGGCCTTGATGGCGGCACGGGTCTTGATCAGCGTGTCGTCATAGGAGCCGGTGTAGACGGCGGTCGCCTTGATGGCGGGGTGGCTCTCGTTGAACTCCTTGATCAGCGTGCCCATGTCGCGGGCCAGCTTGCCGTCGACCGGGACGGGGAAGAACAGGTCGATCTCGGTCGGCCCTTCGGCGAGAGCGGGGCCGGCGAGGGCGCTGGCAAAAGAGCCGGCCACGGCGAGGCTGAGCATGAGCCTGCGGGAGAACAGCATCGGAAATCTCCTATTTGATGCCTGAGGTGACGAACGAACTGATGAAGCGCTTCTGGAAGATCAGGAAGGTGACGAGCAGGGGCGCAATCACCATCAGCGTGCCGGCCGCGATCGTGCCCCAGGCCTGCGTTCCCTCGGCGGTCGCGGTGAAGACGGACAGGCCAACGGTGAGCGGCCGCTTGTCCGGCGAGTTGATCACCATCAGCGGCCACAGGAAGTCGTTCCAGTGGCTGGTCACCGAGATGATCGCGAACGCCGAGAAGCTCGGCATCGACAGCGGCACGTAGATGTGGCGGATGCGCTGGAACAGGCCGGCGCCGTCGATCAGGGCTGCGTCCTCGAGCTCGGTCGGAATGGCTTCGAACGCCTGTCGCATCAGGAAGGTGCCGAAGGCGGAGGCGAAGAACGGCATCATCACGCCGGCCAGCGTGTCGTAGAGGCCGAACTGCGCGACGATGCGCAAATTCGGCACGATCAGCAGCACCGGGACCAGCATCAGCTGCATCAGGAACAGGTAGAAGATCAGCGATTTGCCGGCGAAGTCGAGCCGCGCGAAAGCGAAGCCCGCCAGCGTGATCGTGACGAACTGCACGAGCAGGATGCCCGTGCAGATGATGGTGGTGTTGAGGAAGTAGAGCGGGAAGTCGGCGATCTCCCAGGCGTCCCTGACATTGTCGAGCGTCGGCTTCAGGCTCGGCATCAGCTCGGCCATCATGTTGATGCCGTCCGAGGCCGGGCGCAGCGTCGCAACGCCCATCCACAGGAACGGGATCAGCCAGACGATCGCGAGCAGCACGGTCAGCAGGACGCCGAGTTTCGGCGTGATCTCGCGGCGGGTGGCAAGCGGGGCATCCCGGAACAGGCGGTCGACCAGGCTCATGCGCCACCCTCGCGGTTGGCCATGGTGCGGAACGACAGCGCGGTGAGGCCCATCAGGGCGGCGAGCGTCAGCAGCGTCGCGGCAGACGCCTTGCCGATGTCGTAATGCTCCACCGCCTGCTGGTAGATGTAGAACAATACGAGATTGGTCGCGTTCGACGGCCCGCCCTTGGTCATGACGAAGACGTGGTCGACCTGCGTCACCGCGTTCAGCGTGGCGATCACGGTCACGAACAGGAAGGTCGGCTTCAGCTCCGGCAGGATGATGTGGCGAAAGCGGGCCCAGGGGCCGGCGCCGTCGAGATGCGCGGCTTCCATGACGTCTTCGGGCACGGATTGCAGCCCGGCGAGGAAGAACAGCATGTAATAGCCCGCGTTCTTCCAGATCGTGATGATCATGATCGCGGTGAGCGCGATGTCGGGATCGCCGAGCCAGTTCGGCAGTACCGGCAGCAGGCGGCCGATATAGTGGTCGATCAGGCCGACATTGGGCAGGAAGATGAACAGAAACAGCGCGGAGGCTGCGACCATCGGGATCAGGACGGGCAGGAACAGCGCGGCGCGCAGCGCGCTGTTGACGGCGCTGGTCCGCGCCAGCGCCAGCGCGAACAGCAGCGCGAGCGCGATACTCGGGGCCGCCGTGCCGACCGCGTAGACGAGATTGTTGAGCACCGCGCCGGTGAAGGCGGGATCGGCCAGCACCGCGGCGATGTTGTCGAGGCCGACGAAGCGGACCGGCGCCTTCGGCGTGGCGCGCTGGTAGAGCGCATCGATCAGGACGCGCCCCATCGCGCCATAGGTGAACAGCGCGAGGAAGACCAGCGAGGGCAGCAGCAGCAGATAGGCCGGCAGCGAAACCTTGAGACGCTTGCCGGCGCGCCTGAGGACGTGCAGGCGCGGCGCAGTCGGGGCCGCGACGGAGAGGGTCGCGGGTTCGGCGAGGCTCATCTCACCGTGCCGGGAACTTGAGCGCATAGTCGCGGCCGTCCACGCCGGCGGGCGGCTCGAACGGAAAGCGCAAGGAAGTGTCGAGGAAGTCGTGGCTGTGCACGACGATGCTGTCGTCGTCGATCAGCACCACGCCATAGGCCGGCGGTTCGTGGCTCGCCAGATGCGGCGCGCCGGGATCGAGCTCGAACCAGACCTGGTGATTGGTGCCGCGCAGCGTCGAGAACGGGATCCTGCCCCAGCTGCCGAAGATCGGGCGGTGCACATGTCCGAAGAACAGATGGCGGATGCGCGAACGATACGGCGCGATCACCTCGGTGAATTCGGCGCTCTGCTTCAGCGCGATCTCGTCCATCGCATGCACGCCGACCGGGAAGGGCGGGTGATGCATGAAGAAGACGAACGGCTGATCGGCAGGCGCGGCCGCGAGCGTGGTCGCCAGCCAGTCGAAGCGCTTTGCGCACATCTCGCCGGCATGGCTCGTCTCGTCCAGCGTATCGAGGAAGACGAACAGCCCGTGCTCGGTCGTCTTGGTGCCCTGCACGAAGCCGTTGGCATCGCGCGGCGCGGCCTTCAGGGCCTCGAGACAGTTTGCGCGCTTGTCGTGATTGCCGACCATGGCGATGTAGGGGATCGTCAGCGCGGCCATCGCCTCGGCGAAATTGGCGTAGGAGTCCGGCTCGCCCCAATGGGTGAGATCGCCGGTCACCACCGCGAAGGCGGCGTCGGACTGGTACTTGTTGATGTCGGCGATCGCCGCATCCAGCCGCGCGCGCGGATCGAGGCCGTACAGCGTCAGCCCGGGGTTCGCAAGATGCGTGTCGGTGATGTGGATGAATTTGAAGGGCATGGCGCGCGTGTCAGGACCGTTGGAGGATGGGCGCCTCCGGCAAGACGGCCCCTGACAGGCGGTTAGAGCGGGTATGTTTCAGTTTGATGACAGCAGGTGCCGCGTCCACAATGCATGCTGTGCAGGGTGGATGAGCCGGAGGCGTGATCGATCGCTGTGAGCCAACTCAAGATTGTGCTACGTCTGCGGCCAATCTGCCTTACGCAGCTACGGGTTGAGGCCACCTCACGTCCCGCAGAACGTCTGCAACACGCGCTGGTCCGGCAGCGGCGGGTCGGCATAGGCCGCGTACTCCGGCTGGTCCTCGAACGGCTTCGCCAGCACCTTCACCAATTCCTCGAACGGCGCGTAATCGTCGTTGTTCACCGCGGCCTGGATCACGGCCTCGACACGGTGGTTGCGGGGAATGAACAGCGGATTGACGGCGTGCATGGCGGCTCGCCGCTCGGCGGGGCTCTGCGGCTCCAGCGCGAGACGCGCGTGCCAGCGTCCGGCCCATTCGTCGAACGCGCCGGGGTCCATGAACTGCGCGCGCGCCTCGGTCGCGTCGCCGCCCGCGGCGTCGCCGAGCCTGCGGAACGTCAGCGTGAAATCGGCCTGGTTCCTGGCCATGGCATCGAGGAGGTCTTGGATCAGCGCCTCGTCACCATCGCGCGCCGTGAACAGGCCGACCTTCTCGCGCAGGCCAGCCTGATAGGCGGCACCGAAAATGTCGGTGAAGGCGCCGAGGATGTCCTGCGCTTCCGCAACCGCCTCCTCCTGGGTCCCGCCGAACAGCGGCAGCAGGCATTCGGCGAGCCGCGTCAGATTCCACAAGCCAATGCGCGGCTGGTTGGCGTAGGCGTAGCGTCCCATCTCGTCGATGGAGGAAAACACCTGCGAGGGATTGTAGGAATCCATGAACGCGCAGGGGCCGTAATCGATGGTCTCGCCGGATATCGAGGAATTGTCGGTGTTCATCACGCCATGGATGAAGCCGACCAGCAGCCAGCGCGCGATCAGCTGCGCCTGGCGCTCAACGACGGCGGCGAGCAGGCCGTGATAGGGGCGCTCGGACTGGAGCAGATCCGGATAGTGCCGGGCGATGACGTGGTCGGCGAGCCGGCGCAGCGCTTCGGTATCACGGCGGACGGCGAAGAACTGGAAGGTGCCGACGCGGATGTGGCTGGTGGCGATGCGCGTCAGCACCGCGCCGGGCAAGGCGGTCTCGCGGAACACCTGCTCGCCGGTGACGACGGCGGCCAGCGAGCGCGTGGTCGGGATATGAAGCGCGAACATCGCCTCGCTGACGACGTATTCGCGCAGCACCGGCCCGAGCGCGGCGCGGCCGTCGCCGCGGCGGGAGAACGGGGTCGGGCCCGAGCCCTTGAGCTGGATGTCGCGGCGGACGCCGTCGCGGTCGATGACCTCGCCGAGCAGGATGGCGCGGCCGTCGCCGAGCTGCGGCACGAAATTCCCGAACTGGTGGCCGGCATAGGCCATGGCGATCGGATCGGCCCCGTCGGGAACCGTCTTCCCGGCCAGGATGGCGGCGCCTTCAGGGGTCTCCAGCATATCAGGATCGAGCCCGAGCTGGACCGCCAGCGGGCGGTTCAGCCTGATCAGCCGGGGCTCGGCCACGGGCGTCGGCGCGACGCGGGCGAAGAAGCCGTCCGGCAGCGCCGCATAGGAGTTCTGGAAGGGGAAATGCACCGTCATGCCCTCAAGATAGGGCTGGAACGGGCGATGGCAAAGCCCGGGACCCAGACCACTCAAAAATGGGCGCCTCGGGGTCCAAAACAGCCCGTTCCCTTGGTTGCCGCCCCCGTCCTCCCGGGGTAAACCCTGCCGCAACGTCGGACCGGCCTTCGCCGTCCGATTCGACCCCTCAGACATCGATTTTGGGACGACCATGCATCGCTACCGGTCACATACATGCGGCGCGCTCCGCGAGAGCAACATCGGCGAGACGGTTCGCCTCTCGGGCTGGGTCCATCGCGTTCGCGACCATGGCGGCGTGCTGTTCATCGATTTGCGCGACCATTACGGCCTGACCCAGTGCGTGATCGACCCGGATTCGCCGGCGTTCTCGCTGGCCGAGAAGCTGCGCTCGGAATTCGTGGTGCGGATGGACGGCAAGGCCCGCCGCCGCCCCGAAGGCACCGACAATGACGACCTGCCGACCGGCAAGGTCGAGGTCTATATCAGCGAGATCGAGGTGCTGGGCCCGGCCGGCGATCTGCCGCTGCCCGTCTTCGGCGACCAGGAATACCCCGAGGACATCCGCCTGAAGTACCGCTTCCTCGACCTGCGCCGCGAGAAGCTGCACCAGAACATCATGACGCGCGTCGCGATCATCAAGTCGATGCGCCGGCGCATGGAGGCGCAGGGCTTCTTCGAGTTCAACACCCCGATCCTGACCGCGTCCTCGCCGGAAGGCGCGCGCGACTTCCTCGTGCCCTCGCGCATCCATCCCGGCAAGTTCTACGCGCTGCCGCAGGCGCCGCAGCAGTACAAGCAGCTGCTGATGATGTCGGGCTTCGACCGCTACTTCCAGATTGCGCCCTGTTTCCGCGACGAGGACCCGCGCGCCGACCGCCTTCCGGGCGAGTTCTACCAGCTCGACGTCGAGATGAGCTTCGTCACGCAGGAAGACGTCTTCGCGGCGATGGAGCCGGTGATCACGGGCGTCTTTGAAGAGTTCGCCAAGGGCAAGCCGGTGAGCAAGAACTGGCGCCGGATTCCGTTCGCCGAAGCCTTGCGCAAATACGGCAGCGACAAGCCGGACCTGCGCAACCCCATCGAGATGCAGGACGTCTCCGAGCATTTCCGCGGCTCCGGCTTCAAGGTGTTCGCGCGCATGTTGGAGGACCCCAAGAACCAGGTCTGGGCGATCCCGGCGCCCGGCGGCGGCAGCCGCGCCTTCTGCGACCGCATGAATTCGTGGGCGCAGGGCGAGGGCCAGCCCGGCCTCGGCTACATCATGTGGCGCGAGGGCGGCGAGGGTGCGGGTCCCCTGGCGAACAACATCGGGCCGGAGCGTACCGCCGCAATCCGAGCGCAGATCGGCACCAAGGAAGGCGATGCCGCTTTCTTCGTCGCCGGCGATCCCGACAAGTTCTGGAAGTTCTCAGGTTTGGCCCGCAACAAGGTCGGCGAGGAACTGAATCTCACCGACAAGGAGCGGTTCGAACTCGCCTGGATCGTCGACTTCCCGATGTACGAGTACAACGAGGACGACAAGAAGGTCGACTTCTCGCACAACCCGTTCTCGATGCCGCAGGGCGGTCTCGACGCGCTGAAGGGCCAGGACCCGCTGACCATCAAGGCGTTCCAGTACGACATCACCTGCAACGGCTACGAGATCGCCTCGGGCGGCATCCGCAACCACGTGCCGGAAGCCATGGTGAAGGCGTTCGAGATCGCCGGCTATGGCGAGCAGGAAGTGGTCGACCGCTTCGGCGGCATGTACCGCGCCTTCCAGTACGGCGCGCCGCCGCATGGCGGCATGGCGGCGGGCGTCGACCGCATCGTGATGCTGCTCTGCGGCACCACGAATCTGCGCGAGATCTCGCTGTTCCCGATGAACCAGCAGGCCATGGACCTGCTGATGGGCGCGCCGTCGGACGCCACTACCAAGCAGCTCCGCGAGTTGCACGTGCGGGTGAACCTGCCGCAGAAGTGAGTGCGGCCGAGGTGCCTTCCGCGCATTGACCTGATCCAATATTGCGGCAGGCACCTCCCCATCGTCATTGCGAGCGCAGCGAAGCAATCCAGCCTGCCTCCGCCGAAACATTCTGGACAGCTGCGCTCGCGATGACGAAGCGGAGAGGCTGTTGATGTGATCGCATTCGGATGTTGCCACCGGGCCGCCGGCCGTGCTTCATCCGGTTTCCATGCCCCGGAATACCGCCGTGAAAGCGGGCCGTTCAGGGCAGTTGATTGAAGGCCGGTAACGCGAGGCGAGAGACCGCATGTCGTCCTATTCCGATGATCTCCACCAGGCGGCGCTGGCCTATCACCGACTGCCGCGCCCGGGTAAACTCGAGATCCAGGCGAGCAAGCCGCTTGCCAACCAGCGCGACCTGGCGCTGGCCTATTCGCCCGGCGTTGCCGCCGCCTGCACCGAGATCGCCAAGAACCCGGCGGAAGCCGCCACGCTGACGACCCGCGCCAATCTGGTCGCGGTGGTCTCCAACGGCACCGCCGTGCTCGGCCTCGGCAATATCGGACCCCTGGCCTCCAAGCCGGTGATGGAAGGCAAGGCGGTCCTGTTCAAGAAGTTCGCCGGCATCGACGTGTTCGACATCGAGATCGCCGCCGACACGATCGAGCGCGTGGTCGAGACCGTGGCGGCGCTGGAGCCGACCTTCGGCGGCATCAATCTGGAAGACATCCGCGGACCGGAGTGCTTCGAGATCGAGACGCAGCTGAAGGCGCGCATGAAGATCCCGGTCTTCCATGACGACCAGCACGGCACCGCCATCATCGTCGCCGCCGCCATCACCAACGGTCTCAGGCTCAACGGCAAGAAGCTCTCCGAGGTCAAGATCGTGGCGTCCGGGGCAGGGGCCGCGGCGATCGCGACGCTCAATCTGCTGGTGTCGATGGGCGCCCAGCGCAAGAACATCTGGGTCTGCGACATCGATGGCCTCGTGCACGAGGGCCGCAACACCACGATGGACCGCTGGAAGGCGGTCTACGCGCAGAAGACCGACAAGCGCACGCTCGGCGACGTCATCGGCGGCGCAGACATCTTCATCGGCCTGTCCGCCCCCGGCGTGCTCAAGCCCGAGATGGCCAAGGCGATGGGCGACAAGCCGCTGATCCTGGCGCTGGCCAACCCGACGCCCGAGATCATGCCGGAGGAGGCGCGCAAGGCGCGCCCCGATGCGATGATCTGCACCGGGCGCTCCGACTATCCGAACCAGGTCAACAACGTCCTCTGCTTTCCCTTCATCTTCCGCGGTGCGCTCGATGTCGGCGCCACCGCGATCAACGAGGAGATGAAGCACGCCGCGGTCGAGGCCATCGCGCAGCTGGCGCGCGAGGCGCCGTCGGATGCCGTGGCGCAGGGCTTCGACACCGGCGAGACGCAAGGCTTCGGGCCCGGCTCGCTGATCCCGAGCCCGTTCGATCCCAGGTTGATCCTGCGCATCGCCCCGGCCGTGGCGAAGGCCGCGATGGAGTCGGGCGTGGCGACGCGGCCCATCACCAATTTCGACGAATACACGGCGCTGCTCGAGCGCTTCGCCTTCCGCTCCGGCCTCGTCATGAAGCCGATGTTCGCCAAGGCCAAGACCCAGCCGGTGCGCGTGATCTATGCCGAAGGCGAGGACGAGCGCGTGCTGCGCGCCACGCAGGTGGTGCTGGAGGAGAAGCTGGCGCGACCGATCCTGGTCGGCCGCCCCTCGGTGGTCGAGGCCCGCATCAAGCGTTTCGGCCTGTCGATCCAGCCGGGCAAGGATTTCGACCTCGTCAATCCCGAGGACGATCCGCGCTACCGTTCCTATGTGCAGTCCTATGTCGAGGTTGCCGGCCGCCGCGGCGTGACGCCGGACGCGGCCCGCACCGTGGTGCGCACCAACAACACGGTGATCGCCGCGCTCGCGGTGACCCGCGGCGAGGCCGATGCCATGCTCTGCGGTGTCGAGGGCCGCTACATGAGCCATCTGCGCCATGTCCGCGAGATCGTCGGCTTCGTGCCTGGCGTGAGCGACTATGCCGCGCTGGCGCTCCTGATCACCAGCAAGGGCGCCTTCTTCATCGCCGACACCCAGGTGCGGCCCAATCCGAGCGCGGAGGAGCTGGCCGAGATCGCCTCGCTCGCCGCGGTCCACGTCCAGCGCTTCAACATCAAGCCGAAGATCGCCTTCGTCTCGCATTCCGATTTCGGCAGCTACGACACGGATTCCTCGCGCAAGATGCGGCGGGCGACCCAGCTGCTGAAGGACAAGCATCCGGAGATCGAGGCCGACGGCGAGATGCAGGGCGACACCGCGCTGTCGGCGGCGGCGCGCAAGATGGTGCTGCCGCATTCCAAGCTGGAGGGCGAGGCCAACATCCTGATCATGCCGACGCTGGACACCGCCAACGTGGCCTATCAGATGATCAAGTCGCTGGCGGATGCCTTGCCGGTCGGCCCGATCCTGATCGGCCCGGCGCGCCCGGCCCACATCCTGACGCCCTCGGTGACGGCGCGCGGCATCCTCAACATGACCGCCGTCGCGGTGGTGGAAGCCCAGGAACGCGCGGCCAGGCAGCAGCCGACGTTGTTCACGTAAGGACAGGCAGTCTTTCCCTCTCCCCTTGTGGGAGAGGGTGGCTCGCCGCGAAGCGGCGAGACGGGTGAGGGGTATCCATCCGCGAGTGACCTCTCGCAATTGAGCTTGCGGATGGATACCCCTCATCCGGCGCTTCGCGCCACCTTCTCCCACAAGGGGAGAAGGGGCACCGTCTTAGTCGCTAATTTTGAATTACTCGCAGTTCTTCATTTGACCGTTTGAAAACCGCAAACGGACTCATCATAATCTCCCGAGCGTCCCGTGCTTAAACGCTCTTGCCAAGAGGCCGATCATGCCAGCGTTCGTGACTTTCGGGCGAATCGTGTTCGCCGTGCTGTTCATCTACACGGGCGCGACCAAGCTCTTCGCCTTGCAGGCCACGGCCGATTTCATCGCCGGCAAGATCGTCGTGCCGGAGGCGATCGCGCCCTATGCCAGGCAGATCGAGACCGCCACCGCGATGACGACGCCGCAATTGCTGGCGATCGCGATCGGCGGCCTCGAGATCCTCGCCGGGCTGATGATCGCCCTCAATTTTGGTGCGCGCTTCTTCGCGCTGCTGATGGTCGTCTATGTCGCCGTGGCGACCGTGATGTTCTACGATTTCTGGAACCAGACGCCGCCCGATAACGCCAAGATGCTGGTCGACGCCCTGAAGAATCTCGCGATCATCGGCGCGCTGTTCATGATCATGGGGGCCAGCCGCACCGCGCAGGAGCCCGAGTCGGCCTATGGCGACGTGTAGGGCGCTCTCTGACAGCGCGTCCCGTCGGGAGAGGTCGCAGCAGACGTCGCGATAGTCGTAGCGACGTGACGCGACCGGCTTACGCGGCGCTGCGGTCCGGGTGGCATTTGCGCAGTCACCACCGGCTCGCGGCACCCGTGCGACATTAGGCACAGCCTGATCGGACTGCTCGCTGTGATAGAAGCGCTCCCGATGATCGGGGGCGTCCGGGGCGAGGCCTTCGATGCCTCGCTCACGCAATCGACGGCGGTCCGGCCGATCCTTCACCCGAATGGATGAAGCGGGAGTGACGGCTTTCCCTTACCCCGGAGGGTGTCAAGAAGGCATTCCGTCGATGTTCCGCGAAGACCTCATCGATCAGATCTACGAGTGTTCTTTCGTCGGCCAGAACTGGCCCGTGCTGCTCGACGAGCTCTCGAAGAGTTCGGGCGCCGTCGGCGGCTTTCTGTTTTCATTCGATCCTGCGGTGGGCATTCTGCGCAGTGTCACCTCCGAGAGGTTTCGCAGCCACGCGGACGACTACATCGGCGGCAACTGGATTCTGCGCGACGACCGTACGAGACGGATGTGGGCTGCCAATTATGGGGGCTTTCTCAGTGAAGCGGATGTCTTCACCGAGGACGAGCTCGCGCGCGATCAGACCTATAGAACATTCTACGAGCCGCGCGGAATCGGCCGCTCCATGATCACTGCGATCTTTCCGCCGTTGGGGCCGACCTTGTTGCTCGGTGTCGAGCGCCGCTATTCGGACGGTCCGACCATGCGCGAGCAGGTTCGTGCGCTCAATGACATTCGTCCACACTTGGCGCGGGCCGCGCTGATCGCCTCGCGTCTCCAGTTCGAACGCGCGCGCGCGGCGGCCGATGTCCTGGGAGCGATCGGGCTGCCCGGCCTGGTTTTTGGCCATGGTGGGATCGTGATGGCCGCCAACCAGAAAATCGAGGAGCTGACCCAGGCGGTGCGTTGGATGGCGGGAGACCGTTTCTCCTTCGCCGATGCGGATGCAGATCGCATCCTGCGGCGGGCGATCGAGGCGCTCGATCGCGACAACCTGACAACGCCACGCTCGTTCGCGGTGCGCGACCCGCACGCGCAGGCCGTCCTCGTCGCTCACATCGTGCCGGTGCGGAAGTCGGTGCGGGATATCCTGGTGCGAAGCACCGGAGTTCTGGTCTTGACCCCCGTCACGCGCCCCAACGCGCCGCCGATCGAACTCATCCAGTCGCTGTTCGATCTGACACCGGCGGAGGCCAGGGTCGCGCGCGGTCTGGCGTCGGGTGAAACGTTGGAAGACATCGCCGCAGCCAGCAACCTGTCGCGCAACACGATCCGAAGTCAGCTGCGCGGCGCGCTCGAGAAGACCGGAAGCCGGCGGCAGGCCGAACTGGTTGCGTTGCTGGGCGGGATCGCATTGCGACCGAAATGACACACTCACTCAGTGGCAAGCGGATTCTTAGTCCGTCTGGATGAAGCGCCGACTCCGGCTCCCACCTAGTTTCAGTCTCCTGGCTGCACGTCGCTACGGCTTGCGGCCCGTGCGGCAAAGAGCCTGGAGACGATATGATTTCAACGTGCCGGATTTTTGCGGGGCCTCGAGCCGGCTATCGCCCCGTGGCGACCGTTCGCCTTTTGCTGGCATCGACCGCTCTGGTCGGCCCGTTCGCAGTGTGGCCCGAGGGGCCTGTCCGGGCGGCGACGGTGAATTGGACCGGTGCGGTCAGCTCCGATTGGGCCACGGGCGGCAACTGGTCGGGCAATTCGGCTCCGACCGGAGCGGACGCGGCCTTCGTGGCCAACAATGCAGTCAATGCCGCGACTGTCGGCGCGGGTATCAACGGCGTCGCTGACGTCGTGATCGTGGGATCGGCGGCTGCCGGAACGCTCAACGTCTCGCAGGGCGGCACGTTGACCGGCAGTTTTGGGCAGATCGCGACCGGTGCAGGCCTCGGTGCCGTCACGGTGACGGGAGCCGGCTCGACCTGGACCAGCACGACGACGCTGTCCGTCGGTGTGGCAGGCACCGGGACTCTCGACGTGCTGAACGGTGCATCGGTCCAGAGCGGGTTTGGCTCACTGGGCGAGTTCTCCGGATCGAACGGCAGTATCGCGGTGACCGGCAGCGGGTCGCTGTGGCAGATGTCCAACGATCTGCTCGTCGCCCTGCTCGGACAGGGGACGCTGACGATCTCCGGCGGCGGTAGCACCGTGGTGGCGGGTTCGGCCTATGCGGGATTTGGGACCGGAGTGACAGGGGCTATCATCGTCACGACGGGCTCGACATTCGGGGTGACGGGCACTCTGACCGTTGCTCACAAGGGGACGGGATCGCTCCAGCTCCTGGCTGGCAGCACGGCTACGTCCGCCGGCGGCACCATCGGCAACAACGCAGGTTCAGTCGGCACCGTCACGGTCGATGGATCGGGTTCGCAATGGACGCCGGCTGGCGGCCTGGACATCGGTCGTGCCGGGCAGGGAACCTTGACTATCGGGAATGCCGGCGCGGTGGTGACGTCGAGCGTCGTTCTCGGCGACAGCGGAACTGGCAACGGTTCCGTTTCGGTCTCGGGCACGGGATCGCAGCTCAACATCACGACATCCGTCGAGATCGGCTTGAATGGTCAGGGGAGCTTCACCGTCGCCGCCGGTGGCAGCGCCGGCAGCAACCTTGCCTATGTCGGCAGGAACGCCGGCAGCAATGGATCGGTGTCTGTCAGCGGTACAGGTTCGACCTGGACGACGAGCAACGACGTGATCGTCGGGTTCGACGGACAGGCGACGATGACCGTCTCAGGCGGCGGCTCGGTCGTCAACGGCAATGCCGGCACGATCGCCAATGGCGCATCTTCCGTTGCATCGGCGACAGTCACGGGTGCCGGCTCGCAGTGGCAGATCGCCTCCAATCTCACCGTCGGAAATTCGGGAGCCGGTACGCTCAACATCGCGAATGCGGGTACGGTCAGCGTATCCGGTATCGTCGGCGTGGGCCTGAACAGCGGCTCGGCTGGCACGATCAATGTCGGCGCGGCGCCGGGGACGGCGGCCATTGCTCCCGGGGCGCTCAATGCGGCGAGCGTGGTGTTCGGCCTCGGAGCAGGCGCGCTCAATTTCAACCACACGGGTGCGGCTTATGTGTTCGGTTCGACCCTGACCAGTCTGAACACGACGGCCACGATCAATCAGATGTCGGGAACGACGATCCTGAGCGCGCCGAATTCGGCGTTCACGGGTTCGACCGTCGTTTCCGGTGGCAACCTCGTCGTCAACAATGCGCTCGGCGGAACCAGTAGCGTCAGCGGCGGTACGCTGAGCGGCATCGGCAGCCTGAACGCAGTGAGCGTCAACGCGGGCGGCAGGTTGGCGCCGGGCGATGGCACGCCGGGATCCTCGATGACCATGGCAAGCCTCGTTCTGCAATCGGGAGCGCAATATGCCGTGTCGCTGAACCCTGCAACGGCGTCACATGCGATCGTCACGGGCTCGGCAGCTCTCGGCGGGGCCTCGGTCAATGCGCTGTTTTCGAACGGCAGCTACGTCGCCAAGCAGTACACGATCCTCACGGCCGGCAACCTGACGGGAACGTTCAATCCGTCCGTCGTGAACAGCAATCTGCCGGCCGGCTTCCAGACGTCGCTCAGTTACGGTGCGACCAACGTCTATCTCGATCTCTCGATCGCCTTGCCCCAGGCGGCGGCGCTCAACGAAAATCAGCGCAGCGTCGCGGGAGGCATTGCCAGCTTCTTCGATCAGACCGGCAGCATCCCCATGGTCTTCGGGAGTCTTTCGCCGAGCGGTCTTGCCCAAGTGTCCGGTGAGATCGCAACGGCCTCCCAGCAGACTACCTTCAACGCGATGAACCAGTTCATGGGCGCGATGATGGACCCGCTGGCGGGGAGCCGCAGCGGCCCGGCCAATGCGGACGCGAGCGCACGTGCCTATGCGAGCCAGCCCGGGCCTGATGGGCGTTCGGAAGCGTTCCGCAGCGCCAATGCTTCAGTCACCCCGCGCATTCCGGGTTTCGATCAGCGCTGGGGCGTGTGGGCGGCCGGTTTCGGCGGGTCACAGAAGACGGATGGCAACGCGGTCGTCGGATCGAACGCCGTGACCAGTCGTTTGGTCGGAACGGCTGTTGGAGCCGATCGAAGACTATCAGCGGACACGCTGCTGGGTTTTGCGGTCGCTGGCGGTGGCACCGGCTTCAGTTCGGTCGAAGGCGCAACAGGTCGTTCCGATCTCTTCCAGGCCGGTGCCTATCTCCGTCAGACCAGGGGGGCCGCCTATTTGAACGCGGCGCTTGCCTATGGATGGCAGGAGATCGTGACCGACCGTACCGTGACGGTGGCCGGGGTCGACAGACTGCATGCCGAGTTCAAGGCCTCGGCCTACTCGGGTCGCCTCGAGGGCGGTTATCGCCTTGCCACCCCGTATCTCGGTCTCACTCCGTATGGGGCTGCTCAGTTCACCACATTCGTGCTCCCTGCCTATGCGGAGACCGTCATGTCCGGGGCCAGCATGTTCGCGCTGAACTATGGCAGCAAGCACGTGACCGATGCTCGTACAGAGCTTGGTCTGCGTACCGACAAATCCCTTGCGATCGCCCGCGGACTTGTCACGTTGCGCGGCCGGTTCGGCTGGGCACATGACTTCAGTCCCGACCGCAGCATTTCCGCGACGTTTCAGTCGCTCCCGGGGGCCAGCTTCGTCGTCAGCGGAGCGGCTCCATCCCGCAACTCGGTACTCACGACGGCTTCGGCTGAAATGAACTGGCTGAACGGGTGGTCCGCCTCCCTATGGCTCGATGGTGAGTTTTCGGCCGTGACGAGGTCCTACGCCGGAAAGGCTTTGGTCCGCTATGAGTGGTGAAGCCATCGCGAGAGGCGAAGCCGGTGCCATGAAGCCTTCGGACTGAAGGACTGCGCCTGCGTCAGCCCTATGGCGACGTGTGAGGTCGGGCGAGGTTCACGGCCGGGCCTCGCAGCTGGCGCGCAGCAGAGTGGCCTTGGCCTCGTAGGATCTTGCGAGCGCCACGAGTTGCTCGATCAACTGGGCTTCCGTCATCGCATTCGCGAGCGTGCGGCAGTGCCTGGCATGACCGAGCAGGCGGACGGTCTCTTCGGCGGGACGGTCGGGCGCGAGGATGTGGGGCATCTGGCTTGGCTTTCGAAACTGTGACCCCGGCACCGCAAAGCTAGGCGAGGTCACGCTGGGCGCGCATTGATGCGCCTCAATCGCCGTGCCGTACCGGCGACGAGATGCCCGCGACTCAGTCCGCCGCGCGGGGCGGCGCGATCTCGCGCATCCAGCGCGAGATCGTCGCATTGGTGTCTCCGTCGCTGCCGCGCTGCAGGCCGGTGCCGAGCAGGGCGGCCTCGCGGGCCGCACGCGGCGTGATGCCGTAGGCGGCCTTGAAGGACCGCGTGAAATGGGCGTCGGTCCCGAGCTGCCAGCGCCGCGCCACCTCGCTGATCCTGACGCTGCGCGCTTCCGAATTGGCGAGGTCGAAGAAGGCGCGATGCAGGCGGCGGCTGCGGATGTAGTCGGCGATTCCGCCGACCGGTGTGAACAGCCGGTACAGCGACGCCCGCGACAGGCCGAAATGCGCCGCGACGGAATTGGCCGACAGCTCTTCGTTGCCGAGATGGCTCTCGATGTATTGGCGGATCCGGATCAAGGAGGGGCCCGCGGTGGTCCCAAGCTCGACATCCGCGGTTTCGATCTCGTTGCGCAGGCAGGCGGCCAAAAGCGACACCGTGCCCTCGACCACCGACTGGCATTCGTGCAGGCTCATGCGCGGAGCGAACTCGAGCAGCGCCGACAGATGCCCGGCGAGGAGCCGGGCAATCACGCCGCTGCCGGGCAGAACCAGGCCGTGCAGATCCTCGACCCGGAGAAGATGGTCGCCGAACATCGGGCGCGGCACCACCAGCGTGACGTTCTCGAATGCCACAGCGCGCGTCTCGAGCGTCTGGGCAAGGTCGAACATGCAGATGTCGCCGGCCACGACGCGAACGGGGCGCGCGTCCGCGACGCCGTCGAAGCCGCCCTTCAGATAGAGCTGCAGGATGATGTGGTCGACGCCGCTGCGCGCGATGGTCTCGGCGGTGCGGCGAAAGCGCTGGCCGCTGGCCCGGCTCAATCCGAGGAGGACCGGTCCCATCGCATAGGAGCGGACGTCGGCACGGAACGGTCCGGGCTCGCCTCGCGCGAGGTCGTCGACGTCGAACAGCGTCGCGACAGCCTCGCGCCAGATCGCGATGTTGCTCTCGGTGTCCATCCGGTCGGACGAGAAACCGAAGCTCGGCAATTGGGACGACACCGCGGCAGCTTCGCCGCTCACTCCGGTGGCCCGGGCAGGGCCAGTCTTGGCGTGCTCTTTGGTCATGGCGGCGGGAGGCGTTCTCGATCGTCGTGGCGAGCCGGCGGTGCCGCTGAACCGGCTCTCCAGGTGTCCCCTTGGTGAGTGAGACCGGTCACTGGGGGTGCCCAGGTACCCCAGTGAAACCGGCCTGCCGCCCGGTATAGGGCGGTCTGCCGCAAAACGAAAGTGGGCCACCGGCGCCGCACCGGCCGCGGCTTTTTGCGCTTTTGTCTCAACCTCTTGATGCCCTGTCCCGGCCCCCGCCGGGCGTATTGACCCTGCGCCGCCAACGCTCGAATAGCGCCACGGGCGACGGGAGACCGTGCCCAGGACGTCATGATGACGTCGCAGGCGAGGTTAAGAGTTCGAATGCTGTTGCGTGATGGACCCGGCTCGGTCTTGCAGGGCCGGGCGGCCGAATTGACTGGATCGGCGCGGTCGTTTGGCCGCTGGCTCGGGACGTCGGCTCTGGTGACGGCCGCTCTGATCGTGACCGTCGGGCGCGCCGGCGCCGTCGATGCCAGCTGGCTCGCCAACCCGGGCTCGGGGAGCTACACGACGGGATCGAACTGGAGCGGCGGTACCGTACCTGATGGCACCGCCTCCTTCGGCACCTCGACGGTGACCAGCCTCGCCATCAACACGACGCGCTCGGTCGGCGGATGGACCTTCAATGCCGGGGCCAGCGACTACACGGTCAATGTTGGCGGCGAGAGCGGCGTGCGGTTTCTCGGCGACGGCATCGTCGTCAATGGCGGCAGCGTCGTGCTCAATGTCGGGTTGGCCTTCGTCGCGTTCTACAACAGCAGCAGCGCCGGCACGGCGACGATCAATGTCAGCCGCGGCGAACTCAGCTTCAGCGACAATTCCACCGCCGGCAATGCGGTGATCAACAACGACAATCGGCTGCTGTTCTTCGACGCCAGCACCGCGGGCAATGCCACCATCACCAATTCCGGCGGAGGCGAGATCGAGTTTCGCGCGACGAGCAGCGGCGGCACGGCACGCTTCATCAACAATGGCTCGATCGACGTGTCTGACCGCAGCGCGCCCAGCATCACGATGGGCTCGATCGAGGGCTCCGGTACGATCTATCTGGGCTCGACCAACCTCGAGGTCGGCGGCAACAATCTCTCCACCCTTTTTTCCGGCGTGTTGCAGGACGGCGGCTCCGCCGGGACCTCCGGCGGCTCGCTGACCAAGGTCGGCAGCGGCACACTGATCCTGACGGGAACGAGCACCTATACAGGCGACACGATGGTCGCCGGCGGCGTGCTCGATGTCGAGGGCGCGCTCAACGGCACGTCGTCCGCGACGGTGCAGTCGGGGGCGACCCTGATGGGCTCCGGCAGCATCGTCTCGCCCTCCGTGTCGGTCCAGAGCGGTGGCACGCTGGCGCCGGGCAATGGCAACGCCGGCTCACTGCTGTCGATCGACGGCAGTCTCGCCTTCGCCTCCGGCGCCTATTACCTGGTGCAGGTCAGCCCGTCGGCCGCCGCGTCGACCACGGTCACGGGGACCGCCGATCTCGGCGGCGCCACCGTCAAGGCGGTGTTCGCGGCCGGCAGCTACGTCTCGAAGACCTACACGATCCTGAGCGCGTCCGGTGGCGTGTCCGGGACGTTCGCGTCCTCCATCGTCAACTTCAACCTGCCGTCGAACGTGCACTCGTCGCTGAGCTATGACGCCAACAACGTCTATCTCAACCTGGCGCTGGATTTCGCCCTGCCTCCGGGCGGAAACATCAACCAGCGGAATGTCGGCAATGCCCTGTCGCGTTCCTTCGAGAAAAACGGGGGGATCCCCCTTGTCTACGCCAGCCTGACCCCGGGTGGATTGACCATCGCCTCCGGCGAACTCGCAACGCGCGTGCAGCAGACGACGTTCGAGGCGATGACGCAGTTCACCGGCCTGCTGGCCGACCGCGACCTGCCGGACTGCGTCTTGACCGACAAGCGCGGCAAGCCGCTGCCGTGTCCGGCGCGCTGGAGCGTCTGGGCGTCCGGCTTCGGCGGGGCGCAGGAGAGCAGCGGACATGCCGCGCTCGGATCGCACGATGCGACGAGCCGGGTGGCTGGGACCGCCGTCGGGGCCGATTACCGGTTCTCGGCCGATACGCTAGCCGGCTTTGCGCTGGCCGGCGGCGGGACCAATTTCAGCGTGGACGGTCTTGGCAGCGGCCGGTCCGACCTGTTCCAGGCCGGCGCCTATCTGCGTCATGTGAGCGGCCCGGCCTATCTGTCGGCGGTGCTGGCCTATGGCTGGCAGGACGTCTCCACCGATCGCACCGTGACCATCTCGGGGACGGATCGCCTGCGCGCCGAGTTCAACGCCCATGCCTGGTCGGGCCGCGCCGAAAGCGGCTACCGACTCGCGGTGCCCGCATTCGGCGGCTTCGGTCTCACGCCTTACGCCGCGGGCCAAGTCTCCACCGTTGCGCTGCCGTCCTATGCGGAAGCCGTGCTGTCGGGCAGCAACGCCTTTGCGCTCAATTATGCCGGCAAGACCGTGACCGCTCCGCGGACCGAACTCGGCCTGCGCACAGACAAGACCTTCGCCGCGGCCGATGGCGACCTCCTGTTGCGCGGACGTCTCGCCTGGGCGCATGATTTCAATCCGAACCGAACCATCTCCGCGACCTTCCAGGCGCTCCCGGATGCGAGTTTCGTCGTCAACGGCGCGGCGCAGGCTGCGGACGGGGCATTGGTCACGGCCTCGCTGGAGAAAAAATGGCGCAGCGGCTGGTCCGCCGCGGCGAGCTTCGATGGCGCCTTCTCCACCGTGACGCGCGGCTATGCCGGCAAGGGCGTTGTTCGATATAGCTGGTAGGATAGTGGCCTAGTCGCCGGTAGCGAACTACCCGTTACTTTGCATGGGGTTGTTTTCGGGCGTCTATCGTTTGCCGATCGTCCGTCGCCACGGCGTCACCGTGACCTCGTGCGCGGCATCGAGCACGTAAGGCTTGCCCGCCGTCATGCCGTGCGCGGCCAGAATCTCGTGCGGGGTCCGCTCGGGCACGCCCACGAAGCAGCCGTCGCCGCCGGGAAGGCGCACAAGCGGCGCCTCCGACAGCCAGAACGTGTCGTAGCGGTCCATGAACATGTCGAACACGACGGGGCCGCCGATGATGGCGATGGTGCCTGCGGTCACACCGGCGAAGGCGCAGGCCTCCTCGAACGCGGCATGGTCCGGATTCCACAGCGTCGCTTTCGGCTGCTCGGGATCGACCGTCAGGGCCTTGATCTTGCGCGTCAGGATCAGGCGCTTGCGCTTCGGCGAATTGGTCTGCTGCTCGTGCGAGTTGCGGCCATGCACGATCAGGTCGACGCGGTCGAGCGCCTGCTCGAAGAACAGCTTGTCGCCTTCGAACTTCAGGCTGTCGGGCATGACATGCTGCGCGTCGGCGAGCATGCCGTCCGCGGATGCAATCACATAGCCTTCGAACTGGAACGACAAGGCGGCGCTATTCGGAAACAGTTGTCACCACCGAATTGACCGGCCGCTGGCTCACGGTCGGCAGCTTGAGGTCCTTGACCAGCTCCTGATCGTATTCCGGCAGCGAGGAGGCCGGGAATTTGGCGCGCATCGCCACCACCTTGTAGCCGCCGGTCTTGAGGCGCTTCAGGAGCTCGGGCAGGGCTTCCGCGGTGTGCTTCTGGAAGTCGTGCATCAGGATGATGCCCTTGCCCTTGGTGTCGAGCTTCTTCATCACGGTCTCGACGATCTTCTCGGGCTTCGACGCCTTGAAGTCGAAGGAGTCGATGTCGCAGGAGAAGATCGCCGTGTTGCGGTTGCCGAGATAGGTGACCATCTCCGGCGGATGCTGGAGCGCCGGGAAGCGGAAGAACGGGGCCGGCGAGATGCCGCCCAGCGCCCATTTCACGGCGGACAGGCCCTTCTCGATCTCTTCCTTGCGCTGCGCTTCGGTCAGCTTCTTGTTGTTGAGATTGGCGTGCGACCAGGTGTGCGTGCCGACGGTGTGGCCGGCCGCGTAGACCTGCTTGAGGATCTCCGGCTCGTAGGTCGCGTGCTTGCCGATCGAGAAGAAGATGCCGGTGGTGCATTCGTCGGCGAGCGCCTTCAGCACGGCCGGCGTGTTCCGCGGCCAGGGGCCGTCGTCGAAGGTCAGCACGACCTCGTGGTCGCGCAGGAAGTCGAGCTCCTTGAAGTGCTCGAAGCCGAAGCCGGGACCGCCCGTGGTGTCGATTTCCACGGTCCGGGCGACGCCGAGCGCGCCCGGCGTGTTGCAGGCGGCACGGGCCGGCTGCGGCGCCTGTTGCGGCGGCGGCGGATTGACGAAGGCGGCAGGGGCCGCGGCGGG